>Ga0066709_100004326_pt1 | contig 11294 bp, 13 predicted proteins | sample GraSoiAngelo_158_FD_79665 | JGI IMG/M metagenome (GOLD analysis project Ga0066709, IMG submission 79665) | Grasslands soil microbial communities from the Angelo Coastal Reserve, California, USA - 14_1009_16_30cm | ecosystem: Environmental > Terrestrial > Soil > Grasslands | place: USA... | reverse complement strand
CGCGCGCAGCTTTGGGCACCGGCTCACCGACGAGCGTGATATTGCCGGCGTTCGGGTCGATCAGGCCGAGGCAGCAGCGCAGTGTCGTCGTTTTGCCGGCGCCGTTGGGACCAAGCAGCCCGAAGCATTCTCCGCGCTGGATCTGGAAATCGAGCCCGCGCACAACCTCGTTGTCGCCGTATGACTTGTGTAGACCGGAGACGGCAAGCACGACGCCATCGGTCACGCTCATCGCTGCCACATGCCGGTGACGACGCGTTGCAATTGCGGCAAACGGCCGTGAAAGAAATGCCCGCAGCCGGGAAAGACGATGATGGGAAGCTGTTGTGGCCGCGCCCATGCAAAAACGTCGGCCAGGGGAACGACGTCATCCTCTTCTCCGTGAATGACGATGGTGTCTTCAGGCACGTGCTCCACGGGAAAGCGCTTCACCGCAGGGCCGACCAGCACCATGCGCTCGGGTTGAATCGTCCGGGCAACACGCGTCTGCACATAGGCTCCGAACGAGAACCCGGCCAGAACCGGAGGCCTCGCCGCGGTGTCCGGATATTGCCGACGTGCGAAGTCGAGCACCGCCAATGCGTCGTCGGTCTCTCCGATGCCGTCGTCGAAGCTTCCGTCGCTCCTGCCGGCGCCGCGGAAGTTAAAGCGCACGGCAACGTAGCCAATGGCGGTGAAGGTCTTGCCGAGCGTCTGCACGACCTTGTTGTCGAGCGTCCCGCCCTGAAGAGGGTGCGGATGAGTGATGAGCGCGATGGAACGCGGCGTCTCGGCAACATTGATCGCGATCTCCAGTTGACCCGCTGGCCCCGCGATCAGGGAGCGCTGCTCGCCGCGTACGCTCAAATCTTGAGCCTTTCGACGACGCGGCCATGGACTACATGTGAATCGATGATCTCGTCGATGTCGTGACGATCGACATAGGTGTACCAGACGGCATCAGGATAGACGACCACCACCGGACCCTCGTCGCAGCGGTCCATGCAGCCGGCCTTGTTGATGCGAATCCTGCCTTTGCCGGAAAGACCAAGCTCCTTGATGCGCTGCTTTGCGTACGCCTGCATCTCGGTAGCGCCGCGATTGTTGCAACAGGCTTCGGGTGGCTCGCGCTGGTTGCAGCAGAAAAAGACGTGACGCTTGTAGTAACTCAATCTCGTCTCGCGTTGATGATGAATTATACGCGAGCCTCGGTGTGTCCCCATCCGGGGCGGCCTGAGAGCCACAACAGATACACGCTTGCGAGCAGGGGCCATATCACCAGCACGGCGTGCGTGAGCCCGTTGAAATTGAGCAGATGACCGTACGGCCAATCGAAAAGCGCCAGCGGCGCACGTGCTTGCCACATGTCCGGGGCGAGCAAAGGAGCGCCAAGCGACGAGAGCAGCGCGACGGCGCACACGGTGGTACGTGCGGGCCGCGGTAGCCAGATGGCAAGCAGGAGAGCAAACGCGCCGACGGCAACACCGATGGAAACGCCGGGCTTGATCCAGCTCTCCAGCACCGATTGGCGAATCAGCACGCTCGCGGCGCAGCCCTTGAGCATCAGCGCACTACCGATGAGCAACAGCACGGCGCTTCCGAGCAGTCGCCTCTGACGCAACAGGATCGCGAGGAACAGCCCTACGCCGATGACGTTGAATGCGCTCTGCGCGGATTGCAGCAGAGTGCCGGCAAAATCGCGCGTCAATTCGAGCGACGGATCAAACGTCGCAGCGAACAGCGGTATGCCGGGATTGACCTGGGCAATGAGCCAGATGCCGAGCAGCGCGATGCCGAGATCCCCGCTGTGCCCGCCGATGAATACGCGGTCGCGCCATTCGCTTAATTTCGCACGCAGTCCCGGCGCATGATTGAGCGCTGCGGCGGTCACGGCACCAAGGCCCGAGCCGACGGTATTGGTGACAAAGTCGACGGTGCTCGCATCGCGCGTCGGCAGGAACATCTGCAAGCTCTCCATGACGAACGACAACACCGCCCCCGCCGCGGTTCCAGTCACCAGCCGCGCCGTAGGCGATCGCTCTCGCCCGATGAGCCCCACAAAAAAGCCGAATGGAACGTAGGCGATGACATTGATCATGATGTCGGCCCGAGGGAGGCGCGGCGGCCACGGCGCGAAAAGGAAGAACGGCGTTCCGGGCACGGGCGACATCCACGCCGAAAAAGGCTCGAGGCTCGCGTAAACGATCATCAAACCGTACAACGCTGCGAAACATTGCGGCAGCAGCGTCGGTTGAGGGGTCGGCGTAGCCATCGATTGTCGATCCCGGGTTTCGTTTCACTTTAGCCCGGGCTGGCAAAGTTACGCGAGCAACTTGCGAACGACCGTCATTCTTGCGTCTTCCCGCAGGATCGAAAATCCTTCGGAGAGGAAGAGTGACAAGGGACCGTGGTAGTGGTCGGCGGCCACTTTACTTTCTCCCGCTTTGAATGGAAAGGCGTCGACGAGCTTGATGCCCCGCGTGGCGAGCGCGGCCACTCCATCGGCGAGCAACCTCCTTGCGACGCCGCTGCGCCGATGCGCCGGCGCGATGACGAAGCACACGATCACCGCTGCCTGATACGGCGCGCACGGCAGCGGCGTGGGCGCGATGCCGAGTCGCTCGAAGCAATGAGGAAGTTTGTGGCGTGGTTGTGCGTTCATCCAGCCGACAGCCTCGTTGCCCTGAAAGGCGAGGAAGCCCTCCGCTTCGCCGACCTCGATGCGAGACTGCATCGCGACGCGATTCTGCTGCGCGGTTAAGGAATCCCAATCGATAGCGCGGGGCACTCCGTAGAAATGGCAGTAACACTTTGCCCATTGCGGATTGTCGGCGAAGGCCGGACCGTGTTCGTGATCGAAAAATCGCAGGAACTCACCAACCAGAGCAGGTGACAGCGGTTTGATGCTGAGATCGCTCATGTCGAACTCGCTCGCTGCAGCGGTTTTTCGAGAACTCTAACGTCAGAGACCCATTCAGGACCGCCTTGCTTGACCTCGCCGGTTTCTGCGAAACCGAGCCCGCGCCAGAACAGGTGCGCGCCCGTGTTGGTTTTCACTACGCCGATGCGCAGTGTCGTGATCTCCGGCCAAGCGGCGATGGCTTGCTCAAGGAGAAGCGCGAACGCGCGGCCAAGCCCTCGACGCTGCCACGCTTCGGCGAGAAGCAGCAGACCAATCACCGCCTTTTCCGGTACGGGATAGCCGCGAATGACGTCAGCACAACCGATCAGCGCCTCGTCGCAATAAAAACCCCACAGAAACTTGTCTGCGTAGCCCTTGTCCGACGGCAGCGCACTGAACAAGCTTTGCGCTTCGGCTTGCCCAGGAGGCTGGCCCGTAACGCTCTGAAAGTATCCCGGCGCAGCTTCCAGCACGCATTGCAGCGCAGCCATCTGCACCGGATGGCCGGTGAGCAGCCGCAGCGTCAATGCGGCTTTCAGCGGCCCGCCTTGATCTCCGTCCATAGCCTGTTCCGCAATCGCCGCTGCGCACCGGTGAGATCCTTCAGTTGCTCGAGCTTGGCCTCGACCGCCTTGTCAGGGAAGATCGCCGGGTTCTTGAGTATCTCCGGCTTGATGTATTTGACGGCTTCCATGTTGGGATTGCCAGAGCCGATCAGATTGGTGAGCTCCGCCGAATTCTTGCCTTCGAGCATGAAGTTCATGAATTTGAGCGCGAGGTCAGGTCGCGGCGCATCCTTGTGGATGACCATGTTATCGACGGCCAGCACGGCGCCTTCTTTGGGCATGCCTTGCAGGATCTGGAACGGCCGGCCCGCAGCCTTGGCATCGAGATTCGCCTGGAAGATGTCGTTCGAATAGCCGTGGACCAGCCAGATGTTGCCGACCGTCAATTCCTTGATGTATGACGAGGCATTGAACGCTGCCCAATACTACTTGGCCTTCTTGATCAAGGCGGCCGCTTCGTCCCAGTGCTTGGGATCGACGTCGTTGGCTGAGTAGCCGAGATACTTCAGCGCCGCCGCGAACAGCTCATTGGCGCTGTCAAGAACCGTGACGCGGCCCTTCACCTTCTCCAGATATTTCGGATCGAAGATAACGGCCCAGGTGTCGGTCGGCAGCCCCAGCGCCTTAATCTTCTGGTCGTTGTAGCCGATGATCGTGGTGGACATCGCGTAGGGCACGGAATATTTGTTACCCGGGTCGAACGGCGTGTTGAGATAGATGGCGTTGATGTTTTTCAAATTGGAAAGCTGTGACTTGTCGATCGGCTTGAGCTGGCTTCCCTTGATCAGCGCCTCGACCGCGTTGCTTGTCGGCACGAGCATGTCGTATCCCTTGGCGCCCGCGGCGAGCTTGGCGAGGAGCTCTTCATTGTCGGAGTAATAAGTCTGCACGACTTCGCACTTGCAGAAGTCTTCGAAGCGCTTGATGGTCTCCGGCGCGATGTAGTTGTTCCAGTTGTAGAGATGGAACTCGTCCTTGGCGAGGGCGGGCGTGGCGAAGACAAGCGACGCGAGCAGCGCAAAAAGCCTGTTCATGGGTGAGGCTCCTATTCCGAGCGCAACAGCGTGGGTGAGAGCTTGGAAGCGATGATGATAAGGGCGAGGGTCAGTAGCATCAACAGGGTGGAGACGGCGTTGACTTCCGGCGTGACTGCGATCTTGATCATCGAGTAGATCTGCAAAGGCAGCGTAACGGTGCCGGCGCCCGCTGTGAAGAAGGTGATCACGAAGTCGTCGATCGAAAGCGTAAACGCCATCAGTGCTCCGGCGATCACGCCCGGCATGATCAGGGGAAGGGTGATGTAGCGAAAGGTGTTCCATGGCGAAGCGCCGCAGTCGCGCGCCGCTTCAGTCAATGTCTCGTCCATTCCGGCCAATCGCGCCCTCACCACGATCGCGACGAAGCCGATGCAGAAAGCGATGTGCGCCAAGGCTACCGACACAAGGCCCAGGGTCAGGTTGAGCAGGACGAAGAAAATGAGCAGCGACACTCCCATCAGGATCTCGGGAATCGCGATCGGCGCCAGGACGAGAACTGAAAGCAGACGGCTCGGATAGCGGTACATCGCCACCCCGGCCGCCGTGCCTAGCAGAGTGGAGATGATGCTCGCCACCAGCGCGATGGCGAGCGAGTTGCTGGCCGCGATCAGCATGTCCTGGTCATGAAACAGCTTGTCGTACCACTCCAGCGTAAATCCGACCCATTCGGCGTTGAGCCGGGAATTGTTGAACGAGTAGGCGACGACAATGATGAGCGGTACGTAGAGAAATGCGTATCCCGCGAGGGCGGCGGCCCACAAGACGACGCGGCGGCGCCTACGCACGCGATCCCCTTGCGCTCGACGGAGTGCGGAGGTTGCCGCGGGCAACCCACGCCGCAAGCCCGGCGAACGCCAGTGCGACAACTGTCAGCACGATCGAGAGCACGCTGCCGAAGGGCCAGTCTCGCGTCTCGAGGAATTGCTGCTTGATCACGTTGCCGATCAAGCTGTCCTCCGGGCCGCCGAGGATGTCGGGAATCGCGAAGATGCCGAATGCCGGTATGAACACTAGCGCCGCTCCGGCATAGACGCCCGGCAAGGACAACGGAAAAGTGATTCGCCAGAACCGCTGCCAGGCGTTGGCGCCGAGATCCTGGGCAGCGTCGAGCAGCGCCTGATCATGCTTTTCCAGGTTGGCATAAAGCGGGAGCACCATGAATGGTAGGTGCACGTACACCAGACAAACCAGCACGGCGAAGGCGCTGAAGAGCAGTGGGACGGGATCGTGGCCGAACCAGGCCAGCACGCGGTTGACCGTCCGCGCAAGCGCAGCGTTAGGCCCCAGAAGGATCATCCAGGCGTAGATGCGAATAAGAAAGTTGCTCCAGAAGGGAAGGACCACCAGCAGCAGCAGGAGGTCACGATAGCGCCTGGAGCTTCGCGCAATGAGCGAAGCAAGCGGATAGGCGAGGGTGAGGCAAAAAAGCGTCGTCAGCAGTGCATACCCGAACGACTTGAGAAAAATCTGAGCGTAGACCGACTCGGAAAAGAAACGTGCATAGCTCTCCAGATTGAGGTCCAGCTTTCCTTCTTCGATCAGCGGCGCAAGGCCGCCGAATTCTCCCGGCGTCCGGAACGACGCCAGAACCATGATGAGCGACGGGAGAGCGAAAAAGACGATGAGGTAGGCAAGCGGCGGTCCGCTCACCAGCCAACGGCCGAGTCGCGACGGGGTATGCACGGCCACGACGATCATTCCTCGATGAGATGGCCTGCGTCGACCGGCCAGCTCACTTCCACAGCATCGCCGATCTCGAAGAACTTGGCGCGACCGCTTTGCGAGTTGGCAAGCAAAGCTTCGATACGCGTGCCGCCGGGTATGGAGACTTTATAGACGGTGACGTCGCCCATGTAGAGCAGATCGCCGACGGTTCCGCGGTAGTGATTGTCCGGAGAATCAGTGGGCGCGCGCGACTGGATGCGAATCTTTTCCGGTCGCAGCGCTATGGTACCGGCGCCTCCCACTGAGATCGGCGAAGCGCTCGTTACGCGCACCGGACCGAGGCCCTCGACTGCGAGAGTGATCACGCCAGCCTGTCGCTCGCTGACGGAGCCCGATAAAAGATTGATATGGCCGATGAAGTCAGCGACAAAGCGCGTCTTGGGAAATCCGTAGATCTTCGACGGCACATCGAGCTGTTCGATGCGTCCCTTGTTCATCACGGCAATGCGGTGCGACAGGGCAAGCGCTTCAGTCTGGTCATGCGTCACGTACACAAAGGTGATGCCGACTTCTTTCTGCAGATTGATCAATTCGATCTGCATCTCCTCGCGAAGTTTCGCGTCGAGCGCCGCGAGGGGCTCGTCGAGCAGAAGCACGCTCGGATGCGTCACCAGCGCGCGGCCGATGGCGACGCGCTGCCTCTGGCCACCGGAGAGCTCGTGCGGATAACGTTTGTCGAATCCGGTGAGGCGTACGTCTTCGAGCGCGGCTTCGACCTTGGCGGAAATCTCGGAGGCAGGTGTCTTCGCCATTTGCAACGGGAACGCCACATTGCCTTCGACTGTCATGTGCGGGAAAAGAGCGTAGCTCTGGAACACCATGCGCATCGGCCTCCGTTCGGGTGGACGGTCCACAAGATCCTCGCCTTTGAGCAGGATCCGGCCGCCGTCGGGCAGGTCGAAGCCGGCGATCATTCGCAACAATGTCGTCTTGCCGCAGCCGGACGGGCCGAGAAGGGTGAAGAATTCGCCAGCCTCGATGCCGATGCTGACGTTGTCGACTGCGGTGAAATCGCCGAAGCGGCGGGTGACGTTCTGGATCTCGAGCAGCGCCATTGCGGCCGGGAGCACATACGTCGGAGAAGCGCGGATTGTAGCAAAATGGGTACCCGAAGCCCTCGGAAGTTCACGACCATGCGTCGAGCCGTTGCCGATCAGAACTACGCGGCGAAGGGCGCCACGTCAACCGCGCCGGCGATCGTCATGTCAATCGCTCTGATTGCCATCTCGCCCTGGGCCGACGCAGATGAGTCGCGCAGTTATCGGCTCGATCCCTTTACGCAGGCGACCTCCTCCTACGCCGGATGTCCCGCCGCAAAACCCCCCGATCTGACCGAGCAGGAGATGCGTGTCCAGGCCCATGAGCGCGCCGAGCGCGGCACGTCGTGCTGTCTTGCGGGGACTTGCGAGTGCGGTGGCGCTTACAAGCATGATCCCGAGATCAACGAACGCGTCGCCGCAGCGATTCGCAGCGACGCGCGCTTTCGCGATACCAGCGTCTGGGTGACGACGACGCGCAAGTTCGTGACGCTGCAGGGCTGCGTGCGCAGCACAGCGCAGAAGCGCGCGCTCGAAGCGATGGTGAAGCGTCAGGCTGACGTCGCGATCGTGTGGAACGAGATCACGATCGGCATCGGAGTCAGGAGGCCTTAGCTTTCTCGATTACGTCGCCTTGGATTCCGTCGGTTTGAGCGTGCCGAGAGCCGTGAACAGCTCGATCGGAACCGGAAATACAATCGTCGAGCTCTTGTCGCTGGCGATGTTGCCGAGCGTTTGCAGGTAGCGCAACTGCATCGCCTGGGGCTGCTGCGCCAGCATCTGAGCAGCCTCGAGCAGCGTCCGCGAGGCCTGCAGCTCGCCTTCGGCGTGGATGACCTTGGCGCGCCGTTCGCGCTCCGCCTCTGCCTGGCGGGCGATGGCCCGCACCATCGATTCATTGAGATCGACCTGCTTGATTTCCACGGTCGAGACCTTGATGCCCCACGCGTCGGTCTGGGTGTCGAGTACCTGCTGGATCGCGAGGTTGAGCTTTTCGCGCTCGGCCAGCAATTCGTCCAGCGCATGCTTGCCCAGTATCGCGCGCAGCGTGGTCTGCGCGAGCTGGCTGGTTGCCTCGAGGAAGCGCGCGACCTGGATCACCGACTTGGCCGGATCGACCACCCGGAAGTACACCACGGCGTTGACCTTGACCGACACGTTGTCGCGGGTGATCACGTCCTGCGGCGGCACGTCCAGCACCACCGTGCGCAGGTCGACCCGCACCATCTGTTGCACCACCGGAATGAGCAGCATGAGGCCAGGTCCCTTCACCTTCCAGAAGCGGCCGAGCATGAACACGACGGCGCGCTCGTATTCGCGCAGCACGCGAAAGGAGGCGAGGATCACCAAACCGACGATGACAACGATGGTGCCAAATCCCAATCCGATAACCATGGTCAGCCTCCTTGTTTCGCGTCGTCGACGGGCACCACGGTCAGCGTGAGATCTTGGCGCGCAGTCACGCGCACCCGCTGCCCGCGTTTGAGCGGCACGCTGCTTTTCACGCGCCATTGCTCGCTGTGCACCCGCGCCCACGCTTCTGCGTCGCTATCGTCCAGCACTTCTCCGACGCTGCCGATCAACTCCTCGCCGCCGCTGACCACCGGACGGCGGCGAGCCTTGAGCGCCACGCCCGAGACGAAGAAGACGAACAGCGCGGTCACCAGTGCGAGCACGGCGATCAGCGCGATTGGCACGCCGAACCCCGGCACGTCGGTGTCGATCAGCATGATGGCGCCGATGGCGAAGGCGATGAGGCCGCCGACACCGAGCGAGCCATAGGCCGGCAGGAACGCCTCTGCGACCAGGAAGGTGAGGCCGAGGAGAATGAGCGCCAGACCGGCGTAGTTGATCGGCAGCATCTGCAGTGCGAACAAACCCACCAGCAGGCAAATCCCGCCGATCACGCCGGGCAGGACCATGCCCGGACTGGAGAATTCAAAGAACAATCCGTAAACACCCAGCATCATCAGGATCAGCGCGACGCTGGGATTGGTGATGACGGCCAGGAAGCGGCTCTTCCAGTCCGGTTCGACGGTGGTCGGGATCGCATGAGCCGTGTCGAGCACCCGCTCGCCCGCCGCGGTGGAAATCCTGCGGCCATCGAGCTTGGCCATCAGATCAGGTACGTCTCCGGCGACGACGTCGATCACCTTCTGTGCCAGCGCTTCGTCCGCCGAGAGGCTCACTGCTTCGCGCACCGCGCGTTCCGCCCAATCGCCATTGCGCCCGCGCAGTTGCGCGAAACCGCGGATATAGGCGGCGGCGTCATGCACCTGCTTCTTGGTCATCGGATCCTGCGCGTGCGAATCGTCCCCCGCCTTCGCCTTGTCCTTTTCCTTGTCGGAGGGTGGTGTTGATCCCGGCCCCGGCATGCCGATCTGAACCGGAGTCGCGGCGCCGAGATTCGTTCCAGGCGCCATCGCCGCGATGTGGCTGGCGTACAGGATATAGGTTCCGGCGCTCGCGGCGCGCGCCCCGCTGGGCGCGACGAAGGCAGCCACCGGTATTCGCGAGGCAAGAATCGCCTTGATGATGTCGCGCATGGCGGTGTCGAGTCCGCCGGGCGTGTCAATCTGAAGCACGATGAGTTGCGCGCCGTCGCTTTCGGCGCGGGCGAGACCACGGGTCACGAAATCGGCTGCCGCCGGACCGATCGCGCCAGTCAGCGGCAAAACCACCACTGGCGCGGGTGCGGCCGCCGCCGCATTCACGACCCACGCGAACGCGGACAACACGATCAATCGGAACAGCATGAACTTAGTGGGCATACGGTGGAATCCCACCGAGCTGCATTATTGCAGAAATACGGAGGGTGGGCTTGATGGCAACGAACGGTGAATCGGAACGGACTCGATGGTCGGATCTCGTCAATATTGGCGCAGAACGAGGATGGCGATCAACGCGATCACGAGCACGGTGAGGCCAGCCAGCCAGCGCATAAGCGTTCGCACCGTCGCCGCGAGATCCTCGTCTCGCCTCTCCGGTTCGCGCACAGGCTCTGAGAGGCGCTGGTAGAGAAGCCGCGGCAAGAGCGGCAGGGTCGTCACCAGGAACGGCCCCTCTTCGCGCAGGCGGCGTTCCAGGCCTCGCCATCCCATTTGTTCATCCATCCACCTTTCGAGAAATGGCTTGGCGCTGACCCAAAGATCGAGATTGGGATCGAGGTGCCGACCCAGGCCTTCGACGTTAAGCAACGTCTTTTGCAGCAGCACGAGCTGCGGCTGGATTTCAACGTTGAAACGGCGCGAGGCCCTGAAGAGCTGGACCAGAACCTTGCCCAGCGAAATATCCTTGAGCGGGCGATCGAACACCGGCTCGCACACGGCGCGCACCTCACTTTCCAGCTCGTCGACTCGCGTCTCGGGCGGCACCCAGCCAGACTCGAGGTGCGCCGTTGCGACTCTTCGGTAGTCGCGACGGAAAAAAGCGAGAAAGTTCTGCGCCAGGTAACCCTTGTCGCGCTCGGAGAGCGTGCCCATGATGCCGAAGTCGAGTGCGATGTACTTGCCCTTGTTGGCAGCATCGGTGGCGACGAAGATGTTGCCGGGATGCATGTCGGCGTGGAAATAGCCGTCGCGAAAGACTTGGGTGAAAAAAATTTCCACACCAGCGCGCGCGAGACGCGGTATGTCGATGCCTTGTTCACGCAGCCGCTCGACGTTGCTGATCGGGGTTCCGGTCATGCGCTCCATCACCATGACCTCGCTGCTGCACCAGTCCCAGTACACTTCGGGAACCAGGAGCAGAGGCGAGTGCAGAAAATTACGCCGCAGCTGAGAGCAATTGGCAGCTTCGCGCGCGAGATCGAGCTCGTCGTGGATGGTCTTGTCGAACTCCGCGACGACTTCGCGCGGCTTGAGCCGCTTGCCGTCGGACCACAGTCTTTCGGCGAGCGTCGCCCCGGTCATCATCAGCGCGAGATCGCGCTCGATGGTCGCAGCGATGTTGGGACGTAGCACCTTGACGGCGGCGGGTGTGCCGTCCGGCAATTCAGCAAGATGAACCTGCGCGACGGATGCGCTGGCGACGGGATCTTGCTCGAAGG
>Ga0066709_100004322_pt1 | contig 11296 bp, 10 predicted proteins | sample GraSoiAngelo_158_FD_79665 | JGI IMG/M metagenome (GOLD analysis project Ga0066709, IMG submission 79665) | Grasslands soil microbial communities from the Angelo Coastal Reserve, California, USA - 14_1009_16_30cm | ecosystem: Environmental > Terrestrial > Soil > Grasslands | place: USA... | reverse complement strand
TGACAGGTGAGTAGCACCGGCGGACAGCGTGTAGTGACAGTGCGTCGGCGACGACGAACAGAGGCTGGGAAAGCTGCGGTGAAGCAGATAGGTGACTAGGGCCTCGCAAGGACCCGCGTCAAGGGGGGCGCGCTCGACGGAGGGATCGCGAAGCACTTCTCGGGAGATCTCGTGGGAAGGCTTATCAAGGCGGCCGGCGCCGAGGAGGGCGCGCTCCTCCTCCTCGCTTCAGGGCCCAGGGCCGTGGTTCAGCGCGCGCTCGGGCACCTGCGCGTCCAGATCGGAGGCTCGCACGGCAAGCTCGATCCCAAGGATTACCGCTTTGTGTGGGTGCACCAGTTCCCGCTCTTCGAGAGGCTCGAGGAGCGGAACGCGTGGGCGCCGGCCCATCACATCTTCACGATGCCGCTCGACGAGCACCTGGCGCACCTGACGACCGATCCGGGGCGCGTACACGCGCAGCTCTACGACCTGGCCGCGAACGGGCAGGAGCTGGCGAGCGGGAGCATTCGAATCCACCGGAAGGACATCCAGGAGAAGGTCATGGAGGTGATCGGCATGACCCCGGAGGAGGCGAAGGAGAAATTCGGCTTCCTGCTCGAGGCGTTCGAGTACGGCGCCCCGCCGCACGGCGGCATCGCGCTCGGCCTCGACCGCCTCGTCGTCCTCTTCCACGGCGGCGACTCGATCCGCGACGCGATCGCGTTCCCGAAAACCGCGCGCGCGACCTCACTGATGGACGACGCCCCCGCGCCGATCGATCCGGCCGACCTCAAGGAGCTGCACCTCAAGATTCTCGGGAGCCCCTGATCCTGTTCGGCCGGGGGCCGCCCGGCCGGTCCCACCGCCCCGCGCGCCCCGATGGTACCCTTCCTGCATTGCGATGAAAGCGCCCTGGGGGCCGCTATTGACTTCGTCCGCCCCAATGCCTACGGTCAGCCTGTGGCGGGGGACCCCTTTGGTGGATCGCAGAGCCAGTTAAATTGCGAGAAATAGATAACTTAACGCCGAAATGCTCCCCCCGGTCCAGGGCCGTCAACCCGGGCCGGATGAGGCGGCCGGGCGCTTGTCAGCCGGTACGATTCTGGCCGGGCCGGGCCCTCCTGATCCTGATCATTTCCGCTGCCGGCTGCGGCGGCGCCACGGCGCCCTGCCCGACCCCCACGACGGAGCTGGACCGGCTTCGCAGCGAGAGCGAGCGGCTGGAGCAGGATCTGACGCGGGCGACGCGCGAGGAGCGGGCGCTGTCGGGCCAGCGCGAGGAGGTTGGGCGGCGGATCACCGCGGCCCAGGCGGCGCTCGACTCGATCGCCCGCGCGAAGCGCCGTTGAAGCTCGCGACGGCCGCCTGCGCGGCGGCGCTCTGGGTCATGGGGGCCGGGTGCGGGAAGCCGGTGCTGCGCGTCGCGGACGCGTCCTTGGGGGACTACTATTCGGAGAAGGAGTACAAGAAGTTGAGCAAGGAGCAGCGCGAGGAATACTGCGGCGAGCTCGCGGAGCAGCGCGAGAACTACCGCGGGCAGGTCGCCGATGCCCAGGAGGCGTTGGCGGCGATCACGCGAAGGGCCGCCTCCAGGGGAGCGGAGGTCGAATCGCTCCGCGCTTTCGCCGCGCGTCTCGAGGATAGCCTGGCCGCGGAGCGGACGCGGAACGGCGGCGCGCCCGCCGAAAAGCAGAGCCCCGCGGCCCCGCGGGCCGGTACGTATGTCGTGAAGCAAGGCGATTCCCTTTGGCGGATCAGCGGCCGCGCCGACGTTTTGGGGCGCTCCGCGGAGTGGCAACGAATTTACGAAGCGAACCGCGACCGGATCCAGAACCCCGATCGCATCTATCCAGGACAGGAGATCGAAATACCGCGATGAGCACCCAGCCGGGCGAAACGACACGCACCGTAGCCGTTGAAGATCTCGACCCGCTCTCCCTTTTCGGGAGAAACGACGCCAACCTGCGATTGGTGGAGCGCAGCTATCCGGTCCAGCTCACCTACCGCGACGGAAAGATCGCGGTGCGCGGCGAGCCCGCGCCCGTCGATGAGGTGAGCTCGATCCTGGGCGCCCTCGCCGATCTCGTGCGCCGCGGCGCCGTGCTCGAGGAGCACGACGTACATAATTTCATCGGGAACACCGATCCCACCGATCGGAACGCGTCGATGCAGCTCTACGACCGGCCGGTCCTGTTCTCCTTCGACAAGCGGACGATCCGGGTCAAGACGCTGGGGCAGGCGCGCTACGTGGCGGCGCTCCAGAAGCACGACATCGTGTTCTCGATCGGGCCGGCCGGAACCGGAAAAACCTACCTCGCCGTCGCCGCGGCCGTTCACGCCCTGAAGTCGCGCCAGGTCGAGCGGATCCTGCTTGTCCGGCCCGCGGTCGAGGCGGGGGAGAATCTCGGCTTCCTGCCGGGGGACATGAAGGACAAGGTCGATCCCTATCTGCGTCCGCTCTACGACGCGCTCAACGATCTCCTCTCGTACGAGAAGATCCGGCGCTTCCTCGAGCTCGGCGTGATCGAGGTGGCTCCGCTTGCCTACATGCGCGGACGGACCCTGAACAGCGCGTTCGTCATTCTGGACGAGGCCCAGAACACGACCGTCGGACAAATGAAGATGTTCCTGACGCGTCTGGGCTACGGCTCGAAGGCGGTCATCACCGGCGACATCACGCAGATCGACCTCGGGGCGCAGCACGCCTCGGGCCTCGTGGAGATCCAAGCCATCTTGAAGGGCGTTCCGGATCTCTCCTTCGTCTACCTGAACGAGCGCGACGTGGTGCGGCACCACCTGGTCCGGGAGATCATCCGCGCGTTCGAAGAGCATGGGAAGTCGAACCACGACGGCTCCCGGGGAAGAGATGGCCGCTGAACCCCTGAAAGTCCTGGAATCGCGCCGGCGCGACAAGAGCGGCGGATCGGCGCGCCTGAGGCGCCTCTTCGGCTGGCGGACCCGGCGCGCGGCGCTGCTCGTCGCCTTCCTCCTCTTTGCCTGTCTCCTCTTCCCGCGCGAGCCGTCCTTCGAGGTGACGACCCTCCGGGAGGGATTCCCCTCGCGGCGGGACATCATCGCGCCCTTCCAGTTCTACGTACTCAAAGATAAGGACCGCCTGCGCGGGGAGCAGGCGACCGCGGCTCGCCGCGTGGCCCCCGTCTATTCGGTGGACCCCGCGATCGCCCCGCGCGTTCACGCGCTGCTCGACTCCCTCGCCGGCGCGGAGGGGGCCGGCTTGGGCGCCGGAAGCCGGCTCGGCGCGCGGCTCCGGTCGCTCGGCATCTCCACGGAAACGATTCGCATCCTCGCCGGACCGGAAGGCAGGCGCCTCATCGTGCTCGCGCGGCGAATCGCGGAGCAGGCCTACACGGCGGGCCTACTCCCCGAGATCGAGAGCGCGCGCCTCGAGACCGACGCGGTCGGTCCCTCGGTCGAGCGGGACGGGATCCGCGTTCGCGTCCCGTGGGGAGCCCTCCACGACCGCGCTTCGCTCCGGGAGATGGCCTGGGAGGAGGGGCAGCGCGCGTTCCCGGTCCGACCCGAGGCCACGCAGGCGCTCCAGGAATTGATCTCCGCGGTCGTCTCTCCGAGCCTTCGGTTCGAGGCGTCGACGACGGAGGGGCTCCGCGCGGCCGCGCGCGACGAGGTCGATCCCTACGACGGGCTCGTCCGCAGGGACGAGAAGATCATCGGGAGCCACGAGATCGCGACCGCCGAGCATATCCGGAGACTCGAATCGCTTCGGGCGTGGAACGCCCGCACGCGGATCTCGACCGCGTGGCGCCAGGACATGCTGCCGCTCCTGGGACGCCTCACGTTGATCACCTTCCTGATCCTCGGATTCGTCGGTTATCTGAAAATCAACCACGCGACGGTGTACCGGGAGCCGAACCTCCTTCTGCTGCTCGCGTTTCTGACCGCCTCCGTGATGGGAGTCGGATGGGTCGTCGTGAATCAATTCCGCGGCTACGAGATGCTGATCCCCGTGACCGTGCTCTCGCTCACCTGCGCGCTCCTGTTCGGGCAGGCCCTCGCGTTCGCGGCCACTCTGGTGGCGTCGCTCCTGACGTGCGTCGTCTTCGGTCTCGGCCTTCCGTTCATGACCGGGAGCGCGCTCGCGGGAATCGCGGCCATCGCGACGGCAACCGGGGTACGGCGCCGGCGCGACTTCTACCGTCCCATGATCCTTATCGGGCTCGCCTACGCCCTCGCGATCGTGGCCATGGGCCTCGTGGACGGAGCGCTGGGGAGCATCCTGCTCCGGCGTGCCCTCTGGGGCGTTGCTGCGGGCTTCGCCTCGGTGCTGACCGTGACGCTCCTCCTGCCTATCTTGGAGACGGTGTTCTCGGTCACGACCGACATCACGCTGCTCGAGCTGGCCGACCTCAATCGTCCGATTCTCAAGAGGCTGATGCTCGAGGCGCCCGGGACCTACCACCACAGCCTCGTGGTGGGGAGCCTGGCCGAAGCGGGGGCCAGCGCGATCGGGGGGAACCCGCTTTTGGGGCGGATCGGCGCCTACTACCACGACATCGGCAAAATCGAAAAGGCCGAGTACTATGTGGAAAATCAATCGAGCGCCCGAAGCCGGCACGAGAAGCTCTCGCCGACGATGAGCTCCCTCATCATCGAGGCGCACGTGCGGGAAGGGGCGGAGATCGCGCGCAAGGAACGGCTCCCGCTGTCGATCGTGGACGCGATCCTCGAGCACCACGGGACCACCCTGATGAGCTTCTTCTACCACAAGGCGCGGGAGGCCGACCCGACCACCGAGGAGCGGGACTTCCGCTATCCTGGGCCGAAGCCGCGATCGAAGGAGACCGCGGTGCTGATGCTAGCCGACGCGGTGGAGGCGGCGGCGCGCTCCCTCTCGGAGCCGACGCCCAGCCGCATCCGCGGAGTGGTGACCCGGATCCTCGACGCCCGAGTGAAGGACGGTCAGCTCGATGAGAGCCCGCTTACGTTCGAAGACCTCGCGAAGGTCCGCGAAAGCTTCATCCCGATCCTCACGGCGCTCTTCCACGCGCGGGTCGACTACCCGGGCGCGCCCGCAGCGGAACGCCCCGGTCGCGCCGATCAGCGTCGCGTCCACGGAGAGAAATCCCGGCTTAAGATCGATCATTCTTAAGTCCCTGGTCCGCGGCGCGCTCGAGCGCCTCGGACGTCCCCTCGCGACCGCATCGATCGTCCTGACGGACGACGCCATGATCCGCCGGCTGAACCTGGACTACCGCGAGTCCGATCAGGCGACAGACGTCCTCTCGTTCCCGCTCGCGAATCCGGAATCGATCGCCGATCCCTCCCGCCCGATCTTCCTCGGCGAGATCTACATCTCGCTCGAGACCGCGCGAGCGCAGGCACGCGCCGCCCGAAGGGCCTATCCGCGCGAGGTCGCGCACCTCGTGGTCCACGGCCTCCTCCATCTTCTCGGGCACGATCACAGGACGCCGGCGGAACGGCGCCGCATGGCCGCCCTCGAGGCGCGCCTCCTCCGAGCGCTCGGCGGCACCGTCGCCGCGATGGCTTCGGAGAGGCTCTAAAGGGCAGTTCCCCGTGGATGGGTCTCGGGGCGAAGTGGTAGGATGGCAAGATGTTGAAACGATTGCGGACCTACTTTCTGACGGGCCTTCTGGTCCTCGCGCCCGTCGTGATCACGGGCTACATCATCTGGAAGCTCTTCGTCTTCGTGGACCACCTCACGGGCGCGACGCTGCGCGGGGGATACATCCGCCCGGGCGGCGTGCCGGGCATCGGATTCGTCACCGTCATCCTGATCATCACGCTCACCGGCGCGCTCGCGAACAACATCCTCGGCCGCTCCCTCGGGGGCGTCTTCGAGGGCCTGATTCTCCGGGTTCCGTTCCTTCGCGGCGTCTACCTGACCCTCAAGGAAATGGGGGAGGCGCTCCTGAGCGACAAGAAGGGCGTGTTCCAGCGCGTCGTGCTGGTCCCGTTCCCTGGTCCCGGCGTCTACTCGATCGGGCTCGTCACCACGCCGCCACCGCGCTCGGTGGACGATGCGGTGGGGACGGCTTTGGAGGGCGTCTTCATCCCGACCCCTCCCAATCCGACCACGGGGCACCTCGTCTATTACCCGCTCGAACAGGTGATTCCGACCACGCTCCGCGTGGAGCAGGCGGTCAAGATGATCCTCTCGGGAGGCGTCGTCGTGCCGGCGGGTCCCGTCCTTTCGAGCCAGGAGCCGGCTCCAAACGAGATGGGAGCGACATAGCCGTGGCGATCGTGCAGACCGACGCGCTCGTGCTCCGCTCCTACCGCCTCGGCGAGACGAGCCTGATCGTCCACCTCTTCACCGCGGACCACGGCCTCCTCCGGTGCGTCGCCAAGGGCGCGCGCGGTCCGAAGAGCCGGTTCGGGGCTTCGCTCGAGCCGGGCGTTCGGGTGAACGCGGTCATCTACCGGAAGTTCGCGCGCGACCTCCAGCTGCTCTCCAAGGCGGACATCGTCGCGTACTGGCCTTCGCTCTGGGAGGATCCCGACCGGTTCGCCCGCGCTGGCGCGGTGCTCGAGTTCCTCGACCGCGCGGCGTACGGGGAGGCGGGCGACGCCGAGCTCCTCGACCTGGCGACCCAGAGCCTCGCTTCCATGAGCACGGCCTCGCACCCGGCCCTCGAGGCGATCCTGCGCGGATTCGAGATCCAGGCCCTGAAATTCCTCGGCCTGGCGCCGGAGCTGACCTCGTGCCTGGAGTGCCGCTCCCCGCTCGAGCGCGGCGGGCTCTTCCATCCCCTTCGCGGAGGGCTCCTCTGCGGCGCGCCCTGCGGTGGCGACGGCAGCGCCTTCCGGATCTCGGAGCGGGCGCGGAAGACCCTGCTCGCGCTGGGAGACCACACGCCCGCCTCGATGGAGTCGTGGGTCATGGAGCGCTATCCCGGCCCCGAGGTGTCGCGCGCGGTCGAGCGGTTTCTCTCGGCGCACTTAGAGCGCTTCGAGGGTCTCCGCTCGTCCCGCGTCGGCGAGCGGATCGAAAGCTATGCGAGGAGCCCACGGTGAGCGCGTTGAAGAAAGCCGAGCCCCCGCGGACATTCCAGGAGACCCTGCTCCGGCTCGAGCAGTTCTGGTCGGATCGGGGCTGCGCGCTCCTCCAGCCCTACAGCAGCGAGGTCGGCGCCGGCACGTTCAATCCGGCGACGTTCTTCCGCGTGCTGGGACCGGAGCCCTGGAAGGCCGCGTACGTCGAGCCGTCCCGCAGGCCGAAGGACGGACGGTACGGGAAGAATCCGAATCGCCTCCAGCTCTTCTATCAATACCAGGTCGTCCTCAAGCCCTCGCCCGAAGACGTGCTGGACGTCTACCTGGACAGTCTCCGTCACATCGGGATCGATCTTCAGAAGCACGACGTCCGCTTCGTGGAGGACGACTGGGAGTCTCCGACCCTGGGTGCGTGGGGACTCGGGTGGGAGGTCTGGCTCGACGGGCAGGAGATCACGCAGTTCACCTACTTCCAGCAGGCCGGCGGCTACGACCTGGAGCCGATCACCGCGGAGATCACGTACGGGATCGAGCGGATCGCCTGCTACCTGCAGGGCGTCGACCGGATCATGGATCTCCAGTGGTCCAAGGACCACAAGTGGGAAGACCTCTTCATGCAATCCGAGGTCGAGTGGTGCGCCTACAACTTCGAGCATTCGGATCCGGCGCTCCTCTTCGATCTCTTCGAGAAGTTCGAGCGGGAGGCGTACCGCCTCCTCAAGGTGGGCCTCGTCCTGCCGGGCTACGACCACGTGATCAAGTGCTCGCATGTCTTCAATCTCCTGGACGCGCGCGGCGCGATCAGCGTGACCGAGCGCGTCGGGATGATCGCCCGAGTGCGCAAGATGGCCCGCGCCGCCGCTGGCGCGTACCTGAAACAGCGGGAGGCGCTGGGCTACCCGCTGCTCCGGGATTCCGAGCGGGCCGGAGAGGTCGCCGTCGCCGCCCGTGCCTGAGAGCGTCCTTCTCGAGATCGGCTGCGAGGAGCTGCCGGCCGGGTTCATCGCTCCCGCGCTCGAGGAGCTCGCCCAGCTGGCGCGTGACGGCCTCGCTGGGGCGCGCCTCGCCTTCGAGACCGTGCGCGCGACCGGGACCCCCAGACGGCTCGCGTTGATCGTGGAAGGTCTCGCGGACCGCCAGGAGGACCGCGAGCGCGAAGTGACCGGGCCCGCGGTCCGGGTCGCCTACGACGCGGCCGGGAAGCCGACCCCTGCGGCCCAAGGCTTCGCGAAGGGGGCCGGCGTCGCCGTGGAAGCACTCGAGCGTGTCACGACCCCGAAGGGCGAGTACCTGCTCGCCCGCGTTCGCGACGTGGGGCGTCCGGCCGTCGAGGTCCTTCCCGGGCTCCTCGGGTCCTGGGTGCAGGGACTCCATTTTCCGAAAACGATGCACTGGAACGGACCGGCGCGCTTCGCCCGGCCGGTGCGGTGGATCGTCGCGCTCCGGGGCGGCTCGGTCCTCCCGTTCGAGGCGCTCGGCGTCGCTTCGGGGAAGAGAACCCGGGGCCATCGGACCATCGCCCCGGATTGGCTCGAGATCTCCCGACCCTCGACGTACGAGGCGTCCCTCCGCGACCGCGGCGTCATGATCGACGTCGACGCGCGCCGCAAAGCCATCGTCGACGAGCTCAAGCGGGCGACCGGTCCCCTGCGCGGCCGTGCCGTCGAGGACCCGGAGCTCCTGGACGAGGTCGCGAACCTGACCGAATGGCCCGAGGCCGTCGTCGGCTCATTCGATCCGGCGTACCTCAAGCTCCCGCGCCAGGTGGTCGTGACCGCGATGCGCGCGCACCAGCGATACTTCGCCGTCGAAGGCGAGGACCGCTCGATCCTCCCCCACTTCGTCATGATCCGGAGCGGTCGCGGCGGCGGCGCCGAGGAGATTCGCCGGGGCGCCGAGATCGTGCTCCGCGCCCGCCTCGAGGACGCGCGCTTCTACTGGGAGAACGACCTCAAGGGCGGAATCGAATCGAGGCTGCCGGGTCTCAAGGGGATCGTCTGGCACGAGCGGCTCGGCACGGTCTATGACCGGGCCCAGCGCTTGGCGGAGCTCGCGCAGGAGCTGGCCCGCCCGCTCGCCCCCAAGGCGAAGGAGGCGGTGAGCCGCGCCGCCTTGCTCTGCAAGGCCGACCTGGCCAGTGAGATGGTCCGCTCGGGCAAGGAATTCGCCTCGCTGCAGGGAATCATCGGGGCCGAGTACGCCGCGGCCTCCGGCGAGTCCCCGGCGGTGGTCCAGGCGATCCGCGAGCACTATCTGCCTGAAGGGCCGTCCGACCCGATTCCATCGACGACGGAGGGACGCCTCCTCAGCCTCGCGGACAAGATCGAGGCGATCGTGGGTGGATTCCGCGCGGGCCTCGAGGTGACTGGGTCACAAGACCCTTACGGCCTCCGCCGGTCGGGCAACGGCATTGTTCGCATCCTGTTGGAGAGCGGATGGCGGCTCGACGTGCTCGATGCCGCGCGCTGGCTCGAGGGGGTCTTCGACCGCGCCGGGATTTCCAAGGGGGGCGATGGGCTCCCCGAATTCTGGAAACAGCGGGTGGAGAGCGCGCTCTTGGACCTGGGAGTGACCCGGGAGGCCGCGGCGGCGGTGCTCGCCGTGCGCCCGGGCAACCCGGTCGACGTCCTGGCGCGCGCGAAGGCGATCGACCAGATCAGGCAGAGCGAGGATTTCGAGGGACTCATGATCGGGTACCGCCGCGCGGCGAACATCTTACGCTCGGCGCCCGCGGAGGACGTTTCCTCGTCCAAGCAGCCCTTGGCGGAGCGCGCCGAGGCCTTCGGGGAGAGGGCCGAAGCGGACCTCCACCTTGAAACAAAGATGGCCCGCCAGGCGGTGGAGACATACCTGCAGGCCAACCCGTCCGACTATTCCGCCGCCCTACGCCACCTTTTGGGGCTCCGCTCGGCGATCGACCGATTCTTCGAGGCGGTCATGGTCATGGTGGACGATCCGGCGGTCCGGCGCCGGCGGCTCGGGCTGCTCGAAGACGTACGCCAAACCTTCCTCCGAATGGCCGATTTCTCGGCACTCCCAAGCGCCCCAGGTCAAAAATCCGTTTGACATTAGCGGGTTTTTCCCCTATACTAGCGCGGTAAAGGAGACAAAATAACTTGTCTCCTGGCAGCCGCAACCGATAGAACCGGTTGATATTACACCTGACGAACGACATCGCCTGGGCCTACGGTGCGGCTCGCTTTGTCTTCGGGCAGGTCTTTGGTCAAATATCGCGCTAACTAGCGAAGAACAACGAGATTTCAAAGGAGGTGAGAACACTTCACGTCAGCGCTTACTGCATGTGATCTAAAGAATTAGCGAACCCAAATCCAAAATACGAGGAAAGGAGGTCGGTGAAAATCGCAGAGAGGATCGCCCAGTTTGGCTCGGTCCCTGTCCCAACGAGCGGGTGCCTCTATGCTCCACTCCAAGCTCAACGAGTAGTACCTAATCCCGTGATGTCAGGTTCCAAATCTAGTCCTCCCGATATTGGACTCCGAGTCGAGGAAACGCTAAGGAGGATGTGAAAATGCGCAAAATCTTATTTGCCATGCTTGGACTTGTGGCGATCGGCATGTGGGCGCTGCCCGCAATGGCCCTTCCCACGTCCGGCGGGGTAGTTGTGGACGGTCCGGCGAAGGTTCGTCCGGGACCCGTTCCGCTCGAGAACCGTGCCGGGGCCATCGGGGCCATGGCGCGTGGCGAGCGGTTCGGGGGCACCATGAGCGGCACCATGATCAAGCAGACCGGTGCGGCGACGACCAGCTGGTTCATGTACCCGGGCGTTTGCGTTCAGCGCGCCTTGAACACGTGGGTACCGAAGACCAGCCCGGTTGCCGACAGCCTCCAGCCGACGCCGGGATTCTCGAACTCTTCGGGGTATACGGACAATCAGCCGGACATCGCCGGCAACAACAACACCATCGCCTACACCCGCGCCGACCAGTCGTTGGGTGAGATTCTCTGGCACGTGGTGAACGTGTCCGTGCCGCCTTCCCAGCGGCCTTCGATCCTCGACGGCTCGAACAGCCTCTGGTGCGGAAAGTTCGATACCAACTTCGCGGTCCAGGTTGGCTATCCGAACCTTACCTTCCAGCTCCTGTACATCGACACCGGCGCACACGGCGCGAACTACAACTTCAGCTTCTTGGGCAATCTGAGCTCCGAGCAGAATTACGACTACAACACGGTCATCGGAGGCGGCACCAGCGGCGGAAACAATCTTGATCCGCTCCAGAACAACCGGGCGCTCTATAACGACATCATCCCGATGGTCGGAACGCGGTTTGGTGGCCCGGACGGAAACTCGGAGCAGCTCGTG
>Ga0066709_100004321_pt1 | contig 11296 bp, 8 predicted proteins | sample GraSoiAngelo_158_FD_79665 | JGI IMG/M metagenome (GOLD analysis project Ga0066709, IMG submission 79665) | Grasslands soil microbial communities from the Angelo Coastal Reserve, California, USA - 14_1009_16_30cm | ecosystem: Environmental > Terrestrial > Soil > Grasslands | place: USA... | reverse complement strand
GGGCCCTCGGCCTTCGCCGACCACCGGCGAAACGACGGGAGGATCGGCGAGGGGATTCCGCGTGGGATACAGGAGGGTCACGATCCGAAGCGGCAGGCGCGTCACGGCCGAATACAGCAGCACCGGGGCCGGCCGACGCCGGCCGTAGTCCGGAGACAGCCAGCCCAGCATCGGCGTCGACTCTCCCTCGAAGACATCCACCTTGAGGGGCACCGTTGCGAATGACCGGACGAAGAGTCCCTGCCCACCGTCCCCATGCGCGACGGCCCAGAGTGTCGGGAGCACCGTCACCTTTCGCGGCGCGAACTGAAATTGGAGTTGCACCTCGTGCTCTTCTGTCCCGACGAGGTCGTCCGTGATCACCCAGTAGCGGGGCTTCACGAACAGCACCCGGCGCCGGTGAATGACGGGATCGGGCAGGCGGCAATAGCCGTCATGGTCGGCATCGGCGAGGTCCAGGGCGTCTGTCGAGAGCCAGTGGCGCAACCGCGCGCGGGGCTGCGTCTTCCAGGCGAAGGGTCCGGCCGGCATCGCCTGGCCCGTTCGGTCGACCGTCACGGTGCTGTGAGCGGTCGTGCCCCGAAAGAAGTCCCGCCAGTCGGCTTCCGCCGTGTAGGCGTAGGTCCCGGGATCGACGAGGTAGGGCTCCCCGAATACGGAGCACTGAATGCTCAGGAGGTCGGCGTGACCGTGCCCCCCGCTCACCGGACAGCCGAGCGGACCGACGTCGAAGATCAAGTGATGAGCGTCCGACTCCCACCCGCTCCGCATGACGGTGTAGCCGCCTTCGGCGAAGACCCGAGAGCCTGGCGTGCCCGGCGGGGCCGCAGGGGGAGTCGCGGCCGCGTCCGCCGCCGCCGGCCCGAGCAGCCAAAGCGTGTCTGACGCCGGTCCGCCCGCGGCCCACGCGCAGTCGGACCGACGGAACAGCGCGGCGGCAGTCGAAAGGACACCGCAGAGATCGTCGGGGTCCCTCGTGGCGAGCGGCAGGAGCCACCCGCCGTCGGCATCTCCGATCCGTGGCATCGAGCCGTCAGGGCTACGGAGTGCGAGGAGGAAGTCAAGCATCCGCTGCACCCGTTCCTCCACGGCTATCGGAACCGTCAGCCCGTTTCGCGCCGCGAGGATCAGGAAGTGCAGGTAAATCTCCAGGGTGTAGCGCTGATAGCAGGTCGCCTGCTCGAAGTAGACGCCGTCCGACAGCACCTGCCGCTCGCTCTGGTCGACCAGGATTCGGGCGCCGAGCGAACGCCAACGGCTGGCTGCCCGAAGCTCCGGGAACACGACCCCGGCGTAGAACAGGCCGAGGGCCTCGCCCGTCAGATGGGTATTCGACGAGAAGTAATACGAGAGATACCGCTCGGTGTGCGACGCGTGAGCGCAGATCCCTCCGAGCATGTCCAGGAACAACTCGGGCGAGAGCGCGTCCGACTCCAGGAAGAGAAAGAGCGCCCAGCACCAGGCGATGAGGCGCACGGAGACTTCCAGGCTGCTCGCCCAGTTGATCCCGATGCCCGGAGGGTTGGCCCGCATCCAGGCTCGGATGTACCGGGCGAACGCCGCAGCGTAGCGCTCGTCCTCGGTCAGCCGGTACGCCTGCCCGAGTCTGACCATCCACTGATGACGATTGAGCTCCCACACGAGCTTGGTGTCCCCCACCCGATCCGCGTCGACGGGATCGAGCCGACTCCAGTGCTTGGCGGGGGCCCGACGCCCCGAGATCGGATCCAGGTGCCAGTCCACGGGATCACCGAAAAAGAGCCCCCGGTACCCCAACAAATCGAAGCGTCCTTGCGAGACCGCCTCAGCAGCGGCGATTGCTCCGTCGCGGGCCGCCGGCATGCGCTCCGTGATGAGCCGTGGTGTCTCGGTGGAGACGACACCGGCGAAGAAGCGGTCGGAGCAGGTCGCCCGGAGTCGAGCAAGGAGGGTCTCAGCGGCTCCGTCGAGGCCCGGCTCCCGCAGCTCCTCGAGGAGACGGCCGGACAGGGGGACGGGTCGTCGGAAGGTCGTGATGCGGTCCAGCCGCTTCAACGCTGCCTGCCGACCGCGACAGGCGAGCTCGGGAAGCCCCATCCTCAGGGCGCGGCGCAATCTCACGCGGTACACCCCGAGTACACCGCCGCCCACTCCTCCCGTACCCGCGCCCAGGTGTACGCTTCGACTTCCCGCCTCGCCCGGCGGGCCATGAGGAGGGCCTGGTCCGGGTTCTCCAGGAGGGCCACGACGGCCTTGGCCAGCGCCGCCGGATCTCTCTGCGGTACGCTGAATCCGCAGTCTCCATCGCGGATCATCGCCGCGATGGCTCCGGTCGCCGTCGACACCACCGGGAGCCCCGCCGCGAACGCCTCCAGCACGGAGAGCGGCTGATTGTCGACGACCGAGGAATTGACGAAGACGTCGGCCTCATCGTAGAGGCCGGGCATCGCCGTCGGCTCCACCCGACCGACGAAGCGGATTCCTCCGGCCTCGATCGAGGCGGCCATCCGACGGAGCCGTTGCTCCTCGCTCCCGGAGCCGGCGAGCGTCAGGGTCGCCTCCGGGAACCGCGCCTTGAGGAGCCCGAATGCCTCGATGGTATCGTCCAGCCGGTAGTGAGGCTCGAAGTTCCGGTTGGAGAAGAGCCGCGGACGTAGCGCGACGCGCTCGCGATAGGAGAAGCGCCTGGTGTCCACGACGTTGGGGATCACGCGGGCGCGATACCCATGACGCGCGAACACCTGCCGGAGGAAGTCGGAGGGAACCACGATCTCATCCACCAGGCGTAGCCAGGGATGGACCAACGCGCCCCAGCGGCTCAGGTGGTCGTCGGCTTCACCGCTGTGATAGTTCAGCACGACGCGCTTTCCGAGGCATCGCGCCGCCAGAATCGCCGGGACCGGGGAGAGGAGGAAAGACCAGTAGGAGGCGCAGAACACGTGCACCACATCCGCGCGACGACAGCGGAGGAGGCTCGGCAGATAGACCGCTTCCCACAGGGCGACTCGTACCAACGGACACCTCCGGACCCACTGGAGTCCCCTCGGAAAGGCCGGATCGATGGGGAGGAAGGTGACGTCATACCCTTCGGTGCGAAGCTCCCGGGCCAGAATCCGTGCCTGAAGCGCCTGGCCACCTGGACGCTGGAGACTGGGCGCGACCAGAGCGACCCGTGGAAGCCTCAAGCGCCCACCCCGGCCAGCGCGCGCTCGTAGAGGGACTCCACGCGCCCGAGCATCCTGTCGACGCCGAACTCGGACTGGACCCGATGGCGCGCTCGCGCGCCGAGCGCTGCCCCGAGCGCGGGTTGCTCGATCAGGTTGATGATCGCCTTGGCGAGCGCGCCGGGGTCCCCCGGCGCCACCAGAAGCCCGGTCGCCTCATCCGTGACCAACGCGGTGTTTCCGCCCACCCGGGTCGCCACCACGGCGAGCCCCGTCGCCATCGCCTGCAGGAGCGCGTTCGAGCAGGCCTCGCTGACCGACGGAAGCACGAAGATATCCAGCTCACGGAGTGAAACCTCCGGCTCAGCGGTCGCCCCACGGAGCTCGACCGTCCCGGTGAGGCGGAGAACGCGAACCAACCGCTCCAGGTCCGCGCGAAGGGGCCCCTCACCCCAGATCACGACGCGATGCTGGGGGACTCGCTCTCGGATGAGCGCAGCCGCTCGCACGAGGTCGGTGAGCCCCTTCTCCGGGCGCAAGTTCGCAAGCGTGCCGACCGTCACGCCGGCCGACGAGCGCCGCGGCGTCGGTGCCGGCGAAAATCGCCCGAGGTCTACGCCATTGGGAACGACCACGACCCGCCCCGGCACGATTCCTCCGTCGAGCCTCACCCGTTCGGCCACCGCCTCCGAGTTGACGAGGACGTGGTCGGCCAGCCGCAGCACGGCCCGGTGGATTCCGCGCTGAAGCGGGGGCCGGAGATCGCCGAGGTCCCGCTGGCTCGCGATCGTCGCCGGCCCCCGCGCCAGTCGTCCCGCGAGAACGCTCAGGATGTTGCTGTAGAAGTCGAAGGAGTGCACGAGGCGGATCCGGTGCGCGCGGAGGTAGCGGGCCAATCGCCACACGGCCGCCGGGAAGCGGGGTGACTTCAGCGAGCCGCAGCCACAGCTCCACGCACGCAGTCCCCCGGCGTCGAGTCTCGCCCGGAGGGGGCCTTCGGCGCTGAGGCAGCTCACGTGGACGTCCCATGCCCGCCGGGTCAGGCCGCAGGCGACCTCCACGAACTGTCCCTCGGTTCCGCCGAGAGCCAGGGTGTCACCCATCAGAAGGACGCCGATCCGTTGCGAGGTCATGTGCCGGAGACCTCAGCGAGCCGCAAGCGAGACCGGTCCGATCGGGTTCTCGCTCGGACGGAGGCTCGCGGGCGGGCCGTGGACCCCCTCCTCGACGAGGGCGATGCTCCTGAGGGCGATCGCCAGCCCGCCGAAGTAATAAAAGACGAAGTTATATCCGACGGGATGGAAGAGAGCGGCGACCCCGAACCCGATGAGACTGATCCGAATCCCCTCCGCGAGCGCGAACAGCTCACGCCGGGCGGGCTCCCCGGCGGCTCGGCGCTCGATGGACGTCGAGCTCCTGACGCACGTCACATACAACAGCAGGAACAGGACGAGCCCCGGCACTCCGAGCTCGAGCGCGTACTCGAGAAACACGTTGTGGACGGGATTCCAACTGGTCCCGGTCTCCTCGTGAAGCGCCAGCACGTTCATCCCCACGCCGGCCCCGACGATCGGGTGTTGCAGCACAAAGTTCACGCCGGCGATGAGGTCGCTCCACCTCTTCTGCGCCGATCCGGTGCTGTCGGCATCGATCTCCGTAATCGTGGCCAGGCGGTCGAGATAGCTGGACGGGAGGAGGAACATCCCCAGAAGCAAGACCGTGAGCACCGCGAACGTCCAGCCCCACGAACGCTTGCTCCACGCCCGCGTGTACAGCACGATCGTCGTTGCCAGCGTCAAGAACCCCCCCCGAGAGAACGTCAGGATGACGGCGATCGCGTCCAGGAAGATGACGGCGAGCAAACCGGCGCGAACCAGAGCTCTGGACTGGATGGTGAAGAGCGCCACCATCAGGGGAAGGATCAGATTCAGCATGAGGGCGAGGTCGTTCGGATTCGCGGTGAGCGGCGCGTCGAAGCCGTTGATGCGCCCCTGCACGAATTCGCCCGACAGGTACTCGCGGACGCCGGACGCCGCCAACGGGACCGCCATCAGGCTCAGCGCCCAGGCGACCTGACGGAGTCGCGTGACTGTACTCACGGTGGCGCTCACCAGCCAGAAGATCGCGATCGTCTTGAAATACGAATTGAGCAGGAAGCCGATGCTGCCCCCCGGCCAGTAGGACAGCGGAACCGTCAGGATCGCCCACCCGATCAAGCCGGCGACGATCCGGAGCTCGGGGGTGAAGACGATGAGCGGTTGCCCCCGGGTCCATCGATGAATCAGGTGCGCCGCGATCGCCGCGGTCGAGGTGAGCAGCGCCAGGCGTAACGGCATGAGCGCCGGAACGAATGTCTGCGGTGCGAGCAGCAAGATGAGGGTAAAGACCATCAAGAGCCAGAACGACAGCGCGCTGTCGGATGCCTCGGGCGCCGCGCCGGCGGCAGGTTCCGGCCGACGGTGACTCTCGGGTCCGTCGTCCGGCCGCCACCACTCTCTCGGGCCGAGACTCATCGCCTCTCCCCCGACCCGAGCTGCGCGCCGCGCCCTTCCGCGGCTCGTGAGGCGCCCGACGCATCCAGGCCTCGCGCTTCGTTGCCATCGAGGAGGATCTCGACGATTCGCGGCGCCGCTCGCCCGTCCCAGAGTGGGGGAGGCTCCGATGGCGTCGGTGGATGGTCCAGGGTTCGGAGGGCCTCCTCGACGATCCGCCCAGGGTCGGTGCCGATGACGCGGTTGGTCCCGTGGGTGACCGTCACGGGGCGCTCCGTGGTTGTGCGCAGCGTGAGGCACGGGACGCCGAGCATCGTCGTCTCCTCCTGAACCCCGCCCGAATCGGTCAGGACCAGACGCGCGCGGCTCAGCAGGGCGATGAAGTCGAGGTAGCCGAGGGCGTCGACATAGGCGATCCCCTTACTCGAGAACGGCTCCCGAGACTCCGGTTTGGTCCGCGCCAAGTAGCCCTGTCGCAGGAGTCGCGACTTCACGCGGGGGTGCAGCGGGAAGACGATCGGCAGATGGCGGGCAAGCTCGTGGAACGCCTCCACGAGGTCCGCCAAGCCCGCGGGATCGTCCACGTTGGAGGGGCGGTGGAGCGTGAGCACGCCATACGGGCGGCCCGGCTCCAGGCCGAGGTAGTCGAAGACCGCGGAGTCCTCCCAGCTGGACCGGAAGGTGTCGAGCGCGTCGATCATCACGTTGCCGACGAAATGGACCCTCGCGGGGGGGATTCCCTCCCGCAGGAGGTTCTGCCGCCCGCTCTCTTCCGTCACGAAGAGGACGTCGGCGATCGCATCCGTGAGCAGTCGATTGACCTCCTCCGGCATGCTCCGGTCGAAGCTCCGAAGGCCCGCCTCGACGTGAGCCACGGGGATGCCGAGCTTCACCGCCGTCAGGGCGGCGGCCAGGGTGGAGTTCACATCGCCCACGACGAGGACGAGGTCCGGCCGTATCGTCTCCAACAGCGGTTCGAGGCGTCGCATCACCTCCGCCGTTTGGATCGCGTGCGACCCGGAGCCAACGCCCAGGTTGAAGTCCGGCGCCGGCAGCTCGAGGTCCCTGAAGAACCGCTCGGACATGACCGCGTCGTAGTGCTGGCCGGTGTGGACAAGGATCGGGACGACCGACGGCTGCCGCCGGAGCTCCCGCATCAGCGGCGCCATCTTCACGAAGTTGGGCCGAGCCCCCACGATGTTGACGATCTTCATCGGTCTCGCCCGCGAAGGAGTCGACGCACGTCCCCGTGCCTAGAAGAGGGTATAGATGAACGGCGCCAGCGCCGACCCTTCGAGGAACACCACGACCGCGGTCAGCAGGAGCAGGACGGCGACGATCGGCGTCAGCCACCACGACTTCCCATGCCAGATGAACACCAGCAGCTCTCGGGCCGTGCCCAGGTTGATCGCGAGTCCCTTCAGCCATCCACGCATCGTCATCGCCTCCCGTTCGTCGCGGTCCTCAGGACGCTCGTCCCCACGAACCGCGACAGCTCGCTGTGCAGGTAGTTGCCCAGAATCTGGTAGCCCTCGCACTCCATATGGACGGTATCCGTGAACAGTTCGCGCTCGTGCCCCTGGAGCACGACGGACGGCTCGACCACCGGGACGCCGTACTCGTGTCCGACGGCACGGATGGCCGCGTTGTAGCGCTGGTACAGGAGCCAGAACTTTTTGAGGTTGTAGGTGTAGTAGGGGAAATAGAGCTTCTGCACGTCCTTCGCGTCCATGTCCGGGTTGAGCGGACTGTGCAGCGTGAGCAGCACGACCTTGCTCCCTCCGCGCCGCGCGGTGGCGACGATCTTCTCGAGGTTCTCCTTGTAGACTTGGGGGACGTACGTCCGCAGGGCTGCTTCCTCCTCGGCCGCCAGCAGCGTCCCGGGCCGAAAGAGCGCATGACGAACATGCCGGTAGACGACTGACCGCCAGAACTTTATGAGGTAGATGTCGTAGAGGGCGTACGCCAGCCGCGACTCGAGCGCCGAAGCGCTCGGTCGAGCCGGATCTCGCTTGAGCAGGTCGTTCCATCCGATCATGACCGTGATGAGGTCGGGAGCGTACTCCACGAGCTGAAGGTCCAGCAGGCGCAGCGCGTCCTGCGAGTCGTAGCCCTCCACCCCGGCGTTGATCACCTCCACACGTCCGGGCGCTTCCTCGTCGAAGCGTCGCTGGAGTGCGGCGGGATAGTGACAGCCGTCGCCCGCAAGCCCGAAGGTCACGGAGTCTCCCAGCGTAATAATCCGCACCACCCCGTGAGGCTTCTCGGGCGTGAACTCGGCCCCACGAAATCCACGCGAGTTGATTCGCAGGATCGCGCCCAAGTACTTCGCGTGGTAGTTGGGCACGAGCCGGATCATTCCGAGGCGAGGATCCAGGACCTGATAGGGAAGGCGAAAGTAGTAGGCAAACAGGCGGAGGCCGATTTCGCCGGCGACCAAGATCGCGAGGGCGACGGCCACCGTCACGACGAGACTTCGCGTCCGCGCGCGCCAGCTATGAGTCATGGCTCTCCGCCTTCTCCACCACGAAGTGGTCAAGCACCAGGAGGTCCATCCCACTCCGGCGGAAGGTGCTGAACGCCTCGCTCGGAGTGTTGACGATCGGCTCGCCTTTGAGGTTGAAGGACGTGTTCAGGACCACCGGGACGCCGGTCGCCTTCCCAAAGGTTTCGATCAGTCGATGGTAGCGGGGGTTCGTCTCCCTGAAGACGGTCTGGAGACGCGCGCTCCCGTCGACGTGGGTCGGCGCCGGGACCACGTGCCGCTTCGCCTCCTTCACGTCGACCACCAGCAGCATGAAGCGAGCCGGGTAGTGACACTCCGCATCCTTCAAGTCGTAGTACTCGTCCACGCGCTCCACCAACACCGACGGGGCGAACGGCCGATACGGCTCCCGGAACTTGATTTTCGTGTTGACGATGTCTTTCATGTCGGCGCGTCGGGGGTCGGCGAGGATGGACCGATTCCCGAGGGCTCGGGGACCCCACTCGAATCGCCCCTGAGACCATCCGATGACCTTTCCCATCTGGAGGGCGTCGACGACCCTCGCCGCGAGGCGCTCGTCGTTCTCGACGTACTCGTAGCGGACCCCGTTGTCGTCGAGAAATCGCTTGATCTCGCCCTCGGAATGCTCCTCTCCGAGGTAGGCGTGCTCCATGACGAACTTCCGTGGCTGGCCCAGGATGGCGTGGTACACGTAGAGGGCCGCGCCGACGGCTCCCCCACCGTCGCCAGCCGCCGGCTGGATGTAGAGCTCTTCGAACGGCGTCTCCCGCAAGATCCGCCCGTTCGCGACGCTGTTGAGCGCCACCCCCCCGGCCATGCAGAGGGTGGGCAGGCCGGTCTTGGCGTGGAGGGCGCGTGCCATCGCCAGGACCGTCTCCTCGGTCACGAGCTGGATGCTCGCCGCAAGATCGGCGTAATGCTGATTCTGCCGACACAGTTCGTCGTACGCGGCCGGCTTTTCCCCGAAGTAGGAGGGATAGCCCGACGAGGCGGTGAAGAAGTGGCTCTTGGGATCCCGCGGGGTGCCGAAGAGGCGTTCGAACTTGGCGTTGAAGGCCGTGTCGGGAGACCGATGATACGAGAAGTAGTCCATGTCGAGGGAGAACGCCCCGTCATCCTGGAGCCGCACGAGCTTGCGCACGTCATCCGCGTACTTCGGCGTCCCGTAGGGCGCCATCCCCATGACCTTGTACTCGCCCTCGTTGACCTCGAAGCCGAGAAAGGCGGTGAAGACGCTGTAGAGAAGCCCCAGGGAATGGGGAAAGCGGATCTCGCTGAGAAGCTCGAGGCTCGTGTCCCGCCCCACGCCGAAGGTGGCCGTCGCCCACTCCCCCACGCCGTCGACGGTCAGGATGGCCGCCTCCCGGTACGGAGAGCAATAAAAGGCGCTGGCCGCGTGCGAGAGGTGATGTCCGCTGAAGAGGATCTTCTCCGTGGGGATCCCGATGCGCTTGCGGATCAGGCCCTTGACCCAGAGCTTCTCGGCGAGCCACTTGACCATCGACTCGCGAAAGAGCCGGAGCGACCGGGGGAACGTCTGAAGCGTCGACATCAGGATGCGATCGAACTTCAGGAAGGGCTTCTCGTAGAAGACCACCCAGTCCAGGTCCTCCGCCCGGAGCTTGCCCGTCCGAAGACAGAACTCGATGGCCCGGAGCGGAAACCCCGAGTCATGCTTGATCCGAGTAAAGCGTTCCTCCTCCGCTGCGGCGGTGACGATCCCGTCCTGAACCAGTGCCGCTGCGGCGTCGTGGAAGAAGCACGAGATCCCGAGAATGTTCATTGCGCCTCCTTCAGAACTGCTGCCGGACGGAGTCCACGACGCGGGCTTGAGCACCTGGAGGCAACAAACGCCAGAGGGGAGCCTCTCTCAGGCGCAAGGGGTCCGTGAAGACTCGCACGGCGATCGCAAAGGGAGCCATCGCGGTGAAATAGATGAGCGTCAGCACGGCCTGCGATTGGAAGTACCCGATCTTCCTGGCGACGGCGCGCCAGCCCATCCAGAGCTTCTTGAGCATGGTGGTCTTCTCCGTCCGGATCGGATGGTGGCGGCCGTGATCGACCGTCTGGGCCCTACGACTCATCTGGCCGAGGAGCGCGCTGGGCGGTGAACAGTTCTCTCCACGTTCCCCTTCGTCTCGCGATCGCGATCCGATCACTCACGGTCTTGCCGAGCGCGTACCGCAACGCCGTCTTGGCGACCCCGCTGACGGATTGGGCGCGTTTGTACAGCGACGCGGACAGGCGGGGCGGATAGAGTTTGATCCGACCGAGGTCGCGCGACTCGCGAGCCCAATGGAACTTGTACGGCTCGCCGCCGCGCAGCAGGTCATACTCCCCCGCCCCCTCCTCGATGGCGCTCTTGATCGCCAGTCCCATGGCGAGGAGCCCGACGCTGTGCTTGCTCCACGCCGGGTCGAAGCCCGACTGCACGAAGTAAAACGTGCGGTCGTAGCGGAACCCATACAGGAGTGCGACGGGCCGCGCGTCGATCGTCATGCGAAACAGCCTGAGCCAGCCGCGATCGAGCGCGAGCCGGCTCACCTCCTGGTGAAACGCGATGAGATCGGGTTTGTCGAATGCGTCCGAGCCGCCACGCTCCCGCCAGCGCATGTTGTGCAGCACGACGAGCTCAGCCAGCGCTTCCCGAGCCTCCGCCGGCGAGCGCGCTGGCTCGAAGCGCAGAGTTGACTTCTTCGTGGCATTCTTCAGCCGTCTCTGGAAGTTCTGGCGATGGTCCGACCCCAGGGTCGCCAGATAGGATTCCCAGGAATGCCCCGACAAGGTGATGAACGGACACACGCTCGTCTTTCCCTCACACAGGCTCCAGCCCTGCCGCATGAGCTCACCGGTCAGCTCCGCCGCCAGGCAGGTATCGCGTCTGAGGTTGGCCATATCGAGCACGTGCGTCTCGCGACCCAGGTACTCGCCGAGCGCCTGGAGCGCCTCCCCTTCCTTGCCGCGTTCGATGATCAGATCCAGGTAATCGGAGCAGACCCGGTCCGAGCCCAGGAATTCCAGCGATCGAAACGGTACCATCCGGGCGAGCCGCCGGGGCCGCGAGGCGAGGGGCGCGATCGCCACGAGCCTGCCGCCCGACCGCACCGTCACGACACTGAGCGTGCGGTCTCCCGAGAGATGCTTCCACCAGGGAT
>Ga0066709_100004320_pt1 | contig 11297 bp, 6 predicted proteins | sample GraSoiAngelo_158_FD_79665 | JGI IMG/M metagenome (GOLD analysis project Ga0066709, IMG submission 79665) | Grasslands soil microbial communities from the Angelo Coastal Reserve, California, USA - 14_1009_16_30cm | ecosystem: Environmental > Terrestrial > Soil > Grasslands | place: USA... | reverse complement strand
GCCTTGTTCTGGTAAGCCTTGTTCTGGTAAGCCTTGTTCTGGTAAGCCTTGTTCTGGTAAGCCTTGTTCTGGTAAGCCTTGTTCTGGTAAGCCTTGTTCTGGTAAGCCTTGTTCTGGTAAGCCCGTTTCTCTTGTACGCAGGTGATGCCGACCGGGCAGCGAAGTAATGGGCAAGCAGTCTGTCATTTCTCGCGACGCCCGTCGGTCTGCAAACATAGATTGCGACAACACAGATTGCGACAACATAGATTGCGGCGCGGGCGACGAACGAACGGTACGCAGCAGCTCCCTGACCAGCCGATCAAGCTCTGCGTCGGCGATCAAATGAGCGGTTTGCTGATCGCGAAGGGATCCCCCAAGAACGCGGCAGAGGCTGAGCAGACTTTGGCTGCCACAAGCTAGACAAAACCCGGTGTTGTTCTCACAGATGAGTTCGCATTGCACACAAAAAACTGCTGATTGCAATGAGACAAAACTGACATCACTGGCACGAAGACGGCCTGACATCCGCGAGAATTCCTCCGCTTCGAAAATGAGTTAGAAAGGTAAATGCATGCAGCCCAAGGAGAAAGTGTCGGGGGGTGGTTCTGGGCTGTGAATAACTCATGGAAACGTTTTTCGTGATGTGCGCTTTGATATCTTCTATCAGAAGATTGTGAGTGGATGTCTTTTGCCTGACACGGTATACTGAGAACCTTTAGAGGAGAACTGCATGGAATGGACGACTCCGCAATTCGAAGAAATCACGCTGAACTGCGAAATTAACTCTTACGTGAACGCCCAACTCTAGACGAGCCTCCACGTCATAGGCCCCGCAAGATTACCTCTGCAATCCGTCCTGACGCCTGGCCGTCCCACAGCGGTATGGCAGTAGCAGCCTTCTTTTTTCCACTGAGAATCCGGCTGGTTTCCGTTTGAAGAAGCGCGATATCGCGTCCTACTAACACATTGGTCCCACTGGAAACCGTGATAGGACGTTCGGTATTCTCGCGCACCGTGAGGCAAGGTACTCCCAAAAATGTAGTTTCCTCCTGAATGCCTCCGGAATCCGTAATCACCACAGTTGCTTTGCGCTGCAGCGCAAGAAATTCCAGATAAGGCTTGGGTTCGAGCAGACGTAACCGGCCATTCGAGAGCGCCTCAAGTCCGAGATCTGCGATGCGCTGCAGCGTGCGCGGATGGACCGGGAACAGCACCGTAAGATCGTTGGACAACTCCGATAACGCGAACAGCATTCGCTTCAGCCAGGGGAGATCGTCTACGTTAGCCGGCCGATGAAGAGTTACCAGAGCAAAGCGCTGCGGAAGTTCTCGGCTGGACTGTGCCTCGGCGAATGGCAAGAGTCTGACTAACGTATCCACCATAACATTCCCGACAAAATGAATTTTCGCGGATTCGACTCCTTCGCGAAGCAGGTTCTCGTCGGCATCAGCCGAAGGAGTAAAGAGCAGAGTAGAAAGCTGGTCAGTGATGAGCCGGTTGATCTCTTCCGGCATACTGCGATCCCTGGATCTCAGTCCAGCCTCAACGTGCCCGATGGGCACAAGAAGCTTGGAGCAAACCAGGGCGGCAGCCATGGTGGAGTTTACATCGCCGTAAACCAGGACCAGGTCCGGTTTGCGCTCCAGAATGATAGGCTCCAGCCGCGCGATGATTTCGGCCGTTTGCTGAGCGTGGCTGCCGGAACCGACGCCAAGATTCACATCGGGTTCAGGCATTTCGAGCTGCTGGAAGAAGACGCCAGACATGTTTGAATCGTAATGCTGGCCGGTATGGATCAGCGTCTGGCGAACTCCGGCTGACGTAGTCAATGCGCGCAGAACCGGCGCGGCTTTCATGAAATTAGGACGAGCGCCAACTACGTGGAGAACATCCATACTAGAGTGCTTCGCCGATTCCAGGTCGCGGGTCACAAATCTTGCCTGCCGGACTTGGGAATAACTGAGATTGTAATTGGTCCTTAGGTGCGGTCAAGGAAAGGAACGATCATCACCCGGTTTGCACGGCCACCAGAGTCCGAGTCTGTTCCGGCCGAGCTATTACCTCGCGGGGTTGAATGAAGACCCGATCCAGCGCATCGGCGAGAGCCACCGGGAAAACGGCAGTAAGCAGATTCACGTCCAACTGTAGATCACGTTGCGTGTACAAGCGCTGAATAGTCATCGATCCACGCCGGCGATTTGACGAGGTCATCAGATCAAGAGTGAGATTCCATGACGGTAGGCTATCCCGCAAGCCGGGCTGCCCATTTTTTTCCCAATAAAAGGATGCAGCTTCCCGGCGCGGGTGGAAGATTTCTACCGGCACCTGACCGGGATCATCATTGGGCAGCAGCTTGAGGTTCAAATGGAATGCGTCAAAGTCATTGCTGCTGAAGGCAGCTTCAAGAATTCGACACAATTGATCGTAATCACGCGTGGCTTTCAGTTCCTCGGTTGCGCGTCGAATTGCAAGATTATTGATAAAGATCTGGCGTTGCTCCATGGTTCTCTGAGCTACCCGGCGCAGTTCCCCGAATTCGAGATATCCAAGATGCTGCACGCCTATCCAGATGCCGGTCCCTAGAACGGCAAGAACGAGCCCGAGAGTGCTTCCCGTCGGCCATAATAGAAACAAGCTGAGCAGCGCAAACAATGCTGACACCGCGTATAGGACGATTACCACCTGCCGGTGTGAAAGTCCGCGCTGCAGCAGCTTGTGATGAATGTGTTCGCGGTCGGCTGTGAAAAGCGGCCGTCCACTGATCAGGCGGCGGAGCAGCGAAAGCGTCGTCTCAAGGATGGGAAGCCCGAACGAAACAACCGGTATGGCGATGGCAATGATGGTAGGAGCTTTCTGCGCACCTTCCAATGCAAGCGCGCTCAGCAGAAATCCTATGAACAGGCTTCCGCAATCTCCCAGGAAGATTGTCGCCGGGTTGAAGTTGTAACGGAGAAAACCAAGGATCGCTCCGGCCAAGGCGATCGTCATCAGAGCAACCAGGGAAGACTGGCTCAACAAGGCAACTACAAAAACGATTAAAGTCGAAAACAGAGAGGATCCAGCCGCGAGGCCATCCAAGCCATCAATCAGGTTAAACGCATTGGTGACGGCCAGCACCCATAGAATCGTAAGCGGCAAGCCTACATACCAGGGAAAGCTGTGTGCGCCAAAGAGCACCGGCAAACCATCGATCCGCAAACCGCCCGCAAATAGCATGCTGGCGGCCACCGCCTGCACTGCAAACTTCACGTAAGGTCCTATGTTGCGAATGTCGTCGTAAATCCCCAGCAGAAAAATCAGAATTCCTGGGATTAGGATCGTCCCTAATTTTTGAAAAGGAAATCCGGGTTGGAGCTTGTGAAAATACCAGCTTATAAAAATAGCGGCAGCAACACTGAAGAAGAATGCGAAGAAAATCGCTACGCCACCGAGCCGTGGAAGCGCAGTATTGTGCAGATGCCGATCGAAAGTTGGAGCAGATAACCATCCGCGCTCTGCCGCGAGATTCCTCACGTACCTGGTGAGGACAAACGACAGTATGAGTGAAAGCGCGAAGGTCCCGAGGTAAACCGCTGTCAACGAGTCTCCCTCACTTTAAGAAGGGGCGTTCTTCGCTGAAGCATGCTGCGAGCGAAGTTCGCAATCGCAAAACAAACACAGCCAACGAGATCTTCACCTAACCAATAAAGTGGGCTTGATTAATTGCGACTATAGCAACCGGGAAAAGTCAGGCACAATTCTCTTTCTTGGTACGTCTGTGGAAAAATTGCGTAGCGGATAGGACGCAGTTCCCTTCCCCATGGCATCAACAGCGCTCGCGCTCCCGCCATCTGCTTGCCCTTCACTGTTGATTTAGTGCCCTACTAAGGGTATATATGACGCCACAAAACACCGCGACGCTACCGGGGATGCTGTCGCGGGGCTCGGCCTTTCTATTCTTGTCTTTATACCTCGTTTCGAAGTTTTAAGAACTAGACTGCCACTCCACACCCTGAGCGCAACTCATCCAGCCCGGCGGCGTGGGCAGGAGGTAGCGGATGGATCCAGCACCCAAAGACGTGACCACCCTCCTAAAGGACTTAAGCGGGGGCAAGCAACAGACAATGGCCGCCTTGGTTCCGTTGCTCTACTCCGAACTGCGGCGCTTGGCCTCGCACTACCTCAAACAGGAACGTGTCGACCATACTCTGCAAGCGACCGCCCTCGTGCACGAAGCTTACCTCCGTCTGATCAATCAGCGTGAAGCTCAGTGGGAGAACAGAAACCAGTTCTTCGGGGTTGCGGCGCAACTGATGCGTCGAATCCTGGTTGATTATGGCCGCGCCCGCCATGCCGCCAAACGCGGAGGCAACTCCGGCAAAGTGTATCTGGAAGAATCGGTCATTGTTTCAAAGCAGCGAACTGCGGACGTAGTCGCTCTGGATGAGGCTCTCATCAAGCTTGCCGAGGTGGATCCCCAGCAGGCCCGCATCGTAGAGTTACGCTTCTTCGGAGGCTTGACCGTCGAGCAGGCAGCCGACATTCTTTCTATCTCCCCAGCGACAGTCAAGCGGAATTGGAACGTTGCCAAGGCGTGGCTGGCGCGTGAACTGGAACGCAACCAGAGTGATGTCTGAGAAGCGGCAACAGATCAATGATCTCTTCAGCTCCGCCTTGGAACAAAGCCCGGGTGAGCGCGAGGCTTTCCTTCGGCAGGCGTGCGGGAATGACCAGTCTCTTTATGCGGAAGTTGAGTCCCTGCTCTTGCATTACGACGATTCTTTCATGGAAGAGTCTCCCGCCAGTGAGATTCCTTCCTTTCCCGGTCACGCCATGGTGGGAAAGCAGATCGGTGCTTACCGAATTATCCGCGAGTGTGGGCACGGCGGTATGGCGGTGGTCTATCTGGCGGAGCGAGCTGATGGCGAGTACCGCAAGCGCGTGGCCGTCAAGATGGTCAAACCCGGTGCTGGCAAGGATGACATCCTTCGCCGCTTCCGCAACGAACGCCAAACACTGGCAGCACTGGACCATCCCAACATCGTCAAACTCCTCGATGGAGGCAGCACCGAAGAAGGTCTGCCTTATCTGGTCATGGAGTATGTCGAGGGAATCCCCGTCGACCAATATTGCGATTCCCACAAGTTGTCCGTCCCCAAGCGTCTGCAATTGTTCCGCACCATATGCGAAGCCCTGCACTACGCACATCAGAAACTAGTCATCCATCGCGATCTCAAGCCCAGCAACATTCTGATAACCAACGACGGGATTCCGCGGCTGATGGATTTTGGGATTGCCAAGCTGCTCAATCCCGAATGCTTCCAAACCGAACTGGTCACATTAAGCGATCGACGGCCCATGACTCCCCAATACGCCAGTCCCGAGCAGGTACGCGGTGAGCCGGTTACCCCGGCGACTGACATCTATTCTCTGGGAGTACTGCTGTATTACCTGCTTACTGGCCGCCGGCCTTATGGGGCGGCGGGCTTGTCACGCTTCGAGCTTGAGCGGTTGGTTTGTGAAGTCGATCCCGAAAAGCCCAGCACGAAAGTTCAAAAAGTAGACGAAGTCGATTCCGCCGCCAGCAAGGGGAAACCATCGACATCGCCCGAGGTCCTCAGCCAGGCCCGCGATACGAGCCCTGAAGGACTGCGGCGCATATTGCGTGGCGATCTCGACATGATCGTCATGATGGCGCTCCGCAAGGAACCCAAACAGCGCTACGCAAGCGCGAAAGCGTTTGCCAACGATATTGAACGCCATCTCTCCGGCCTTCCCGTAAAAGCCCGCAGGCCCACTACGTTGTATCGAGGTAGCAAATTCCTACGGCGGCACCACGAGTCCGTTGCCGCCGCCCTGATCGCCCTGATGCTGATGGCCGGTGTGAGTACATGGGAAGCTCGCAGGATTTCCCGGCAGGCTTCTTCGCGTAACGCTGCAACTTTCCGGGCGCGTCCGTCAGTTGCAATCCTGGGGTTCAAAGATCTTTCCACTCGTCCGGAAACAGCCTGGCTCTCCACCGCTCTTTCTGAGATGCTTACCACCGAACTCGCCGCCGGCGAACAACTGCGGACAGTGCCGGGGGAGACCGTCGCACGTACCAAGATTGACTTACATCTTCCCGACACCGATAGCTTGGCCTCTGACACACTGGCCCGAGTCCGCCAGAATCTGGGCAGCGATTTCGTGGTGCTCGGCTCCTATCTTGATTTGGGGAAAGACGGGGGAGGGCAACTCCGCCTCGACCTTCGTCTGCAGGATACCGAGCGCGGAGATACTGTCGCTTCTATTTCGGAGGTCGGCAACGAGACAGACTTATTGCAGCTCGTCTCGCGAACCGGCAGCCGCCTGCGGGGCCAACTGGGCGTCGGCGCAGCGTCAGCAGTCGAATCCGCGGCAGTCCAGGCTTCGGTACCCTCGAATCCTGAGGCTACAAGGCTGTATTCCCAAGGGTTGGCCAAACTTCGCGCTTTCGATGCACTCGCCGCCCGCGACATTCTCACTAAAGCTGTGGCAGCCGATCCTTCCTATCCCCTGGCACATTCCGCTTTGGCTAAAGCATGGATTGCTCTCGGCTACGAAACCAAGGCACGGGATGAGGCTAAACAAGCTCTCAACAGTGCTGCCGAACTCTCCCGTGAAGATCATCTCCTCGTAGAAGCCAGGTACTACGAAGCCGACAAGCAGTGGGGCAAGGCGATGGAAGCTTATGCCACGCTGTTCAGTTTCTTCCCCGACAATTTGGAATATGGCTTATACCTCGCCAGCGCACAGACCGCCGGCGGTCGAGGCAAGGACGCTCTCGCCTCCGTTCAGAAACTTCGAAGTTTGCCAGGGGAGGGGAAAGACGATCCCCGGATTGATTCAGCAGAGCAAGAGGCCGCCTACTCGTTATCTGACAATCAGGCTACGCTGGCGGCCGCAGAAAAAACTATAACGAAGGCAAGTGCCTCCGGCGCGAACCTGGTGTTGGCGCGGGCACGTTCTTTCCAGTGCCGTTCATTGGCTGATGTGGGCCGGCCCGAAGCTTCCAAACTTGCCTGCGACGAAGCCGCGCGAATTTACCAACAGGCAGGAGATTTGAGCGGTGTGGCTCGCACCCTTCATTCCATTGCCGAGGTCCCGTTGAATCAAGGCGATTTGGACCACGCCAAGAAATTGTACGAACAGGCTTTGTCGATCTCGCGACAAATTGGCGACCGGCGTGGTGTAGGGCGCGAAATGGGTAACATCGGTCTGATCTATGCGCAGCAGGGATATCTAGCACGCGCAGAACAAATCTACAGGGAAAGCATTGCCATTACGCGTGAAATCGGCGACAAGGCTGGGCTGGCGGTGGACCTGGGCAATCTAGGTGACCTCCTGCATTCGCAAGCGAGATTCGCAGATGCCCTCGCAAGTTACACGTCCGCCCTGGAATTGGCGCGAGAGGTGGGCCACCAGCTCTCGGTATCAATCGACCTTCAAGAAATCGGCGACGTGTTAGCAGACCAGGGCGATCTTGACGCAGCCATGAAAAACTATGACAAGGCCCTCGCCATACAGAGGGACATCGGCTCGCGCAGCTACTACGCTGGGACGTTGCTCCCCATGGGGAATGTACTCCGGCAGAAAGGGGATGCGGCAGGAGCGAAGAAAGCCTATGAAGAGGCCTTGTCCATACGGCAGCAGTTAGGAGAAAGAGGAACTTCCGCAGATACTCAATTGGCTCTGGCCCAGTTGGCCTGCGACCTAGGCCACGGTGCCGACGCCGAACCGCTGATTCGTGCTGCCATGCTCGAATTGCACGCCGCGAAAGAGACAGACCACGAGATTCTTGCCGCCGCTCTTCTCTCCCAATCCCTCCTCCAACAGGCAAAGTTGCCGGACGCACAGAAAACCATCGCCGACGCACTGAAATTGGCAGCGAAGAGTCAGGATGTGACGGTGCGACTCGCCCTCACCATCAGCAACGCCTATTTGCGAACTGCCCTTCATGACATCGCCGGCGCGCAACGTATTGCGCTCGATGCCCTTGCCGAAACCACCAGGCTGGGCTACGTTCCCATGGAATTCGAGGCGTCTCTCGCTCTGGGAGCTATCGAAATGCAAGGCAACAATCCCGCTGCGGGCCGTGATCGCTTAGCCAGACTGGAAAAAGCCGCAAGGTCCAAGGGTTTCGAGTTGATTGCCAGAAAGTCTGCTTTGCAAAGGAACCAGTAAGCCAAATCGCCTGCTAAAGCGGCTGAACCCCAAGCTTACCCACCCTGCTGCTTCCCCCTCCCAGTCGGTCTCCCCCAAAAAAAGTCTGCCTCGAACTGATGAATCGTGATCCCTTTTTTCGCCCTTTTGCGCGTTATGGACGAAGCGAAAAGTGCAACTCACCAGAAAGGAACAAGACAATGTCGCAGACTAGTGAATCAGGCTTAAAAATCGTTTTCAGAAACCCGCAGCCTAAGCGTGAACTTCAGCAGACTACTACCTGGTTGCTGTACGCGCGAGACTTCGATCTCAAGATCGTAGTTTCGCATGATCGAGGAAATCGCCCTCGCATTCTTAGCAAAGAAGCAGCTTAGCCGGACTATTCACATCGTCCCATGTTCACACCGCCTCTGAGAGTACGAATTTATGGGCAATGAAATCACCAATTCGGCGACGGCGCCCAACCTGCCGTTTGAAGCTCACTGCACCAGCTTTCGGCCAAAACCCATCAGATATGGCCTCCCTTGCGCCAAGTGTCACACTTATTACTCCGCAGATTTGAGCGTTTGCCCCATCTGCAATTGTCGCGAGCGCGTTTCCGCCCGCGTTGCACCCTCTAACACTCGCGCGGCCTTCTGACCGCGGCAATCCCTCCTCAGTTGCCACGTCTTTATTTATTCGTTTCCTTCACAATCTGCGCCCATCCCAAACTCCCCCCAAAGTTCGTTAAGTCTCGGCTAAAAAGTTTTTTTTAGCCGGTGAGCTACTTTCCGATCCATTTGCGCGTTATGGCCGAACGTCAAATCAAACGCACTCCCAATGAGTGCTAAAACAATTGGAGGATGTATGAAAAACTATTTGCGTAACCTGACTACTGACCCACGAACCGCCAGGATTGCGGTTATCTGCGCCTTAGCCCTGGCATTGGCCGCTCCAACCTTCGCTACGTCCAGTTCTGAGGTTCTCCGCACGCTGAACAGCCGTGGAATCTCCGGAGACTTTCCTCAGCGCACCGGGGAGATCGTTACCGTAAATTTCGCAAATACGCCGAGCCCCATCGTTGTGACTTGGCAGGGTGATGTCGCTAGTGCTGGCCGTTTTCTAATGTCGGTTAGCGTCAATGGCCAGCCCTGCGGCGCGTACGGTGGAAGTCAGATTCCTTACTTTCTGGGCACTCCCACCTCGAACCCGATCGGCTATGCACCGAACGGTTTCAACGACATTTCGATGCAATGGGTAGTGTTGCCCAGTGACGGCTTGGTGCTCGGAAACAACACGATCGAGTTATGTGCCGGTGCCCATCCGACCTTCAACCATGGCGCAAGCTTCCTCTTGGGATTTCGTACCCTGACTGTTCGAAAGGGAAACTGATCGAACTGGAATCTTGCTTCCGGACTCATTTCGGCACGTCAGAATCAGGAGATCATCTCATTCTGCTGATTTGACGTGCCGAATCGTTTTCCCGCGGCCATGCCCGCGCCCTCCTCAGCTCATCGAAAATTTTCCACCAGCATGATGTTGGATTCTGCGAATTCATCCTGCACGTAGACAATCGATTTGCCGTCGCGGGACAGCGCCAATCCCCAGCCGGGCTCTTTCTCCAGGGTCCAGATGGGAATGGTTTTGCGCGTCGCAAAATCTAAGAACTGAATTGTCGCGTGAGGTGACTTATCGAATCTCAGGAAGTAAATGCCATTAGTGGTGAGTGCCCAATTCGGCCAACTGCCGCCTCGGACCTCCTCCAACACTTGAGTCTCTTCCCCGCCCGCCAGGGGCATTCTCCACACGCCTCCTGCTTCGTACTTGGAGTAATAAAGGAAGCGCCCATCGAAAGATTCGACCCCGGAAATTCCACCGTTCTTAGTTAGCTTGGTCGGAGGTCCCCCTTGCACGGGCATCTTCCATAGCTGAAAAGGTTCACTGCCGCGTTTGGAAGCGAAGTAAATCGACTTGCCATCGGGTGACCAGGTAGGAGAAAGATTATCGGCGCCCGGAATGGTGGGCAGCAGCCGAGGAACGCCGCCGCCTACTTCGACCACATAAATCTCGCTCAGTTCTTTGGGATGAAATTCGAAGGCCACATACCGTCCATTGGGGGACCATCGTGCCCGTCCGGCCGTTCCATGCAAGGAAGTAAGCTGGTCGCACGTCGATCCATCGGTTGCGCACGTCCAGATATCCCAGAAGCCAAGCCGATTCGACTCGAACGCAATCTTCTTTCCGTCAGGAGATAAATCGGGCCGCATCTTGTCGCCCTTCTCCGAAATCAACACCGAGGGCGGTCTTTGATGATGCTTTTGATCTTTCAAGTCAAGCCGCCAAATGTTGAACTTGGCAACAACCTGGTGGTAAACCAACTGGTCACCCTTGGGAGGAATGGACGGCCAACCTCCCTCGCCCATCGGACCCGCCACCGGTCGAGGTACACCTCCGGAAGCCCATATTCTCCACAAGCTCTCCGGACCCCCACGCGTAGAAGAGAAGACGATTTCCCGGCCGTCCACAGTCCAAGCCGGAGGCCCAACAATGGGGCGATGATCGAAGGTCAGGCGCCTGGCTTCGCCACCCGCCGCGGCAACGACGTAGACATCGTTGCAGACACCCGCGACGGTGGAGCGGACGAATGCGACCTGCGAGCCGTCAGGCGAAAACTTGGGCGCATGGTCAAGTGATCCTCCGGGGGGTAAGGTCAGCCGGCGCGTGCTGTAGTCAGCAAACGAAAGCAATGAGATCCAGGAGCGAGGCGAATCGACCGCACTGGCCTCGGGGAACGCCAAAAACTTCCCGTCGGGCGACCAGGCGAGCCCTGTTCCCATGGGAGCGGGTCCCCTGTATACCCGGTGTTCGGTGCCGCCCAGGGCGGGAACCACGATGATAGAAAAGGTTTTGTCAGCGTATCGAATGAACGCCACCTGGCGGCCGTCGGGCGACCACGTTGGGCAGCAGTCGCCGGAATCGCTGGTCAGGCGAAGAGATTTCTCGCCTCCCACCAGCGCCGTATAGATTCCCGTGTTGTGCGCGCCATTGCCGTTGCGAAATGCGACTTGCTTGCCGTCGGGAGAAAAAGCAGGCGTGACTTGAAACCCCCGCAGGCTCACCAGCGGGACGACCTCGATGGAAGGTAGCGGCCTTTCCGCCGTTTTCCGATAGAAGGC
>Ga0066709_100004319_pt1 | contig 11297 bp, 10 predicted proteins | sample GraSoiAngelo_158_FD_79665 | JGI IMG/M metagenome (GOLD analysis project Ga0066709, IMG submission 79665) | Grasslands soil microbial communities from the Angelo Coastal Reserve, California, USA - 14_1009_16_30cm | ecosystem: Environmental > Terrestrial > Soil > Grasslands | place: USA... | reverse complement strand
CGGCGCGATGAACTCGTTCGGCGCGTACTGGGCTTCGCTCGCAACCGTCAGCGTGCCTTTCTTTTTGATCGCTTCGGGCACCTGCGCGGCGATCGCCGCGTTGACGCTCGGTTGCGCCACCGTAGTCGCGGTGCTCGCCGTGCTCGAGCTCTTGCTGCTCCCGCAGCCGGCAAGCAGCGACGCCGCGAGCGCGAGCGCGAGCGCGCAAATGACCAGCTTGCTCATCGGGGACCTCCCCTGCTATTTGACGATTGCCGCGCGGCGACGCCGCGCAAGTATAAGGCGGGACTCAGCCCTCAGCTCCTTTTCATCGAGTCGCCGAACGTCCGGCTGGCCCCGCGCGCGACCCGGCGCAGGACGTCGACTTGCGCCTGCACCAGGCGCTCGGTCATCTCGATGGCCGAGTCGACGACCTCCTGCCTTTTGGGGGCGCTGTCGCCGCGCAGCGGCAGCGCGTCCTCGACGGTGTCCACGAACTTGTGCACCGCGTCGGCCGCCGCGCGCTGGCCATCCTCGAAGGACTTCAGCAGCTCGCGCGGCAAGCCTGCGCTTCTCCCGCGGCGCGCGCGACTCGTGCGCGATCCGGTGCCGGCGGCCCCCGTCGTCGCTGAAGCGTTAGCTTTGGCCGCCGTCCGCGTGCTCGCTTTCCGTTTTGCTTTCGATCCCGCTTTCCCGGCTTTCCGTTTCGCCGACGTGCCGGCTTTGCGTTTGGTCGAGGACGCCGCTTTGCGCTTGGTCGAGGACGCCGCTTTGCGCGCCGTGCCGGCTTTGCGTTTCGCGGTCGTCCCTACTTTCCGTTTCGTTGCGGTGGCTGCTTTGCGCGCCGTGCCGGCTTTGCGTTTCGCGGCCGTGGTGGTTTTGGCTTTCGCGGTGGCTTTGGCTCGTTTGCGTTTGCTCGTGCTTGGCTGGGGTTTGCTGTCGGGCATCGTGAGTCCGTCCCTTCGCGTTCGTATGCGGTAGGTGTCTGGAGTTCTAATGCACGTCGATCCCTACATCATCCTCGGCGCGGCCATTATTGGGTTTCTCGTCGGCATGACCGGCGCCGGCGGTGGCGCCCTGATGACGCCGATGCTGATCCTCGTGTTCGGCGTGCAGCCATCGACGGCGATCTCGAGCGATCTCGTCGCCGCCGTGTTGATGCGGCCGCTGGGCGCTGCCGTGCACCTGCGTCAGAGAACCGTCAACCTCCGCCTGGTCGGCTGGCTGGTGCTCGGCTCGGTGCCGCTGGCCTTCGCGGGCGCCTACGTGCTGCACCTGATGTCGCACGCCAAGGCCGCCCAGCACAACATCGAGGTGGTGCTCGGCGCCGCCCTGCTCGTCGGGGCGTTCGCCATGTCGCTGCGCTACGTGCTCGATCATCGCAGCGGCCAGGGTCGCACCGGGCGGGTGCACGAGGTCGTGCCGAAGCCCGCGCGCACCGTGGCGATCGGCATGATCGGCGGCATCGTCGTGGGCATGACGTCGGTCGGCTCTGGCTCGCTGATGATCGTCATGCTGCTGTTCGTGTACCCGCTGCTGGGAGCAAACCAACTCGTAGGCACCGACCTCACCCAAGCCGTGCCGCTGACGGGCGCGGCCGCGCTCGGCTCACTCGCCTTCGGCCACGTGCAATTCGGCGTCACCACCTCGCTGGCGATCGGCAGCATCCCCGCGGTCTTCGTCGGCTCGCTGTTCTCCTCCAGCGCCCCCGACCGGTACGTACGGCCGGCGATCACCTTCGTGATCGCCGCATCGGGACTCAAGTACGTCGGCGTCGACACCACCACGCTCGGATGGCTGCTGTGCGCCATGCTGCTGCTCGGCGTCTCGCTGTGGCTCGCGATCGCACAGCCGTGGCGCCGCCCCGAGGACCGGCCGGCACTGGCCCCCAGCGAAGCCGACGCGCTCCAGGCCGAGGAACGCATATCGGGAGGCCCCTGAGAGGCTTCTGGAGGCGCACTCCTCGCGAGCTCGCTGGCAGTCAGCGCCGATGGCGCTCCCGCCAGCTGATCCGAGCGCGGCGCGGGCGCGCTGAGGCTAAGGCATCGGGCGGATCGTGCCGATGATGGCTCCGTGGCCATCGCCGCTCGCCATGCATCCCTGCCAGCTCGTCGCGTCCCCGCGCAGCCCGCTTGCTCCCGGCGTCGCCGGGCGCTGGCGCTAGCCACCGTGGCCGCCGCGATCGCGTGCTGGCTGGCGATCGCGACAGCGCCGGCGGATGCCGTCGTCACGGGCGGCTTCGGCTTGCAGCAGCGCTCAGTCGCCGCCGTCAAAGCAGAACCCCTGCAATACCACGGCGGACGCGTGCTGCATTCCTCCGACGCCTACGTGATCTACTGGGATCCGGCCGAACGCTACCGCTTCGACTGGGAGCGCCTGATCGATAAGTACTTCCAGGACGTCGGTGCCGAAAGCGGCAGTCTCGGCGACGCGTTTGCTCTGAACGCCCAGTACGGCGACGCCAGCGGTCGCGCGGCGAACCACTCGACGTTTCGCGGCGCGTACACCGACACCGCCCCGTATCCCACCTCGGGTGGCTGCAGCGAACCAGCGAACCTGGCCTGCCTGACCGATCAGCAGATACAGGCCGAGCTGCAACACGTGGTGAGCTCCGTGGCGCCACCGCTACCGGGGGCGACGGGGCCCGCCGTGTACTACCTGCTGACCCCGCCGGGCGTGACCGTGTGCACCAACGCTGGCAGCCCAGCCACGTGCTCGAACTCCAGCTCCCTGCAAGCAGAACCCGAAACCGGCATCTGCGGATACCACTCGGTGATCGACCCCGGGGGCGCGGGGCAGATCATCTACGTGGTCCAGCCGTGGATCGCCGGCGATGCTGGTGAGTTCATCGAATCGCTCGAACCGCTCGAAACCTCAGGTGTGACGCCCGACGTGCTGGCCTGTCAGGACCGCACGGCGGTCCTGAAGGAGCCAAACCAGGTGGGGCGCGACAAGTTCAACACCTACGCGCAAGGACTCGCGGACGTGATCATCAACGACCTCAGCGTCGAGCAGAGCAACGTCGTGGTCGACCCTCTCCTCGACGGCTGGTATCAGACCGCAACACACGCCGAGCAGGGCGACATGTGCCAAGCCAACTTTGGTCCCCCACCGGAAAGTCCCCCGCTACTCGATCCGAACACCCACGCGGCAAGGCTCTCCAATGAGGCGATCGGCAGAGGCGCGTACTACCTCCAGTGGGGATTCAACAGCGTCGGCCTGACCTCAAACTGGGGCTACTCCTGCTGGCAGGGGGTGACGCTCGAACCGAGCTTCACGAGCCCCAACCCCGTGAACTCAGGCGACATCGTTGGCTTCGACGCGAGCGAGTCCGACGTCACGTTGGACGCCAACACCACAGGACTCCCGGGCAGCGAGCCCTATGCGGCCCCCGTCTATCGCTGGGACTTCGGTGATGGCACCAGCGCCACGTTCAACTCAAATGCGGCCCCCGTATTTCACACCTACCAGTCCGGTGGCACCTACAACGTCACGCTCACGGTGACCGACAGCGGGGGCAACACCGCCAGCGCCACCAACGGGGTCACCGTCATCGGACCTCCGCCGCCCTCAGGAGGAGGAGGAGGAGGAGGAGGAGGAGGAGGAGGAGGAGCGGGGTCAGGCTCAGGAGCAGCCGCGGGCTCAGGCGCAGCCTCAGGAGGAGCCGCGGGCTCAGGCGCAGGAACACAGGCCGGCGCGGGCGGATCCTCGAACGGCTCCCAACCCGGGCCCATCCCCGTCACCACCGCCGCGGTCTCCTCGCGCTCGCTGCGCACGGTTCTGCGCCGGGGCTTGGTCGTCCGCTATTCGGTCAGCGAACGTGTCACCGGCCGCTTCGAGGTGCTGCTCGCCAGATCGCTCGCCCGCCGGCTGGGGCTGCACGGGCCAGCCGCCGCGGCGCTGGCGGCGGGGACCGCGCCCCAAATCGTGATCGGCAAAGCGTTCCTCGTCACGGCGACCGGCGGTCGCAACTCGATCACGATCCAGTTCAGCAGGGCGATCGCCTCCAAGCTGCGCGGGCTGCACGGTGTCTCGCTCATGCTCAGGCTCGTCGTGCGCAACTCTTCCGGCGCCAGCGCCACCCTCGTCGCCACGGCCACGCTGAAGCGCTGAGCCGCCGCTGCGCCGCGGGCGCCACGCGCACGGCGTCGGCGTGTCCTCGAAGGGTGTTGAGCGCTTGCGCTCCCTACAGGCCCGGCCAGTGCCTGACGACGAAGCCGGCGCTGTCCGCCGCCGACACCTGCCAGCGCGAGGCGTACACGCCGCTGCGCCCGGCGGTGTTGTACATGATGCCGTCCACGTACATGTAGGTGTGCCCGGCGTTGGCCAGCACGGTTATGTACCTGCCCGGGCCCGACGCGCCCCAGCTCTCGAGTTCCCCGGAGGTCTCGGGCGCGTTGAGAAGCCCGCCCGCGGCCAGGGCGTAGCTCACCGACCCGGAGCAGTCGTAGGCGTTGTCCACGAACGACGCGTGGCCCCCCCCGAACACGTAGGGGAAGTCGGCGATCGCATTGGCCCCCGCGATGACCCTCTGCACGACTTCCGGGACGTTGGGCGGGATCGGGATCGTGCCGCCGCCGCCGATCGACCTGCCGCCGGGCACCGCGGCGAGGCGCTGGCGCTGGAGCTGCCGAGCGCTGCGTTCAGCAGCCTGCATCTGCTGCAGCTCGGCGCGCACTTCGGCATCCGACGGCGCGCCCGCGGCGACGATCGCTTCCCCGGCCTTGCTCGGCGCCGCGGCGGCGGCATGATGCACGGAGGCCGGCGCGGGATAGCTGCTCGATTCTTCGGGGTCGCGCACCTCCGGGACCTTTGCCCTGCCCGCCGCGACGGCTGGGCCGGACGCAGGCGCGACCGAGGCTGTGTGCGTGGGCACGTGCCTGCTCGCAGGCTCGCCGCCGGCGCGCTTGCTCGCAGTCTGGCTGGCGGCGCGCCGGGCGGCGGCCAGCGGGTGATGCGGACCGGCTCGTAGCGCCAGCGCCAGGGCCACCGCCCCCGCGATCAGCGCTGCGAGCAACGCTGCCGCGAGCGCCTTCCGCGGCGCGCCGACGCGCCACGCTGCGGCCGCCGGTGGTGGGGTGGCGTCCGTCACTGCTGCAAGGCTAGCGGGCGTGGGAGCATCCAACCGTCGTTTCCCCTGCTCGCCCGCATCGGCACCGGCGGCCCCCAGACGCGCGCGGGCGGCTGTATCTCGATAACCTGAATCGAATGCGCGACGACGCCACCGCCGTGGACATTCACGCCGGCGGGATTCCGACCGCAGTGGAGATTCGCCCGCACATGCGACTTCTGCACGGCATGCGGCGCCCGGCGAACTGGCTCCAGCTCGTGCGCTTCGGGCTCGTCGGCGCGCTCGGCTTCGTGATCAACATCGCCGTGTACACGCTGTGCGTGCACGCGCTCGCGATCGACTACCACGCCGCGGCCGTGGCGGCCTGGCTGGTCGCGGTGGCCAACAACTTCGTCCTCAACCGCCATTGGACCTTTGATGCGCGCGGCGGCCGCGCCCACTTCCAGGCCATGCGCTTCGTCACCGTCAGCCTCGTCGCGCTTGCCTTCAGCCTGCTCGTGCTGATGGCCTTCGTCGAGCTCGCCGGCATCCCCAAGGTCCCCGCCCAGGCCCTCGCCGTGGCCGCGTCGATGCCGTTGAACTTCCTGGGCAACAAGCTGTGGAGCTTTCGCTCCGAGCCCGAGGGCCTCGCTGTCCTCGAGCTCTGAGCGGCGCGCCGGCCCGTCTAGGGCGGACGAGCGGGTACCTATACTCTGGCCTTCCCCCTCTCGGAGGACTGTGGCGTGCAGGAAATGGTCATTTACGGCGTCAGCTTCGACATGGTTGGCAAGCAGCCGATCGTGCTCCTGAAGACGGTCGACGGCAACAAGTTCCTGCCGATCTGGATCGGTCACCCGGAGGCCGCCTCGATCCTGATGAAGCTCCAGGGCGCCGGCACGCCACGCCCCATGACCCATGACCTGCTGTGCGACATCCTCGGCGAGCTGGAGGTCAAATGCACGCAGGTGTCGGTGACCGAGCTGCGCGAGAACACCTTCTTTGCCTCCATCACCCTGAGCGTCGCCGGCCGCGAAGTGGAGATCGACTCCCGCCCCAGCGACGCGATCGCGCTGGCGGTGCGCTCCGGTGCGCCGATCTACGCGGCCGAGGAGGTGATCGCCGAGTCGGCGATCGAGTTCGAGCACGACGTCGAGGAGTCGGAGGACGTGGTCGAGAAGTTCAAGGAGTTCCTCGACGAGGTCTCACCCGAGGACTTCGCCGCCGGCGACTCCTAGCAGCCCTGCCTGCCAACCAGCGCGCGCGAGGGTTCGGCGGCGCCTGATACGCAGACTGGCTCAGCGCGTCCACGCGCTCGCCAGCACGCGGGCGGTGAGCTCATCGAAGCCGATGCCCGCAGCATCGGCCGCTTGCGGAAGCAGGCTGGTCTCGGTCAGGCCCGGGACGACGTTGATCTCGAGCACCCACAGGTCATCGCTGCCGGCCTCGAGCATCAGATCGACACGAGCGACTCCGTGGCAGCCGAGCAGCGTATACACCTCCATCGCCAGTTCCTGTGCGCGGGCGGCGGTGTCGGCCTCGAGCTCCGCCGGGCACACGAAGGTCGTCATGCCGATCTCATACCGGGACTCGTAGTCATAGAAGTCCTCCTCGCGCGGCACCGCCTCGACGACGGGCAGCGCGAACGGCGCCGCCCGCCGCGCGCCGGTGCGGCCGGGCGGCGACCGCGTCGAGTCGGTGGCGGGGCCGTCCAGCACGGACACCGCCAGGTCCCGCCCCTTCGCATAGCGTTCGATCAGGATCTTGTCGTCGTAGGAGAACGCGCCTACCATCGCGCTCGGCAGCTGGTCGCTGGCGCGCGCGAACTTCACCCCCAGCGCAGAGCCCTGGCTGGCGGGCTTGACCACCAGCGGGAAGCCGAGCCGGCCTTCGATGTCGGCCACCGCATGGGCGGCGCCCAGCTGCCTGACCGACGGCTCCCTCAGGAAGTGAAAGTCGAGCGTGGGCACCCCGGCCTCGCGCATCAGGTACTTGGCGAGCGCCTTGTCGGTGCAGCGCGCGCAAGCCGCTGGCCCAGAGCCCGTGTAGGGAATCCCGATCGCCTCCAGCAGCGCCTGCACGGTCCCGTCCTCGCCGTCGCGGCCGTGCAGCGCGATGAAGGCAGCGTCCGGCTGCTGCGCCCGCAGCTCGGGGACGAGCTCCGGCCCCACGTCGAGCGCGAGCACCTCGTGCCCCAGTCGCACCAGAGCCTCCTGTGCGTGCGCGCCCGAACGCAGCGACACCTGGCGCTCGAGGGAGGGACCTCCCTTGAGCACCGCCACCTTCTTTTCCTCGTTCATCGATCTCGACGCCGGCGAGCCGAGCCCTCGGAAGCGCGGCGTGGAAGGGCCACCACGTCGGCCAGGCCGCTGTCATCGCCGCCTGGGCCGGCGTCCTGGCCAGCGCCGGGCGAGCCCGCGCGGAGCCCGCCGCCAGCCACGCCGCGGTCCACCTGCGCCGCCTCGCCCCCCGAGGGGGTGCCCGGCTCCCTCTCCGCCGCTCCACGCGCCAGGCCCCGGGAGCTCGGGACGGAGCCCGACAAGGTTCCGATCAGCGACAGCTGCTCGCGCACCACCTTGCCGATGCGCCGCATCCCCTCGCGAATGTCCTCCTCGGGTACCCCCGCGAAGTTCAGGCGCATCGACGATGACCCGCTGCGGCCGTCCACGTAGGCGGCGCGTCCGGGAACGAACGCCACGCCCTGGCTCTCGCGCGCGAGCGCCAGCAAGTCGGTCGTGTCGATGCGCTCATCCAGCGTGGCCCAGATGAACAGCCCGCCCTGCGGCTTGGTCCAGCGCGCGTCGTCGGCGAAATGGTCCGCCAGCGCCTCGAGCATCACGTCCCGCCGGCGACTGTAAAGAACCTTCAGCTGCTCCAGGTATGCGCGCCAGCGGCGCCCGCCGCCCGGGTCGCGCTCGTTGAAGTACGCGGCGACGAACAGCTGCGTGACCGGCGAGGAGCACAGGTCCGCACCCTGCTTGCCGAGATTGAGCTTCTCCAGCACCGGGCGCGGAGCCACCGCCCAGCCCAGGCGCAGACCAGGCGAGAGGATCTTCGAGAACGTGCCCAGGTAGATGACGAGGTCTGCGCCGCCGCCGCTTCCGAGCACCTCGGCATCGAGCGAGTACAGCGTCGGCAGCGGCTCTCCCTCGTAGCGAAGCAGGCCATAGGGGTTGTCCTCCAGGACCAGCAACTCGCGCTCGCGCGCGAGTTCGACCAGCCTGCGCCGGCGGGCCAGGGACATCGTGACCCCGCCCGGATTCTGGAAGTTGGGGATCGTGTAGATGAACTTGGGTCGCCGGCCCCGCGCCTGGAGCCGGTCCAGCACGATCTCCAGCTCCTCGATCGGCATCCCGTCGGAATCCATCTCGATCTGCGCCACCTCGGCCTGGTAGGCGCCGAACGTCGGCACGGCGCCGGGGTACGTGGGCGCCTCGGCGACGATCACGTCGCCAGGGTCGATGAGGGCCTTGCATACGAGGTCGATCACCTGCTGGCCCCCGGTCGTGACGATCACCTCGCTCGGGTCGATCAGCGTGCCCTCCGCGGCCATCACTTCGACGATGCAGTCGACGGTCGCGGTCATCCCATCGGTCGGTCCGTACTGCAGCGCGCGCGCGGTGGATTCGGCCGCGACATGAGACATCAACTTCGCGTACAGCTCGGGCTCGAACGTGGTCGTGTCCGGTAGCCCGCCCGCCAGCGAGATCACGTCGGGGCGCTCGGTGAGCGCCATCATCTCGCGCATCGCGGAGCTCTTCATGGAGCGCGTGCGGCTTGCGAACAGTGCCTCGTAGCGCGCGAGCTCGTGCGCGGTCGGCCGCGCCCCCCTGCCTTCGCCTGCTCCGCTGCTCGATCGGTCCATGTCGTGCTCCAGCTATTCGCCACCGCCGGCGTCGAACCTCGTCGGGCGAGAGCCTGAGCGCCGGACTCGTCGTCTATCGTCCTGGCCGCGCCCCCGAGCACGGTAGCGCACCCCCGCCTGCCCAGCGCATGAACGGCACCTTCTTCGACATCGGTCTCGGGCTGGGCCTCGCCACGGCCTGCGGGCTGCGCCCCTATCTCCCGGCTCTACTTTCCGGCGCGCTCGGCTCCGCCGCCGTGCTCGGCGTTGGCTTCCGCGGAGGCCGCTTTCACTTCCTTCAGTCGGGCTGGTGGCTGCTCGCCGTCGGGGTGGTGCTCGCCGCTACCTACCTTGCGCAGCTGCGCATCGGGACCGAGCGCTTCGATGCTGTCGCGTCGGGCGTGATCGCCGCGCAAGCGCTCGCCGTGGGTGCGCTGCTGTTCGCCGGCACGCTCGCCGCGCACCGCGATGCCTGGTGGCCCGGACTGGCGGCCGGCGCGGCGGCCGCGCTGCTCGCCCGCGGTGCGGTCATCCCCCTGATCAGGGGGGCACGGTCGCGCCTGCCGGACCGCGCGGCCCGGGAAGCGCTCACCGTCTATGTCGACGCCGCGTCGCTCGCGCTCGCCGGGCTGGTCGCACTGCTGCATCCGCTCGGCTACCTGGCGCCGCTGCCGCTGGCCTGGCTTCTGGTAGGCGCCCGCAGGCGAGCCGGGGCGAAGTACGCCGGGCTGCGCATCATGCGCCGCTGATGCCCCGCGCCCCGCGCCACTCGCCGCCGAAGCTCGTGCTGTGCGTGATCGACGCCCTGGCCCCGGCGATGCTCGAGCAGGCCGTGGCGGCGGGCGCGGCCCCGACGCTCGGCACGCTGATGGCGAACGGGCGCTACGTGCCCGACTGCGTTGCCGCGTTTCCCTCGGTGACGCCGGTGTGCGCTGCCTCGATCGTCACCGGCGCGGCGCAGGACGGGCACCGCATTCCCGCCATGAACTGGTTCCACCGCGACGAACAACGCTACGTCGAGTACGGCTCGAGCTTCCGCGCCGCCCAGCGCTTCGGCATCGCACGCCAGCTCACCGACACGGTCTACAACATGAACCGCGCCCATCTCTCCTCGGACACGCTGACCGTGTTCGAGCGACTTGACGACGCGGATGTGCGCACCGCCGGCACGACCTACCTGATGTACCGCGGCCGTCACCGGCACGAGCCGCAACGGGACACCGCGCTGGCGCGGGTGGTGGCGACGCTCATGCGCCATCCGGTGATGGGCCCGCGCGAGCTGTTCTACGCCGACATCTTTGCCTCTCGCCGCACCAGCTGCCGCTCGAACCTCGGCATGCCGGGGATCCGCGACCGCCACTCCGGCTGCGTATCGAGCTACCTCGTCGAGCACGACCTGTTCGACTTCCTGCTGCTGTCGCTCCCCGACAACGACTGGTACTCGCACAAGTATGGACTCGACGCACAGCTGCACTCGATTGCCCAGGCGGACACGCAGCTCGCTCGCGTGTTCAGCGTCGCCGGAGGCGTGGAGGAGTTCCTCTCCGAGCACGCAGTGATCGCGATGGGCGATCACTCCCAGAGCGATATCACCGCCACCATCGCGCTCCAAGACGCCCTCGCGGAGCTCGGCGTGTTTGGCCCCGTGCGTTCGAGCGAGGCCCCGCGCGCAGACGAGCCGCGCCTGGCGGTCTGCCCATCCCAGCGCGCCGCGATGGTCTACGCGCTGCACGAGCCGGAGCGCGACGCGATGCGTGCTTCCGTCGCGACGCGCGCGCTGTCGATCGAGGGCGTCGAGCACGTGATGTGGCTCGCGCGCGACGCGCACGAAAAGCCAAGCGAGGGAATCATCGCCAGCCCCGTGCACGGCGAGCTGCGCTTCGCGCCGGGGGGGCCGGTGCAGGATGCTCGCGGGGCCAGCTGGAGCGTGGAAGGCGAGCTCGCGACGATCGCGGCCACGGTGCGCGAGGGCCGCCTCGCGACACCCGCCTACCCCGACGCCCTCGGCCGCGTGTGGGCCGCACTGACGTGTCCCACATCGGGCGAGGTTCTGCTCTCGGCCGCGCCCGGCTATGAGTTCCTGGACTGGGGGCGCCAGGCGCACGTCGGCGGCGGAAGCCACGGCTCGCTGCACGCGTGCGACTCGCTCGGCGCGCTCGTGGTGTGCGGCGCGCAGCTACCGCGCACGGAGCCCGGCCAGTGGGCGATTCGAGACGTCGCCGCGCTGGTGCTCGAGCACTTCGGGCTCGCCGGCCCCTGAGTCGGTTTACTCTCGGCCTGATGCGCCGCCCCGTTGTGATCGCCTGTGCCGCGGCGTGCGGGCTGCCCGCCGCCGCCAGCGCCGCGCCGACCAGGCCGGCCAGCGCCGCGCCGACCAGGCCTGCCAGCGCAGCGACGACCAGGCCGGCCAGCGCAGCGACGACCAGG
>Ga0066709_100004317_pt1 | contig 11297 bp, 10 predicted proteins | sample GraSoiAngelo_158_FD_79665 | JGI IMG/M metagenome (GOLD analysis project Ga0066709, IMG submission 79665) | Grasslands soil microbial communities from the Angelo Coastal Reserve, California, USA - 14_1009_16_30cm | ecosystem: Environmental > Terrestrial > Soil > Grasslands | place: USA... | reverse complement strand
TGAGCTTCCTTGTGTTTGGATCACCGCTTCACCGGCATTTGCAAAACTCAGTTGGAACCACCGGATGCGCCCTACCGATCGTTGGCAAAGCATGGCAAGTTGAAGACCATTGGGCACTGCCATGGTGTCATGGACCGTCCGCGTTTCTGCCGGATGCAGCGGCGGCAGCACAGGAATCAGCCCAGCGCTTTGCAGACCGGTGAGCGGCGTCGCGCCCGTTTGTGACAAGACAAGCTGCAACACTTTCGAGAATCCCACCTTCGCCCCGGCCGGTTGCGCCTGTTCGAAATACGTGAGCGTGCCGCCCTGCGAATCCCAAAAACGCACTTGCACCCGCACTGGATCGCTGAAGCCGCCGGGCCGCGGAATCGTAATGTTCACGGGGTTCCAATACCCAGATCCCGTTCCCGTCCGGAATGGCTGGGGGATCCCCGCCTGCACCATTTGGTCCTCAGAGGCATCTGCGGGTCCCCAATACAGTGCTGCACGATACTCGGCGCCCGCCAGACGGTTGGTCCCATCCGCATCGAGGAATGGCGCGTTTATCCCGTGCGCCGGGTCAAGGTTGCTAAAGCTTATCGTGTTTCCGGACTGTCCGCGCAGAGTCCACACACCCGCGAGTGTCAACCATAGCGTCATAACAAAGACTTGTTTCATATCGCTTTCTCCAGGACCTGTACGCAACGGGCAGACGATTTTAGAAATAAATTTAATAATAGTTCGCGCCAGACTAAAAAGGGCTGGCTGCGTTGCGTACGTAACCCGATGAAACGCGAACCCTGGCGTGAAGCCGCTCTGAGTGCCGCCTTGGCTGCTCTGGTTGGCGGTCTGTTGCTGGCTACGCCGGCGGGCAGGTTGTTCGAGCGGCTCAGTTACGATTTGCTGTTTGCGTTCCGGCCCGATATTCCCGTTGAAGGTGTTGTCATCGTCCAGATGGATGAAGAATCCCACAGCATCCTGAACCAGCCAGGCAACAACGCTTGGGATCGCGCGCTCCATGCACGATTGATTCAACGACTGACGGAGCTTGGCGCGAAGACGATCGCGTTCGATGTCTTGTTCCTGGGCGAGCGCGATCCCGCCGCGGACGCGCAACTGGTGGAAGCCGCAAAGGCACATGGCCGCGTCAGCGTAGGCGCGCAAATGGCTCCAGAGCTCTCGCGCGGAGAATTGATGGGCTGGCGGATCGTCGGGCCTTTTCCTACCCTGACCGAAGTCGCGCGGTATGGTCTCGTGGAACAGGCAGAAGACGACCACTCGGTGCGCCAGCACTTTTGGAATCCGCAGTTCACGAACATGCCAAGTCTGGCGTGGCAAACCGCCGCGCTCACGATGAAACAGCCGCCCTCACCCACCGGCGGTCGCTGGATGAATTATTACGGGCCGCCTGGTTGGATCCCCCGGCTAAGTTATCATCGCGCCTTTGAAGTAAATGATTTTTCAAACAAGGTCGTATTTGTTGGAGCGGCCTACACGATCGGATTCAGCGCCGGCAAGGGCACAGACGAGTTCCACACGCCATACACGCGTTGGACTGGACGCCTTTCGCCCGGAGTGGAGATTGTCGCGACGAGCTATCTCAACCTGGTCCGAGGCGATTGGTTGGTCCGCCTTGTGCCAATGACAGAATGCGCAATAATTCTCCTCGCCGCTGCTGCGCTTGGAATCCTGACGGCGTGGCGGCCAGCCGCCGCGTCGCTGGTTCTGGCGTTCCCGCTCGCCTCGTATTTTTTCACTTGGCGACACCACATGTGGTTTCCGTGGCTCATCATTGTGGCCGCCCAAACGCCCTGCGTGCTCGCGTGCGCGGTGTTCGCGAAGACGCGCCGCTTGCAACGCGAAAAGCGCTCGCTCGAGCAACGTCTCATTTTGGCCACGGCCGCGGAAGCCGCGCGCGCCACCGCGCCGGGCACAGCCGACGCTCTTGCGGGGCGGGTGGCGGGCGCTTTGCGCGTGGAAATGCAGGGTGAGCCGGCCACGCCTGTCATCCCGGATTACGAACTGCTCGCCCGCATAGGCCGCGGTGCGTACGGCGAGGTCTGGCTCGCTAAAGACCTCCTCGGCGCAACGCGCGCCATAAAGATCGTGCTGCGCAGCCGCTTTCGTGACGAGCGGCCCCTGGAGCGTGAGTTCGATGGCCTGAAACGATTCACCCCGATCTCGCGAGCGCATCCAAATCTGGTGCAGATTCTTCACGCCGGCAGGATCCCCGGCGGCATCTACTATGTCATGGAAGCAGCCGATGACGAAACTGTCGGGCAAAGTTATTCGCCAAAGACCCTTACCAGCGTCCTCAAGCAACGCCAGCGGCTCACGTTGCCCGAGTGTCTGGCTTTGGGCATCGATCTCGCGTCCGCCCTTGAATTCTTGCATCAGCGTGGCCTCGTCCATCGCGACGTGAAACCTTCCAATATCATTTTCGTGAATGGCGTTCCGAAGCTCGCTGACATTGGGCTCGTAAGCGAAGCTGCTTCCGCCAATGGCGCGCAACTCGGCACACCCGGCTACATGCCGCCTGAAGGTCCAGGCACTCCCGCAGGGGACGTTTACAGCCTTGGCAAACTGATCTACGAAACCGCCTTCGGCCTGGACTGCATGCGCTTTCCCGATTTGCCGCGCAGCATGCTCGAGCAATCCGACGACAGCGAATTGTTTGATTTGAACGGCATCCTTCTAAAGGCGTGCGAAAATGATCCCGGCCGCCGCCATCGCTCCGCCGCCCAACTCCGCGAAGCCCTGTTGCAGTTGCAGCAGGCGCTGCTCATAATCAAGGCATGATTCGCCCGCGCCGCGATGCTCGCGATGATTCCATCCCGACCCGGCGCACATTACTTGAGCGCCTCAGAGCCTGGGATGACCATGCCGGCTGGCGCGAGTTCTTCGATACTTATTGGGGGCTCATTTACGGCGTCGCGCGGCAGACCGGCCTCAACGATGCCGAAGCGCAAGATGTCGTTCAGGAAACCATCGTCGCGGTCGCGAAGAACATTTCCGACTTTCATTACGATCCGGCCCGCGGCTCGTTCAAAAGCTGGTTGCTCCAACAAACCCGCTGGCGGGTGCAGGGCTATTTTCGGAAGCGCCAATATCAGCGCGACGGCCAGCGCTTTCCACGCGAGCAACCGTTGGACACGGCCGTGCTGGAACAGCAGCCTGCGGCGCCCGACTTCAATCTGGACGCTGCCTGGGAAGCGGAATGGGAGCGCAATCTCCTGGAGGTCGCGCTTCAGAACGTCAAGAGCCGCGTCACGCCGCGCCAATATCAACTCTTCTCATTGCACGTGCTCAACGAAGTCCCAGCTCGCTTGGTCGCGCAGCGTCTCGGTGTGAAGCTCGCCGAAGTTTATTTTGCGAAGTACCGCATCAGCAAACTGGTCAAACAAGAGGTCAAGCGCCTGGAAAAGACCATGACTTGAAAAGGTGGCTAATCAGAGGGCTGCGGACACTCGCTTACAAACCGAAGCGCCTCGTTGACTAGGATTTCGCCCGTGCGCTCGCCAAGGCTTGTGCGGCTCACATAAGCGTAGCGCTTGAAACTGTCGTAATCCTCTTTCGTGAGGATGTAAGCGAACGCATCGTTGGTCAGTCCAAAGAGCAGGTTGTGTTTCCCGCGCATCTTGCGTTTGAGGTAGTAACCAATGTTCGGCAACGCCTCGCCGGGGATGCTGAGGATTTGAACATCGCCGAGGTTCACCAAATTCATCTGTGTCGTCAGCTTTCCATTGTCGGCCGCGGCGCCTGGCAAAACTTTCAATAGATCGCGCATCAGCGGCGAATCGACCGGAAATGAGACCGAGCGCGCCGCACAGAATAGTTTCGGCTCGGTCTGCACGGGTACATCCTTGACGATCCGAAGCGCCTCGTCGGCCAATAATGTTCCAATTCGCACGCATTCATCCCACGTCCGCGCTTCACCGCCGGCCTTCAGCCGGTTGTCCGCCGTCACCATGCCGCCTTGGGCGCTATTCATGAAAATTCCAGTTCCAGCGCCTTTCTCCGTGATGCGGTCATACAACGGCCCGATCAGGTCCGGGCTGCAAATCCCCGCCGAGCTGCCGAGCACTTCCGGATGAATTGCGTAGTTCACGAGCGTCGCGAACGGCTTGCCGGTCGCATCCAGTAACTGGATCACATGACATCGCGGATCGTACAGTTGTTCCGCATAATAATTGTACGCGATCTTTCCTTTCGCCTCGCCGGTCGCAACTTTGATTCTGGCCGTCTGCAACCTTCCCGAAGCTTCGTTGATCGCCTCCGCCATTCGCGCGCAGACCGTTTCCAAATACTTCGCATCGCTGTCGGTGCCTCCCTTGCCGTTCGGAAATCCGTAGCAATCCGGCGCGCTATGCGTATGCGTCGCACCGATCAAAATGTTCGTGCCGGGAATGTTCGTGACCGCCGCCCGCACCCGGTTTCCAAGCACAGCAGGGAAGCCCAGAAAATCCGCGCTCACGATCGCCACTCGCGTGCCTTCCTGCTCGAGTACCAGCGCGCGCACGGTTAATTCGCCGTTCTTGCTCGTCACGGGGTGCGACGGCCCAACTCCACCGCTGACCGGCAACAGCGGGTCCGGCGTCACGTTCCGCACGGCGATGGCCGCGCGAAAGGCGGCGGCATCGAGGATCGAAATTGCGAAGCAAAACAGAAATGCAAAGATTTTAAGCTTCATAAGAACAGAACGAATATTTGGTTGGAGTCATTGATCCGCCGCACGTACGCGATTTTCTTTCCGTCTGGCGCGAAAACGCACGCTTCCGGTCGTGGGGCAGTTGCGCCATCGCTCTGGGACGTCAGTCGGTGTGTCTCGCCGGAAGCGGCATCCGTCACGCAAAGGGTGTTGTCCATGACGTGCGCGATTTGTTTACCATCAGGGCTCCACGTAAACGCCGAAGCAATGCCGAACCGATTTCGGGTGAGCTGCTGAGCCGAACCGCCTTTCGGCGACACGATCCACAATTGCACTACGCCGGCATCATCTTTCATCAGGAACGCGATTCGAGAGCCGTCGGGCGCACTGCGCAGCCAGTGACGTGGACCTTGAATGCCGGGAAACTTTCGGTCGGCAGTAAACGTCAGTCGTCGCTGCACGCATCCTTTCGGCGGAAACGGCATATGTGTCTCTGTGCCGGCCAAAGGCCCATCGCCCTCGACGGTGAGGTTCTCCGGCAAATCCACGATGAACACCTCCGCGATCGTTTCGCCTCTCACTGTGACGGCATGGCCCTGAAACGCGATTGCTCTGTGATTGCTCCCGACCCAGCCTTCCTCAAATGCTTTCTTGATGTCATCCGATCCCGGCCTGGGGTTCGCGGTCGTGCGCGTGACAACCACGCTGAAATATTCGCCATCGTGATTGCGCGGGTGATCGCGCTTAACCCGTACCGGGTGCGGCACACTCACTCCGATATTGCGAAGGTTTGCATCTGCGCGGGGCCCAGTATTTGCCAGCACATGATCTTCGTATGTAAAGCTGACCCATTCACCCGACGGGTCCCATACATGCACGTGCGATCCGCCGCGCAGCGCACCTGGCGTAAACGGCGGCGTAATATCCCGCGCATCAAGATTTGCGGGAGACGCGCGCCGATCAGTACGCACGATCACTCCTTGCCGATGAAACGGCCCGTAATCCCACTCAGGCGTCGGATTCTCCGGCCCAAGGATGAACGCGACTTTGTTCTCGCGCGGATGGAAAATCGGCACGCCGCAATGCGCGCCCTTCCTCGCGCGATAGAATTCGCGCACCTCACCGCTCTTGATATTCACCATCTCGATCGTGTTTCCGTCGAAAACATCGCCAGCGGGATCGCTGCGCGTGTCATAAACGATCCACTCGCTATCCGGCGACCATACGCCGATGTTCGCCAGGATCCGTCCGCCCGGTCCGCGAGTGATTTGCTTTTCTGCGTGGCTCATCGTGACGGTTAATAGAAAACACCAGATGGTACTGATTACGCGCATTCTTATCTAATGACAATTCAATCAAAGACCATGTTTATCGCAACCATTGACCGTGCGGCTGCCATTGCGGATACTATGGCTGTGAAGATCGTAGGAAAGCGACGTACGAGCGACGACTTGGCGTCAGTGTCACCGGAGGAGGCGTTGCGTCGTGCCACGGTCCTTCAGGCACAAGCAGAGTTACTCAATCCTTATCCGCGACCGCGCGGCTTCGTGTTCAAGGCTAAGACCTGGGAAGATTACGAGCGCTGGCGCAAAGCTCAGCGCAATCCCCGACTCTGGTAAGTCGCATGGCCGAGTCCTCACCCCTTCTGCGCGTTTGCCGACTCCTAAACGACGCCGGCGCGAAGTACCTGATTTGCGGCGCTCAGGCGTGCATCCTGCACGGTCTTGTGCGTACGACAGAGGACGTCGACATTCTCGTGGAAGCGAACGAGCAGAATTGCCGGCGCGTGATCGAAGGCTTGTCTCATCTGGCGGATGGCGCTGCGCGCGAACTCACACCGAAGGACATTCTAGAGAATGTTGTCGTCAAAGTCGCCGACGAGGTGGAAGTGGACGTGAGCACCCATGCCTGGAAAGTGAGTTACGACGATGCGATTGGTTCCGCGCGCGACGTTGTGATTGAGGGCGTAAGAGTTCCGTTCCTGAGCCTCGACTGGTTGATCGCAAGTAAGGAAACTGTCCGCGAGCAGGACACTCTTGATCGCATGCGGCTGCTCGATTTGAAGCGAAGGTCCGCCGGTCAGTGAATTGTCGGCGCCCCCTCAATGGCGGGAACAGACTCCTGCTTCAACCGCTGCCGTTCGGCCGCTTTCGCAAACGGAAAATACACCAGCATGGCAATGCAAATGGAGATCACGCCCCAGAGCGCGGCACGCCAATCGCCGCCGGAAACGAGGTAGTGCCCGATCACGGGTGGCGTGGTCCACGGAACATTTACGAAGGGTTTGTTAATGACGTGCCAGTGCATGAGCAAGTAAGTGCTCGCGGTCAGGATCAGCGCGTTGAGGATATATGGGATCATGAAGATCGGATTCAGCACGATCGGAAAGCCGAAGAAAATTGGTTCGTTGATCTGAAATATCTGCGTCGGCAGCGACAGGCGGCTGACTTTCCGGAATGCGGGCTCTCTCGAATTGAACATCACCAGCGCCAGCGCGATCGTCGCGCCGGTGCCTCCGACATTCACAAACGTCGTAAAAAATCCGTTCGCCGTGACGTATGGCAGCGGCAGTCCCGCGATCTTCGCCTCCACGTTCGATGCCAGATACTGAAGAAACACCGGCGCCACCAGCGCATCCATCGTGTTGTCGCCATTGATACCCACGGACCAGAGCATCGTCACCAGAAACGCGTACATCAGGATGCCGGGCAGCGTGTTCAACGCAAATACGAGTGGCTTGAACGCCGACTGCACGAGATTGTTGATGTCCACGCCGAGAACAAAGCGAATCAGCCAAAACACCAGGACCAGGCAGAACAATGGGCTGAGCGACAGAAACGATTCGTACACGATCGCGGGCACGCTCGGCGGCAACTTGATGACGAATCCTTTGTCAGTGAAAAACTTCTGCACGCGTACGGAAATCAGCGCGATGATGATGGCGGTGAACAAACCCTTCGACCCAAGACCATCCATCGAAAAGGTCAGGTCCTTCGATTGAATCTGGAGCATCAAAAAGACAACCGTCGCAATCGTCGCGCTCACAATCGCTTCCTGGGCTAGCCGTTTCCCGAGATCGTATGCAATCGCGAAACAAACGAACACCGCCAGTACTCCGAACGTAGCCGTTACCGGGACTTGCAGGACTTGCAGATAAGGCGCAACGATCTTTTCCCAACGCGTGCTCGGGAAGTACGCGATGATCAGAAAGAAACCGCCGATAATCGTCAGGGGCACAATCGAGACCATCCCTGCGCGAATCGCCGACAGATAGGTGTTCTCACTCAGTGCGGTCAGCGCTGGCGTAAGACGTTGATTTACGAATCCGGTGGGCGCGTTCACGAATTCCTGAAGACCTTCTCGAACGCGCGCGCGATATCGTCCATGTCCTTCCGTGGGCCGAGAAATATGTTTTGCTCGAGCCAAATCGCCTCGCCACAGATGCGATCGCTATTGGGGCAACTCACTTGACTGTAATCCACTGAAGCGTTCGGCAGGTACGGTCCAAACGCTTTGTTGCGGAAGAATGGCTGTTGATGCAACGGATATCCGTAACCGGCAGAGCAGGGGATACCCTCCGCCTGCAGGGCCCTGATCGCCGATGCCCGAGCTGATCCGAAGGCTTCCGCATCCAGGCGCATCATGAACAAATGATAACTATGGCGCGTGCAATCTGCCGAACGTTGTTGCGGATAAATGCCGGGCAGCTTCGTCACTCGGGACGCGAAATAAGCGCCGTTGCGGTCGCGCGTTCTGGTTTGCGCTTCCAACCGCGTGAGCTGCGCGTTTAGAATCGCTCCCTGAAATTCGCTCAGGCGGTAATTGCCAGAGATGACATGATGCTCGTACCACACTCCTTTCGGAATCCTGCCACAATTTTGAATCGAACGACACGATTCCGCGAGCGCGTCGTCATTCGTGATTATGATGCCACCCTCGCCCGCGGTGAGGTTCTTGCTGGACTGAAATGAGAATGAGCCCATGTGCCCGATGGAACCCGCCGAACGATTCTTATAACTCGCGCCATGCGCATGCGCCGCATCTTCGATCACCACGAGTTTGTGCTTGCTCGCGATAGCCATAATCAGGTCCATATCAGCCGGCTGACCCGCGAAATGGACCGGGATAATCGCGCGAGTCCGCGGGGTAACCACCGCTTCGATCGCCACTGGATCGATGTTGAACGTGTTCAGATCGATATCGGCGAACACCGGGACCGCGTTCGCCTCCACCACCGCCGAGGCAGTCGAGAAAAACGTATAGGGCGGGACGATGACCTCATCGTCAGCGCGAATGCCCGCCGCGAGTAGCGCGATGCGAAGAGAAACTGTGCCGTTAACCACGGCGATTCCGTGCTTGCAGCCATGCATCGCCGCAAAGCGCCTTTCAAATTCCGCCACCTCCGGGCCATGCAGCCGGCCCCACTTGCCGCTGCGCAGCACGCGCAACAAGCGTCGCTCTTCGTCCTTCCCGAAAATCGGCCATGACGTGAACCGTCGAGTGCGCGTTGGTTTCTTAGCCATTTTGACTTACAGGCTCTTGCTCATGTAGATCACATCATCCTGCCGGACCAATTCGCGAAACCCCAGCCGTTGATAAAATCCGAACGCGGGTACGTTCAGCACGCTTACACCAAGATGCGCTCCCGGCGAGCCGCGCTGCCGCAGTTTGTCGATCACTTGTTCCATCATGTGACGGCCATAGCCGCGCCCTCGGGCCCGCTCCAGCAGGTCAATGTGCAGGTGGGAAGGATATTTCGCGTACGGCTCAGGGCAAAAATAATCCGGGTGATGATACCACGAGTAAACGAGTTGCACGCGCGTCCACTGCTTCGGATCGCCTTTCGGCTCGGGGAATTGCCCGCACAAATCGGGGCGCCACTCTGCTTCATATTGCGCATAAAACTTCCGCGAATCAAATGCGCCAAACGCATAGCCGCAGATCCCTTCTTCATCTTCAAGGATGAGGCTCAACTCCGGCTCGAAAGCTAGATAGGGGCCCACAAAAATTCGCCCGAGTGCGTCCGGATCTTCGCGATAGAAGGACTCGCCGTCCTTCCCGTGATCTCCGGTTTTGAGGCAGACGTAGTAAGCCCCTGGCTGATCACCCGGACGGGCAGGGCGGATGACACAGTCGCTCATTCGGAACGTATGAATGTCCCGTCCGGCCGCTGTGTCAACAACCGTCGCAACCGTGCGACCATCCCACCGCGACACGTCCCAGGCAGATGTGAGCCGGAGTAGTACGGAGCTTTCGTATCCTTCCTCTCAAAGTAAGCCATTAACAAATCCAGTTCCTCGCGCAATTCCCAAACGCGCCTGCTCAGCGCATAAAACAAGCTGCGGTCTTTCAACGCGGCCATGCGCGCGCAAAAATCGCGCAGTCGCCTGGCGCGTTTTCCGGAAAACCCTTCGCGCAGCAGCGCTTCTGCTTCCGGTCCTTCCTCGTGTGGCAGGTAATAGCAATCCGCGAAAAGAATCACGTCTTCGAATGTGACAGGATCGCCGACTGTGGCAAAGCGTGGCAGCCACTCGCGTATCGCATCGAGATAGGCTTTACGAGCCTGCCAATTTCCTTCGCAATTCGCAAACTCCGCAAACGTTCTCAGCGGCACATAATTCAGCGGAAACTCACAGTTCGGGTTTACGAGCAGGCCACGCACTTCGCCGCGCAACTCCGACCGCCGGCCCGAGTATGGGCCGCAGTAAAATCGCCGGGCGTCATAATCATTCGCGTGCAGATTGTCCCAGATCACCGGCTTGCGCCGCAAAACCGTTTCCACCTCCTGAATATGCTCAACGGTAATCTCGCGTGAGATGATTTCCGGCCCCGTCCAGAACACATCAACTTCCGGCGCCAAGTCGCGTCCAATCGTCGCCAGATAGTCTTTGCCCAACATTCGTCCGCAATAGGCCGTCGGACAAAACATCAGACGAAAACCTTCTCCCGCGAGGGTGTTGGCCAGGCGCGACTGCTCCGAAGCCAGCGACGCCTCGACGCTTACCGGAAGATCGTCAAACAAGAGCGCGAAGTGGTCGCAACCCAGGTCACGCATCTGGTTGAACCGTTGCCGCAGATGATCCAGTTCAGCGTCCTTGCCGTAATCGATGTCCAATCCGGGACTGAGTCCATAAACGAAACGGATGTCCCGCTCTCTGCACCGCTGAACTAATTGTCGAAGCTGTTCCTGCTCGGATTCTGAGTAGTGTTCGCGCCAAATCGCGCGCTGCTTCAAATCGTCCTTCGGCGCATAGAAGTACGTATTCAGCCCCCAATTCTTCATCCAATCGAAAAGCTCGAAGCGTTCCCCCTGCGACCACGGCTGGCCGTAAAAGCCTTCAATCACGCCGGCGAGAAAATCGGCTGCCATACTATTCACCCACGATCAACTTGTGATAGCGCCCCATCCAGTACGGCAGCAGAAATGCCGCACCGTCGTCTTCGCCATGACCGTCGCTACCGCCGTCGACTACAAACGGATTGCCGTTCCACTTCATCACCGGCCGCTCGTCTGGCGGCAATAAGGTCAGGGCTTCGCGTCGGCCATGCCGGTCCAGAGCCGCGGCCCAAACGATGTCCGCCCGATGCGAATTCTGTACCGTCCACTCGATCGTTTCCATGGGCATGCGATACAGCATCCACGTAGCCGCACCCAAAGCCGCGTCCGCGT
>Ga0066709_100004316_pt1 | contig 11297 bp, 8 predicted proteins | sample GraSoiAngelo_158_FD_79665 | JGI IMG/M metagenome (GOLD analysis project Ga0066709, IMG submission 79665) | Grasslands soil microbial communities from the Angelo Coastal Reserve, California, USA - 14_1009_16_30cm | ecosystem: Environmental > Terrestrial > Soil > Grasslands | place: USA... | reverse complement strand
TGCGGCCATCGTACCGACGACCACCGATGCCATCACCGCGGCGCGTCAGGTTGTCGCTCAAGCCGGCGCCCGCGGCTCCAACTTCGGCCTTGATGCTATCGACCTGGCCCGTATCACTCAAATCTCGCTTACGCCGCCGCCTGCCGATACCACTGCGCCCTCGACGCCAACCGGCCTGACCGCTTCCGCGCTCACCCCAGCCTCGTTGACCCTCGCCTGGAGCGCGGCCACGGACAACGTCGGCGTGACCGGCTACCGGGTGTATCGCGACGGCGCGCTGGTCGCCTCTCCCACCAGCACCTCCGTTGCTATCACCGAGCTTTCGGCCAGCACGCTGTACGCCTTCACCGTCGCGGCCCTCAATGCGGCGGGCAACGCCTCGGCGCAGTCCGCTCCCGTGTCGGCGACGACCCCAGCGCCTGCAGCCACCCCTGCGCCCGGGGACCTGGGGCTGTACTTCAAGTTCGACGAGGCCTCGGGAACCGCCGCCGCCGACGTCTCTGGCAACAATAACACCGGCGCTCTGCTGGGCGGCGCCGCCTTCGCCGCCGGCCGGGTCAATAACGCCTTGAGCCTGGACGGCATCGACGGCAGAGTCCTGGTTGCCAACACCACCGGCTTAAACCTTGCCGACGCCCTCACGCTCTCGGCTTGGATTAATCCCGCCGATCTGAGCGGCGTTTACCACACCGTGGCCATCAAGGGCGTGCCCGGCTTGCGCGGCTATGGGATGAACGTAAAAGCCGGCGCCTTGAACTTCGTCAAGGTGGCCGCAGCGGACGTGACGAGCGCCGTTACGCTAGCCACTGGAGCCTGGCAGCATGCGGTCATCACCTGGGATGCGACCGCCGGCGAGGTCAAATTCTACCTAAACGGGGTTTTGGCCCAGACCATGCTTGACGCCACGGCTCTGGTCGCGCCTTTAGACGCCGATAATCTCAGCATCGGCTCCTGGCTTACCGGCGACTCTTTCTTCAAGGGGAGCATCGACGACTTGAGGATCTACAACCGCGCCTTGAGCCCGGCGGACGTGTCCGCCCTTTATCACAGCGCGCCGCCTTAGAAGATCCTCTTCTCTACGCTTGATCCCTATCCCGGCGATGCGGCTAATTGGGAGCCCCTGACGCCGTCGCGCTGGTCCATTCTGCGGCCTAGCTGAATGGCCCAAACGGACTATAGGCAGGCCGGCCGCTTCCCGCATCGTTGCTTAATGAGGCGCTGTTACCCTCGCAACGGGACTGGACAAAGGATACCCGGACGACGTGAAAGTGGGGTTGCACGTAGGGTCAACGCATGCCGACGGTCCACTTCGAAGTTGTCCGGCACGAAGAGCAGGCCCGGAGGCCGCCGAGAATAGCCATCATGTGTGGAATCGCCGCATTTGGGTTCAAGAGTGGCGTTCTCGAGGCCGCGCAACAGTGGCTGACACGGGATTCCGCGCATGACGACTATCGAGCGGACTTCGGCGCGCCGATCCATCGTGGACCCCTGACGTGAAGGTTCTCAAGGTCGGCCTGTTGCTCGATGGCGCCCGTTCGGACAAATACGTCTACGAGTTGGCTCTGTGGGCGCATGGCCAGCCGAATATCAGGATCTCGTATCTGATGCTGCACCGTGGAACCTCGGCACTCGGTCGGCTCAAGACCCTGTTGCACCCGCGCCGGTTGCACCTCCTTGCCGCGAAGGTCGCCTTCCGACTCATCGTATGCGCCGAGAAGATGCTGCTCAGGCGAGCCGGTCCTCACAAAGATCACTACCGGTCCCATGATCTGGCCGGCATCGTCGAGCACGTCGTCGAGATGACCCCTGTCGTTTCACCGTCGGGCCACGTGTATCGGTTTACCGACGAGGACATCGAAAAGGTAAAGGCGCTCGACCTTGATCTGCTGATCCGGTGCGGTTCGGGGATATTGCGCGGCAATATTCTCCGCGCGAGCCGGCTCGGGATCGTGTCGTTTCATCACGGCGACAACCGGGTCAACCGGGGCGGGCCTCCCGGATTCTGGGAGTGCTATTACCGGTGGCCCCGGACGGGTTTCATCCTCCAGCGCCTGACCGAAGAACTCGATGGAGGAGATGTGCTGGTCAGGGGATTTTTTGCGACACGCTGTTACTACTCCCTGAATCAGGCTCATGTATACAAGAAATCTCTCACTCACCTGAAGGCCCTGCTCGGGAAAGTCGCATCCACGGGCGAGCTGCCGCAGATCGAGACCGGGCCAGCGCCCTACTCCAACATTCTCTTCCGCGCCCCGAATCTGGTTCAATGCGTGGTCTACGCGTGCAAGCTCTTGACACGACTCTCCGCGAACGCGATCGGGCGAGTGGTGCTGCCGCGGGAACGATGGGGCATCTCGGTGCTGCCCACCCGCTGGGACAAGGCGGCGCTCTGGAGAAGCACGGAAGTGGCCTCCCCCAGAGGACGATTTTGGGCCGACCCGTTCTTGTGCGCCCGTCATGGCAAGACATTGTGCTTTGTCGAGGACTTCGTCTACAAGGAGCGCAAAGCACACATATCTGTCCTAGAAATCAGCGGAACAAGCGTCATCGAGCGCGGAGTCGCCCTGAAGGAGTCGTTTCATCTTTCATTCCCGTTCCTGTTCGAGTACCAGGGGCAGCTCTTCATGTGTCCCGAAGCCGCCCAATCGGGGCAAGTGAGGGTTTATCGCTGCACGGAATTCCCGCTGAAATGGGAGCTGGAAAAAATACTCATGGACGGTGTTTCCGCGGCGGACACCGTTCTGTTCGAAAAAGGCGGCAAGTGGTGGATGTTGACGTCGATCGACGAATCGGGAACGGGAGATCACTGCTCCGAGCTGTACCTGTTCTCAAGCGACTCCCCGCTCAGCACGACGTGGATCCCGCATCCGCAAAATCCGGTGCGAATCGATTCGTGGGGAGGACGCAACGCAGGGTTAGTCCTTGAAGGGGAAAGAATTTTCAGGCTTGCCCAGTGTCAAGGATTCAATCGTTATGGACACAGCCTGCTGGTGCACGAAATCCGCGACATCTCGGAATCCCGCTATGTCGAGGAGTCGGTGGCGAGCATCGGCCCGGCTTTCCGCAGCGGGCTCCTTGGCACGCACCACCTGTCGACCGACGGCAGGATCACCGTCATCGACCACGTATCGCGCTCCTTCTTGTACTCTCGTCTGCCACCCAAACCAAGTCGCCGGCCGGTGGCTGGGGTGCATCCCACGCGGGTCGGCGGAACCGCTCTTCCCGGTCCCTCGGCGTCGTCGCGCGCCCGCACGCAGAGCTGAGCGCAATAGCGGCCATGTGCGGAATCGCCGGATATTGGTTCAGGGGCGGCGCTCCGGAGGACGCGCGACAGTGGCTGAACGACAGCGTCGCGAGCCTACGTCATCGCGGCCCGGATGACAGCGGCGTACGGTTCGAGGGCGGCGTAGGGCTCGGCCATACGCGGCTGTCGATCCTCGATCTCTCGCCGCTCGGCCATCAGCCGATGGCGTCGCGCGACGGTCGCTGGGTGATGGTCTACAACGGCGAGGTCTACAATTTCCGCGAAATTCGCCGGGAGCTCGAGGCGCACGGCCACACGTTTCTCGGCAGCGGCGATTCCGAGGTGATCCTCGAAGCGTTCGCCGAGTGGGGCCCGGGCGCCGTGCGCCGCTTCGTGGGCATGTTCGCGATCGCGCTGTGGTCGACAGCCGACAGCCGGCTTTATCTGCTGCGCGACCGTCTGGGGGTGAAGCCTCTATATTACGGCTGGAACGGAAACTCGCTCTGGTTCGGGTCCGAACTGAAGGCGTTGCGGGCCTATAAGCACTGGTCCCCTCAGCTTGACCGTTCGGCGATGGTCGATTACTTCCGTTACGGTTACATCGTCGAGCCGCGCTCCATTTATCAAAACGTCTTCAAGCTTCCCGCCGGGCACTGGCTGGAATTGGGTCCGGAAGGGGAAAGGAAAATCGAGCCTTACTGGAGCGTTCTCGATGCGGCCATGAATCAGCGGCAGGGCGGCGAAAACGAGCTGGCCGATGAGCTGGAGGCGCTCATGATCGACGCCTTCCGCTATCGCATGATCTCGGACGTTCCCGTCGGCGTTTTCCTTTCCGGTGGCATCGACTCCTCGATCCTCGCCGCGATCTTGCAGCGTCATGGGGGCCAGCGGATCAAGACTTTCACCATCGGCTTCGACGAACCCGCGTTCGACGAGTCGCCCCATGCCGAGCGGGTGGCCCGGTACCTGGGTACCGAGCACACCACCCGCATGCTCACGATGAACCAGGCCATGCAGATTCTGCCGCAGTGGGGGGATTTGTATGACGAACCGTTCGGCGATGATTCCGGTATTCCCACCCTGCTCGTGTCCCAAGTTGCTTCCGAGTCGGTGAAGGTCGTCCTGTCCGCTGACGGCGGGGATGAATTGTTCAGCGGTTACAACGGCTATACCGGGATGTTTGCCCAAAGGCGCAAGCGCGCTGCCATCCCTGAATGGCTGCGCGCCGCAACGGTAGGCACGTTGCGAGCGTTGCCGATCGACCAGATCGACACTCTGCTTGCAATGCAACGGTGGCCAGCGGGTATCAATCACTGCCTGCGCCATCGCATCACCGTGCCTTCGGCCAAGATACGCGACCGCCTTCAGACGCGCACCATGGGCGAGATGTTTGATCAAGCTTTGGCCATCTGGTCTGAAGACGAGCTGCGGCGCCTGCTGGGCTGGGATAGGCATCCGGCTCGCTCGAACTGCGACATCTACCCCGGTGAGGACGGTGAAAAACTGTGCTTGTGGGATCTTCACAACTACCTGCCGGGGGATATCCTGACTAAAGTCGACCGCGCCACCATGGCCGCCAGCATCGAGGGACGCGAACCCCTCCTCGATCATCGGCTGGTCGAGTTCGCCTTCGCCCTGCCATTCCGCTTTCGGCGGGGTACCCGCGGGCCGAAGCACCTGCTTCGCAAAGTGCTCTACCAATACGTGCCGCGCGAGTATCTCGACCGCCCCAAACACGGCTTCGATGTCCCCACGCAGAATTGGTTAAGGGGAGATATGCGGGTACTGATCGACCGGTATATCGAGCCCGGCCGGATCGCCGCTCAGGGCCTCTTTGACACTGAGTTCGTCCGGCGCCTGCTGGCACGTTTCAGGGCAGGCGATCGCCTGGTGGAGCAGAAGCTGTGGCTGCTGCTCGCTTTCCAGATGTGGCACGCGCGCTGGATGAGCAACTGAGAGGGTCCCGAGGTGACTATGCGGATCCTCCACGTTATCAGTGGCCTCACCAGGGGTGGCGCCGAGCGGCAGCTCATTATCCTGTCGCGGGAATTGCTCCGCCGTGGCCACAAGGTGCTGATCTATACGCTCAATCACGCGGTGCCACGCCTGCCCGAACTCAACGGCAGCGGCGTCGAGGTGGTTGTTGACCAAAAACGGCTTCGCCTCGACCCGCTGGTCATCGCACGGCTGCGGCGCACCGCCCGCAGCTGGGGCGCGGAACTAGCCCATGGCTGGCTGTACGACGGCAATATCTATACACGGGTCGCCCTGCGCGGGCTAGGCATCCCCGTCATCAACTCCGAGCGCAGCAACAACTATCGGCTGTCCTTTGTTCAGCGATTGGGCTATGCACTGACCCGGGGCTGGGAGACAGCGCTGGTTGCGAATTCCCATGCCGGCCTGGCATTCGCCAGTCCTCTGCATCGGATACCCGCTGATCGCGCACACGTGGTGTGGAACGGGGTTGATCTTGCCAAGGCCGACATGGAAGCTGCAGCCGCGCCTGCGTTGCGCGGCACTCTCTGGCCTGGGCAGGACGTTTCCATTGCCTGCCTCGTGGGAACCATCACACCGCCCAAGGACCACCTGCTGGCGCTGGATGTAGCCGCGGTCCTGCACCAGCGGGATCCGCGCTGGCGATTCTTGTTCGTCGGCGACCCATGGCGCGAGACCGGGACCTACCAGCGGGCGGTCCAGGCTCGCTTCCATGAATTGCGATTGGAAAATATTTGCCGCTTCACCAATGAGCGCACCGATGCGATCGCGCATATCGCCGCAAGCGACGTGCTGTTCTCAACTTCGCTGCTCGAAGGACTTCCCAACGCCGTGCTTGAGGCCATGGCTTGCGGTACACCGGTCGTAAGCACGGAGTATTCCGATATACGCCGTATTTTGCCTCTGTCGTGGCAGGTAGTGCCCCAGCGCAAGGCCGAGTTGCTGGCCGCAGCGATCCAGCGTGCCGCATGCGAGCGGAGTTCAGTCGTGACGGCGCAACGTGCCTGGGTGGAGCAGCATGCCACGACGGAGCGCTCGGTCACCGCAATGGAGGCGGTCTATGCACTGTACGCGGCCCGGAATTCAACCAGAACGGCCAACCCAGCGCCCGCGTCGGGGACGGCATAAATGAACGCCCGAGGATGAGGTGAGTATGCAATCTCGTACCGCATTGGTACCACGTGTCGTACTCTTTTGTGACTAGGCTCCAGCCAAGCGCGACGCTGCCGTCAGCGAGCCTGCTGCGCCGATCGCACATCGACCCGGCCCTCTTCGATGCTCACGGTTATCTCGAGCGCTTCATGTCGGTCCGATACGTGCAAGCGCGGTTATAGCCGGCGCATTCGGACGAGGTGAAAGTAGGATTGCGTGTAGCGTATGCCGACCGTCTACTACGAAGACCTGCAGATTGGGTCTGTGCATCTCGGCCGGGAATGCGTCTGCGACAAGGACGAAATGCTGGAGTTCAGCCGACGCAATGATCCTTGGCCCTTCCACGTCGACGAAGCCGCAGCCGCACTTTCGCCCTATGGCGGTATCGTCGCCAGCGGCGGTTACATCGTTACTTTATGGTACCGCTCTCTCGTCGAGATCTACAACACTCCGAAAACGACCTGGGCGTTCCTGGGCGGTCTTGACTGGAAGCTCAAGTTTCGCGCTCCGGTTCGTGCGGCCGACATCCTGCGCGCGAGAGTGACCGTAAAGGACAAACGGCCTTGGATCAAGCCTGATCGAGGTGCGGTCACGCTCTTCAACGAGATCCTGAATCAACGATCCGAAGTAGTGTGCACTGTCGAGGTGATAGCACTGCTGGCCACTCGGGTAGAAGGCGCCACAGCGGGCGCATGAACCACGTGATCGCACACCATGTCTGTCGTTCACGATGCATGGCGCCGTCGCCGGCCTTCTTCGTCTTGTAGCCGATCGCCTACAGCGCCGGATTGACGCGTACCGGGACCACTTGGTGAAGTAATCCAAGGGGACCACAGATAAACGTCGGGTCGCGCTGACTCAACGCTGATTTACGCTCATACGATCAGAAGCCAAAGATCAGGACCTGAGCATGCGCCGCGCTACCCAACTTCTCTCCCGTGAAGCCTTCATGGCGCGCGCGGCATCGCGGGATCGGCGCGCCACGAGCAGCGCGCTGGTCGGCCTGGCGGCCGATCCGGCGGCGACTCCCGAAGCGGTCGTCCGGGTGTACGGCGCCCGCTGCTCGGGCTGGCTGGGCTACTTCGGCGTCCACACCTGGATCGCGGTCAAGCCCGGCGGCGCGAGGGTATACACGACCTACGAGGTCCTTGACTCGTATTTCCGCCGCACGGGCTGCGCGGTGGCGATCCGGAAACGCAGGCCCGATGCGCGCTGGTTCGGGCATACGCCCGAGCTCCTGGCAGAGAAGTACGGGGACGGCGTCACTGCGCTGATCGGGCGCATCGAACAGGTCGTGCGCGAGTATCCGTACGCCCACGAATACGTAGTCTGGCCGGGACCCAATTCGAACACCTTTACCGCGTACGTCGCCCGCGCAGTGCCCGAGCTCGGGCTGGACCTGCCGCCAACTGCAATCGGCAAGGACTATCTCGGCGACCGGCTGCTCGCGACGGCACCGAGCGGCGGCGGCTTCCAGCTGTCACTGTTCGGCCTGCTCGGCGTGCTGGCAAGCAGCGTCGAGGGCTTCGAAGTGAACGTGCTTGGGCTCGCGTTCGGCATCGACCCGTTCTCTCCGGCGCTCAGGCTCCCGCTCGTCGGCCGCCTCGGTGCAGTTCGCTCGAACGGCGCCGGGATCCCGGTGAGCATCCCTGCAGGCCCCTCATAACATGACCCCTTCGAACCTTACCCGTAAGGCGCGAGCGATGATGCAAGTGATCTACAACAGCGACAATTACTACCTGGTCGAGTATTCCGACCAGCACGCGTACGAGCTGGTGGACAAGCGTAGCGCGCGCGGCATGTTGTTCCAGGGCGACAGCGCGGCCAAGTTCATGGACTTCATGCGGATTGCGGTCAGCGAAGACGCCTCCATCGAGCACGTCGACGATTTTCTCGGCAGTTTCGACGTGCTGCTGGACCGCCGCGTCGTCCACTGAGAAGGTGCGCACGGGGTCGGCCGACTCGGCGCGCTATTGAATCGGCCTCATGAGCCGAATGGATCAGGGTTCCCTCGGCAGCGGTCTAAATCCCGTCTCCTGGCAAGGCTAGGATTGGCAGGCGCGTTACTGGATCAGCGTGAAGGATTCAATATGCCCACCACCGCCCCCGATCACGGCTTGAAGATCTTCTCGACTTGCCCTCCTTCCGCCCTGGCGCAGCCCAAGACGTGCATTCGCCAATTGGAGGAAATCGCGCGCTGGAGCGAAGACGCAGGCTGCGAAGGCATGCTGGTGTTTACCGACAATTCGCAGCTGGATCCCTGGCTGGTTTCGCAGGTGATCATCGAGGCCACCGAGCGACTGTGCCCGCTGGTCGCGATCCAGCCGGTCTATATGCACCCGTACAGCGTTGCCAAGATGATCACGTCGTTCGCGCATCTGTACGGTCGGCGCTTCTATCTCAACATGGTGGCGGGGGGATTCAAGAATGATCTGGCCGCGCTCAACGACCTGACCCCCCACGACGAGCGCTATGCGCGGCTGGTGGAGTACACCACCATCATTCAGAGCCTGCTGCGAACGGCGGATCCGGTCAGCTTCGAAGGACGCTACTACAAGGTGACCAACCTGAAGCTGACTCCGCCGCTGCCGGCCGACCTGGCTGCGGGCGTGCTCGTTTCCGGGTCGTCGGAACCGGGCATGCAGGCAGCGCGGCAGCTGGGCGCTACCGCCGTCGAGTATCCCAAGCCGCCGGCTGAGTACGCCGCCGCCCAGCGAGCGAATGGTGGGACGAGCGGTATCCGCATTGGCATCATCGCCCGTTCCGAAGACGCGGCAGCCTGGTCGGCGGCTCGCGCCAGGTTCCCGGAAGACCGCAAGGGGCAGCTCACCCACCAGCTTGCGATGAAGGTGTCGGATTCGTCCTGGCACCGGCAGCTCTCCGAGCTCGGCAATGCCGGGTCGGAAGCGGAAAACCCGTACTGGCTGGTGCCGTTCCAGAACTACAAGGCGATGTGTCCTTATCTCGTGGGTAGCTACGATCGAGTGGCGGACGAAGTGGCGCGTTATGTCGACATCGGCTACCGCACGTTCATTCTCGAGGCGCCCGCGAATGCGGACGACATGCGGCATACCGGTGTCGTGTTCGAGCGTGCCGTAGCGCGCTGCCCCGCGTGATGACCGCTCTGTTGCAGCACGGGGTGAGCGCGCAGGCGGAAGCACGTCCTGATGCCGTCGCGCTGGTATTCAAAGATACTAGGCTGACGTACGGGGCGCTCGAGGAGGCGAGCAACCGGCTCGCCCATCTGCTGAAGGACGCGGGGTGCCGGCGGGGAGATCGGGTCGGCTTGCTGATGCCGAAGATGCCCACCGCGATCGTGGCCATGCTCGGCGCGCTGAAAGCCGACACGATTTACGTGCCGATGGATCCAGCCAGTCCGGCGGTGCGGCAGGCGCGGGTGCTCGAGGTCAGCGACTGCCGCTGCATACTGGCGGCGGGCCCCGTCGGCCCGATGCTGCGCGACGCGTTGGCGACAGCGACGCTCCAGCAGCGGCCCGTGATCGGGTGGCTGGACGGCGCGATCGCCCCCGAGGCCGACGCGGCTCCGGTTTTCACCTCGCGCGATCTCGCCGCCTGCCCGGCGACGGCACCGGCATCCTCTAACGGCGACGGCGACGTGGCGCACATTCTGTTCACGTCGGGATCCACCGGATTGCCCAAGGGCGTGATGATCACCCACGCGAGCGTCGTGCATCTCATCCAGTGGGCGAGAGCGTACTTCGGCATCGCCGCGGCGGACCGCATCTCCCAGCACCCGCCGCTGCGTTTCGACGTATCGACGTTAGACGTCTTTGGCACGCTGTGGGCAGGAGCCGAGTTACATCTCGTGCCCCCTGAGCTGAATCTCCTGCCGCACAAGCTGGCGCAATTCATTCGCGAAGCACGGCTTACGCAGTGGTTTTCGGTACCCTCGGTCCTCAACCTGATGGCGAATTTCGACGTCGTGCGCCAGGACGACTTCCCTGCCCTGCGCCGGGTGTTATTCGCCGGAGAGGTGCTGCCGACGCCCACCCTGATCCACTGGATGCGCCGGCTGCCGCACGTGCAATTCACCAACCTCTACGGCCCCACCGAGACGACAATCGTGAGCAGCTACTACACGGTGCCTCGATGCCCGGCCGACGAGCGCGAGCCGATTCCCATCGGCAGCGCGTGCGGCGGCGAGGAACTGATGGTCCTCGACGAGCAGCTGCGGCCCGTGGCCCCGGGCGAGATTGGCGATCTCTACATCCGCGGCGTGGGCGTGAGTCCAGGCTACTGGCGGGACCTCGAGAAGACCCGCAGCGTGTTTCTCCCGTGGCGCGATGGAGCGGGCACGCACGACCGCATCTACAAGACCGGCGACCTCGCGCGCCGCGGGGACGACGGCCTGTTCCATTACGTAGGCCGCGCCGACACGCAGATCAAGAGCCGGGGCTACCGCATCGAGCTGGGCGAGATCGAGACGGCGCTCCACTCGCTCCCGGGCTTGCGGGAGAGTGCGGTAGTGGCCATCAAGTCCGAAGGTTTCGAAGGATGGCTGATCTGCTGCGCCTACGTCCCGGCATCGGACATCGGCGTCTCCGTGCAAAGCCTGCGCAAGTGCCTGGCCGAAGTGCTGCCCGCGCACATGCTCCCGGCCCGCTGGATACGCTATGACGCCCTGCCCAAGAATGACAATGGCAAGATCGACCGTCCCCGGTTGAGGGAGGGCTTCAGCAGCGTCGAATCGCGCCCGGTGAAGGCGCGGGCGGAAGCGCCGTCGCCCGCGGACGTCAGCGGGATGGATCGCAAGGCGAGCACGGCGCACGTACGAAACTAGACAGGAGGCGAATTTGACCGACGCAAACGCCATCATCGAGCGCCTTGGCACGCTGTTCGTCGAGAGCTTCCACATCGAGGTGCCCTCCCCGGACACCGATCTCCT
>Ga0066709_100004314_pt1 | contig 11299 bp, 10 predicted proteins | sample GraSoiAngelo_158_FD_79665 | JGI IMG/M metagenome (GOLD analysis project Ga0066709, IMG submission 79665) | Grasslands soil microbial communities from the Angelo Coastal Reserve, California, USA - 14_1009_16_30cm | ecosystem: Environmental > Terrestrial > Soil > Grasslands | place: USA... | reverse complement strand
TACTCACGCTGATGGCGGAGTAGGCGTAGATACGCGGAAACGACAACTCGCATTCCACGGCTATTCAAGCTGAAGCGTTCGGGAAACGCGCGTTCCCCCTGCGGTGAAAAATTGACGACCCGTGAACCGTTCGCGCGCCGTGCCCAGCCGAGGTCGAAGCATCGACGCAACAACGCTGCACCTAATGCGCCTGCGAGATGATGGCGGCGTACGCTCCAATCGAGACAGGCGCGAAACAATGGGCGCCGTTCTTGCGAGAGATTGCCGATGTCGATGCCGAGCGCATCGCAAAACCCGCGCCCGCGTCGGGTAAGTTGCAGTCCGTCGTCGCCAGCTTTCACTAACCGCTGCTGTTCGAGTGAATCGAATGCGAGCACGCCGAGCTCCCCGGCCAAATGGTCGTAGCAAACGCGCGCGAATCGCAGCGCAGGCTCGCGCGGGCTGGCGCGAAGGCGGACGGCACCGGTACGATAGGCGACACCCATCAAATTTTCGAGCAGTTCGCCGACATCGCGATCGGCGAGACGAAAGTAGCGATGTCGTCCCTGGCTCTCAACCGCGAGCAATCGCGCATCGACGAGCTTGGCAAGATGTCCGCTGATAGTCTGGTTGGTAACGCCCGCAACGTGGGCGAGCTCGCTTGCCGTCAGAGCCTGGCCGCCGACCAGCGCGGTAAGCACGTCTGCGCGGGCATGATCTCCGATCAACGCCGCGATGCGCACGACGTTCGGGCCGTCTTTCATGGTTCGATGTTAGCCGAACCATGGACGGACCGCAATCGGATATTCTCTGCTGGGTCAGGAAACCCGAAAGCGGCGCCATGGCCATCGTTTGCTTCATTCGCTATCGACGGCTTCATCTCGATCGAGCGCTTCGAAAGCCTCACACAACCGGGGAAAATTCTGTCGCTCTCGTATTGGCGCGACGAAGAAGCGGTGCGGCAATGGCGCAATGTGGAGCAGCATCGCCGCATTCAGGCCGCGGGGCGCGAATTGATATTCGCCGACTATCGGTTGCGGGTGGCGCACGTGATTCGCGACTATGGCATCGACGATCGCGCGGAAGCGCCCGCAGATTCACGGCAGGTGCACGGCACGTGAACGGCGATCAGGGCTTGATCGCTACGATCTTGCCGTCCTTGAGAACATAAATCGGCGTGCCGTGAAGGCGCGCGGTTTCGCGCGCGCGTTTCGCCGATCGTCGTCAATCGTCCGGTGCCAGCGGCACGGTGGCCGGCCGCGTTCCGCGCGGCTCGAACAGTACGATAAAGAGCGCGATAACGACCAGCGTGAGCGCAATCCATTCCTGCGGGCCGGGTTGTTCACCGAGCACGAGGATGCCCGCAAACACGCCGACAACCGGCACCGGTAACGATGACAACGACGACACTGCGACGGGCAGCGTGCGCGCCAGATGAAACCACGCCCAGTGCGCAACGGTGCCCGCGAGAAAAATGTTGTACAAGATGGCGAACCAGCCGCGTCCGCCAAGGGTGCTAAGCTCGTCGACGAGCGGCTGCGAATCGAAGAACGGCGCTGCGAGTGCGATCGGCACCCAGCCGATGATCGTCATCCAGCCGACGAGCGCACTTTGCGGCTGCGGCGGCTTCCATTTGCGCACCAGCACCGTTCCCAACGCCCACGTAACCGCGGCGGCCAAGAGCATCGCAACGCCGAACGGAGCTTTGCTCATCGCGCGAAGCTCGTCGCCGATGAGGATCGCCATCCCTGCGATGCCGAGCACGAGTCCCGTCAACTTGCGCTTGCCGAGCGGCTCGTGCAACACGACGGTCGCAATCGCTGTCGCCCACAAGGGCATCGTATAGGCAAGGATCGCGCTTCGTCCTGCGGGAAGCTGCTGGACGCCAAACAGCACGAAGCCGTTCCAGCCAGCGATGTTGAGCAATCCGAGCGCGACTACCCGCGACCACCATTCGCGTGGAATGCGAATGCTGTCGCCCGAGAGTTGCGCGACGGTCAATAGCCCGATCGCCGCGAACGGCAACGTCAGCGCGCGAAAGGTCAACGGCGCGAGCTCGGTCACACCGATCTTCAGGATCGGCCAGTTGCAGCCCCAGACGAGCGTCAGAACGGCGATCGGCGCCACTGCGCGCGCGAGCGGATGGCCCGCTGGGGAATTTGCATCACTCATTCAACCGTGCTCGCGTGGAGGCAAGCTCTCGCCGTATTTCGACTGATGCAGCTCGCGCGCTTGCGTCACCCATGCATCGCGACGAATGCGACCGGAAAAGTCGGGGAGACGCGCGTTGAAGTCGTCGATGTCGCGGTCGGTCCAGCGAGCGATTTGCCGATACGAGCTGATGCCGAGTTGTAGCAGCATCCGCTCGAGCACCGGTCCGATGCCGACGATCAGCTTGAGATCGTCCGGCGCTCCGGGACGATCGAGCAGCAGCGGCGGCGCATTGTCTTCGAGATCGATCAGAAGCTGACGGTAGCGCGCGGTTTCGTCGCGCGAATCGGCGATGGCACGCAACAGCCCACGTCTGTCCTCGGCGAACTCATGCATCTGCCAGCTTTCAGCCGCCCGTTCCGCGATTTCGCGACGCAATCGCCCGCCTTCCGCTTCGCCCTCGCGCGATCCACGCAGCACGCCGGCACGATAGGCGACGATAACCCCGATCGCCAGGATGATGAGCGCAAGGAACGAGAGGCCGTACACGACGTGCGGGGGATCGGTGCGCGCGAAATCGCGCGGCGGCGCGGTTCTTTGCAGTCGATTGTATGCGAGCAGGACGGGACGGGCCAGAGCTTTGCGCGCTGGCTGCTAGAATCGATCCGCCCAGGCCATGAACGCAGCGGATTCCAATTCCAGCAGCGCTTCGCCGCCGGTCGCGCCCGCGTCAGGGACTACACCTCGCGCCAAGACGCCTCCAGCGACGCGTGGGATGCTTGCCGTCGTCGCATTGCTGCTCGCATTGGCCGGTGGGCTGGCATGGCTCGACATGCGCCGCGACGGGCAGGCACTTCGCACCGACGTCGCGCAGCGGCTTGCCAACACCGATGCCGCCCTGGCGCAGGCGAAGGCACGGGAATCCGATCTCGGCAACGAACTGCGTGACACGCAGGCCAAGGTCGCGCTGCTCGACGCGCGCCTCGCTGAATCGCAGTCGCAGCAGGCCGCGTTGGAGACACTCTATCGTGAGCTTGCGCCCTCGCGCGACGAGCTTGCGCTCACGGAAGTCGAGCAGGTCCTCGTGCTCGCCAGTCAGCAGCTTGCACTCGCCGGCAATGTGCAGGCCGCGCTGGCAGCGCTGCAACTCGCTGACGGCAAGCTCGCCCGAATGGATCGCCCACAACTCGCGGTTTTGCGGCGGTCGCTCGCGCGCGACATGGATGAACTGAAAGCCGTTCCGTTCGTCGACGTCGGCGGCATCTCCGCGAAGCTCGATCAGGCTATCGCAATGGTCGACAACCTGCCGCTTGCGAAGGACGAACGCTTGCCGCCCGCGCAGCCTGAAGCACCCACGGTCAACGAACCTTCGTGGATCAAATTTTTGCGCGACATCTGGGCCGATGCGAAATCGCTCGTGCGAATCGAAGTGTCGGACCGTCCGCCAGCACCGCTCATCTCGCCGCCGCAAGCGTATTTTCTGCGCGAGAATCTGCGTTTGCGCTTGCTCGCCGCGCGGCTTGCGTTGTTGGCGCGTGACGACAAATCGTTTCGCAACGATCTCACTGCGGCGAATGGATGGGTGACGCGCTATTTCGACACGCGCGCGAAGCCGGTCCAGGTGATGTCGTCGACGTTCACCCAGCTTGCGGCGACGCAGATGCCGGTGGCGATGCCCGATCTCTCGCGTAGCCTTGAAGCGCTGCGTACGTTGCGGATTCCTCGCGAGCAGCCGCCCGAGCGGTCCGCGACGCGAGCGAAGTAAATCGTCCGTGCGCGGGCTGCTTGCCTTTCTCGTTCTGGCGGCGGCGGCGGTCACCGTTGCGCTTCTCGCGCGTATCAACGCGGGCTACGCGCTCTTCGTCGCGCCGCCTTATCGCGTCGAGCTGTCGCTCAATACGTTCTTCTTGCTGACCGCCATCGCGTTCATCGCGCTCTATGCCTTCGTGCGGATCGTGACACGCTTGTCAAGGCTGCCCCGCGATGTTCGCGACCATCGCCGCCGGCGGCAGGTCGGCCGCGCGCGGGCGAAGGAGGACGCCGCCGTCGTGGCGCTGATCGAGGGGCGGCACGGCAAGGCACGACAGTTCGCCGACGAGTCACTCGCGATTCCAGGATCGTCGCCGGTTGGATCGCTGATCGCCGCGCGCGCGGCGCTGGAGACACGCGACTTTGACGCCGTCGAATCGGCGCTTGCTCGGCCGGAAGCGCGTGCACCGAGTCTCGCCGTGTCGCGATTGATGCTCGAAGCGGAGGTTGCGCTCGAGCGAGGTCAACCCGTCGATGCATTGGCGCGCCTCGCAGAGCTCAAGAAGGAAGCGGGATTACATACGGCAGCGCTGCGGCTCGAGCTCCGCGCATTGACGGCGGCGGGACGGCACACCGAGATTGCCGCGCTGATCGATCAACTGGTGAAGCGCAAGGTTTACGACACGGCGCAAGGTGAAGTGCTCCGTGCGAGCGCGCATGCCGAAGCGCTCGCACGCTTTGCGCACGATGCGTCGGGGCTGCGCGATTATTGGAACCGGCTTCCCGACGCTGAAAAGTTGCAACCCAAGATCGCACGTGCCGCAGCCGGCGCGTTTATCGCGCTGGGCGGCGACCGCGAAGCCGCCGACATCATTGCGCGCAGTCTCGATCGGCGTTGGGACTCCGATCTTGTCGCGCTCTACGCCGAATGCACAACCGCCGACGCGACACGGCAGCTGGAGACCGCCGAGCGATGGTTGGTCGACCACAATCAGGATGCAACGCTGTTGTACACGCTTGGCCGCTTGTGCGAGCGCGCGCAGCTGTGGGGCAAGGCGCAAACGTATCTCGAGGCGAGTCTCGCGCTCGATAACAGCTGGCGCGCAAATCTCGCGCTTGGCGAGATGCAAGCGAATCTCGGCCGCACCGATGAAGCGAATGCGCATCTGGCCGCAGCGCTGAAGCTCGCGTTGGCGGCGCTCAATCGACGTTAGCAAAAACCGCGTGCGCTGTCATGTGCGCAGGACCGTACGCGACAGCAGGAAGCTCACGGGAATCGACACGACGATAGCGACGATCGCGGCGATCGACGCGTGTACGGCCCATGCCTCGACCAGCAGCACGATCACCGCCGAACCGGTCAGGTACTGCGCAACGTACACGAGCGGAAAGCGCAGTGCGGTAGCGACGCGGCGCGGCGTACGGAACACGAACGACGTCAAAAGGACATAGGAGATCCCGACGCCGATGACGTATGCGATCGTATAGGCGGCAAGATACGGCATGAACTGGAGCAGCACCAGGAAGATCGCATAGGAAGCGACGGTATTGACGGCGCCCGCCACGAGAAAGCGCGCGAATTGCAGCAGCGCCGGACGCATGACCGTTCAGCGCTTGCCAAGCGCAGCGAGAAATTCTTCGTAGTTACGGATGTAATCGGCGGCGTCGTATGGGTGCGACGCGAGCACCAGCAGCACCGCGTCGCGCGTGTACTTGTACTGCGTTGCCCACACCATCGGCGGCACGTACACGCCGCGGTTCGGACGATCGAGCGCAACTTCCAGCCGGTGCTCGCCGTCGTCGACGACAACTGCGCAGGCGCCGGTGACGCAGACAAGGAACTGCGCGCACTCGCGATGCGCATGCGATCCGCGCGTTTCTCCGGTGGGCACGTCATGCACCAGGAAGTAGCGCCGCGGCGTGAACGGGACGTCGCCTGGAACTTCGCCCGCAGTCAGATTGCCGCGCAGATCGTGCACCAGCGGCAACTCGTGCACGACGACGCCCGCGACGCGCGTCGCGTCGGCGGATGCCACATCGGGATTCATCTCTGCGTCGATCGACGTCAAGGTCGCCTTGGAATCGACGTAGCCGACGATACGCGCGGGATTGCCTGCAACGATCGCGTGCGGCGGCACCGATCGCGTGACGACCGCGCCCGCGCCGACCATCGCGTCAAGACCGATCGTCACGCCGGGCAGGATCGTCGCGTTCGCCCCGATCGACGCGTTGCGGCAGACCAGCGTGGGGGTGAATCGCGGCGGCCGATGCTTGCTCCGCGGAAACCGATCGTTCGTGAACGTGGCGTTCGGACCGACGAACACGTCATCTTCAAGGTGCACGCCGTCCCAGACCTGCACCCCCGATTTGATCGTGACCCGATCGCCGATCACCACGTCGTTCTCGATGAAGACGTGATCGCACACATTGCAATCGCTGCCGATGCGTGCGCCAGGTAGCACGTGGGCGAACGCCCAGATCCGCGTTCCGGCTCCCACCTGGAGCGATTCGCACAACGCATTCGGATGGACAAAAAAGCTCATTCGGGTAATCCCGTCTCACCAAAGCGCTTCGCGCGAAGCACGATCGCGTGCGGCCGCGCCTTGGTGTTTTCGTAAGCGCGCCACGTGTATGAGCCGATGATGCCGAGACCGAACGAATTCAGCGCGGCGAAGAAAATGATGGTCAGAACAGTCGCGGCGTAACCCGGTACGGCAATCGCCCCGGTAACCCTCGCCACCAACACGATCAACGCGAGCGCGACCGAGATTGCGAGTCCCGCTGCGCCGACCCAGGTGAGCGTGCGGATCGGAAGATCGGAGAACGCGAACATGCTGTCGAGCAGATACTTGACCTTCCGGGCGAACGACCATGCGCTTCTGCCATGGCGGCGCGGCAGCCGGCGATACGGAACGAGTTTGCGGCGAAAGCCCAGCCATACGATCTGGCCGACGAGCGACGTGTTCGATTCGTGCAATCGCATCAGTTGGTCGCGAAATGCGCGATTGCACGCGAACACATCGATACCGCCCGGCGGAATTTCCGGCTGCACGAAGCGCCGATAGAGCCACCAGAACGTCGTCGACGCGATACGCGCAGGCAGCGGGTCGCTGCGGCCGGTGCGAACGCCGAGTGCGACGTCGATGGGCTCGGACTCGAGCACGCGGAAAAAGTCGAGGATCAGCGCCTCCGGTTCCTGCAGATCCGCGGCCATCATCGCCATGTAGTCGCCACGCGCAGCGGCGAGGCCTTCGCGCACCGCGGAGAACGAGCCAAAGTTACGCGAGAGGACGATCAATTGCGCGGTCAGGCCGCTTGCGGGAAGCGCGGCATCGAGTCGCTCGTACGAACGGTCCGGACTTCCATCGACGACGAACACCGCTTCGAGCGCGTGGTTGAGCGCGCGGTCGAGGCGAGCGACGGCGGCGATAAGGTCGGTGATCGACGCTTCGTTGCAGTACACCGGCACGATCAGCGAGTATTTCACGGTGCCCACGCGTTGCACGCCTCGATCACATAGTCGACTTCGGCCGACGTCATCGCCGCGAAACACGGCAAGGTCACGACTTCGGCGCACGCGCGTTCGGTGACAGGCAGCGCGACGGCAGCTGCATCGCGTGTCAATGGCTGGCGATGATCCGCAATCGGATAGTGGATGTCGGTGCCGACACCGCACGCGTGCAGATGTCGACGCAACGACTCGCGTTTCGCCGAACGCACTACGGCAAGATGGGCGACACAATCTTCACCCGGTGGCGGCGGCACGCGAATCTCCGGATGGCGAATGCGCTCGACATACGTGCTTAGGATCCGCCGTCGCGCGGCGTTTTCCTGCTCGAGATGCGGCAGGCGAACGCGAAGCATCGCCGCCTGCAATTCGTCGAGACGGCTGTTGCGCCCACCGTCCACGTCGACGCGATACTTTTCCCTCCAGCCGTATTGCCGCAACGCGCGCACGCGGTGCGCCAACTCGGCGTCGTTCGTCGTGATGGCACCCGCGTCGCCCAGAGCGCCGAGGTTCTTGGTCGGATAGAAGCTGAAGCAACCGATGTCGCCCAAGCAGCCCGCGTGTGCGCCGTCGCTGCGCGCACCGTGCGCCTGGGCGCAGTCTTCGACGACGGCAATGCTGCGTACCGTTGCTATGCGGCGGATCTCATCGATCGCGGCGAGACGCCCATAGAGGTGCGTGGCGACGATTGCGCGCGTTGTCGGGGTAAGCAGGGCGTCGAGGCGCGACGGCGAGAGCGTCAGCGTGTCGTCGTCGACGTCGACGTACCGCGGCCGCGCGCCGATTGCGCGAATGGCGACGGTGCTGTACATGCCTGCATTGGCTACGGTCGCCACGTCGTCATTGGTCTGCACACCGACGGCGCGCAGTGCGAGCTCGAGAGCGTCGGTGCCATTGGCGAGACCGACACAATGCCCGACACCGCAAAACGCCGCGAACTCTGCTTCAAACGCAGCGACTTCATCGCCGAGGATGAATGATCCCCTGGCGACTACCCGGTCAAATGCCGCGCGAAATCCCGCGGCAAAGGACGCGTTGCAACGCCGCAAGTCGTTCAGTGGGACACGCATGCTCGCAAGGACGTTATGCACAATGGCTTCGCGCGGGCCGCACTGTAGTAAAGGATTCGGACATTTTGGCCGTCGCCAGACGGCACATGCTACCTTAGCCGCTCCCGACGCCTCGCCCTAATATGCGCAGCACGGACCTCCCGTATTGAGCCGTTAGCGAAGTTAGTACGCACGATGCAGGCCGTCCCCGGCTCAGGCAGCAAGCTTGTCGTCCTCGCGTCGAGCACCATCGCATTGGTGCTCATGGTCATGCTCGCGCGCGTTGCCCTCGCCACATGGCCGACTGCCGATGATTACTGCAACCGTGTGCTGGTCGACGGCGCGGGCGTCGCCGGGGCGCTGCGATGGTTGTTCTTCGAATGGAGTGGGCGCCTCGCAAGCGGCGTGCCGCTCTATTTGGCGTTCGCGCTTGTCGATCTGCCGGCGATGCGTTGGGTCTCTTTTGCCCTCGCTTGCCTGTTCGCGTTCGCGGCGTGGCTTATCGCGTTGCTCGTCGCGATTGAAGACCGGCCTCTCCGCTGGCCGCTCTCGGCGTTCGTTTTCGCGGCGCTGGTGCTCGGTCTCTATCAACTGCTCGGGCAGACAGTATTCTGGTCGACAGGTGGAATCGTCTACATGGTACCGCTCGTCCTCACGCTGCTTTGGCTCGTGCCCATCCGTCGCATCGTGCATGGCGCGTTGCCGCGCAAGGGAACAGCTTACGGGTTCGTCCTCGGACTCGCCGTCGGCAATTCAATCGAGCTGGTTCTGCCGATCCTCGCCGCCTACGTTGTGCTTATCGTGCCGAGCCGATGGGAAAATCTCTCCGCGGTCGCCCGTCGCGCGCTTCGCTTGCGCGTGGCCGGCGTGATGGTAGGCGCCGTTGTGCTCGTCGCCGCGCCCGGCAATTACGTCCGCGCGAAAGTGACACCCGACTCGTTCAGGCTCGAGCCACCGTATGTCGTTGCCCAATATCTTCACATGCTGCGTGAGATTGCGACAATCGCTTGGCCGATGGTGGCGATCATCGGTACGCTCGCGATCGCGTCGCTTCTTGTCGCGACGCGAGTAAGCGCGACCCGTGCGGCGCACGAGCGGCCATCCACATTGCGTGAAGCGGGTGCGCTTGCGATCGGCGCCTCTGCCAGCATCGTTCCTGTGCTGGCCGCGCCCGCACAATTCGCGCCGCGCAATGGCATCTATCTGCTGGTATTCATGCTTGTTGCTGCGCTGGTGCCGCTGGTCGCGTATGTCCAGCGTGCGCGATGGCACCCTTTCGTGTCAGCCGCGTTTATTGGGCTTGCTGGAGCGGGCACGGTCGTTGTGGGCGCGCCGCTGGCGGCCGATGCAGGGCTAAGCGATGCGTTCCGCGATCGTCTCCTCACCCGTGATCGCGCGCTGAGGCAGACGCCGGAAGCAGACCAAGCCGATGCGACCGTCCCTCCGGTCGGCCTGCCCGTACCGCGAACGCTGCATTTTGTGGAGCTCGACAGTAATCCTAAGCAGTGGAACAACGCTTGCACGGCGAAGTATTACGGCCTCCACAGCATCGCGCTCGATCCGACCGTGCGATGAGTGGCGCCACGCGCGATAGCGTCTTGTCGCGGCGGGAGTGGGTTGCGCTTGGGACCGCGATCGTCATCGCGCATCTTTTCTATTGGCGCATCGTCCTGTATCCGTCCGCGTTCGACGCGCAGAACTATTTCGATATCGCGGCCGACATCGACCGTAACGGACTGTTCAGCAATTTCTACAACTCCAACATCCGAACGTACGGGTATCCACTCCTTCTTGTTGCGGTGTCGCGTGCGGCGAGCCTCATCGGCATTCCAGTCGGTTGGCTCCTGTTCGAGGCTCAACTGGCGCTGTACTTGTTCGCCGCGTACTTCGTGCGCCGGGCGTTTGCAAAGCTTTGGCCTGTCTTCGCAGGGTGGGCGTTTATCGGTATCGTGCTGAACGTCTTTGCGCTCTCGTATACGCCGGAGTCGTTGACCGAGAGCGTCTCCCTATCGCTGATCCTACTCGCGACTGCGTGCTGGCTGACGCTTCTCGCCGGTCCGACAACGTGGCGCCCCGTGCTTGCCGGCAGTATCCTGATGGGGGCGGCCGTGATGGTGCGGCCGGCGAACTTGTTTGCGCTGTTGGCGTGGGTGCTCTCCGTCGCCGCGGTATGCATTGCGCGACGCCCGAGGGCGCCCGCGCTCGCAACGATCGTCGTGGCACTGCTCGTCGGCGCTGCACTGCCGATGCTGCCGCAATACGTGAACAACGTCCGGCATTACGACCAGCACACGCCGCTCGTTGCGGCACGCCTCGGCCACAACCAGCAGATCTGGGGTATTGGCTATCTCAAATATGCAACGGCATTGCCGCCGGTGCCGAATCCGTCGATCTTTTACGAAAACCCGTTCGCTAAGGCCGGCCCGGTTGACGACGAACAGCCGCTTGCGTGGTACGTGCAACATCCGCAGGCCGGCGCGCTAACGCTTGCCCTACACACGTTCAACATGCTGGACCAGGATCTGCTATTCACCTACAGCCGCGACTTGGATCCCTGGTATCGAATTCCAGTGGGTATCGCGAATCACGCGATGGTCGGCGCGGCCTTGATTGGCATTGCGATATTGGTCGTTCGGGCACGGCGTGATCGAGCCTACGCATTTGCGGCGGGTGCCGTGATTGCCTATGTTGTTTCGCACATAGCGTTGCACGCGACCAGCACCGTTGAGATGCGCTTCGGATTGCCGCTTTTGTTGCTTGCCGGTCCGGCGGCGACCGCGGTGGTCCGCGAGGTCGCTCGCGTCCGATCGAAATGGCTACTCCCATTGGCAATCGCCGTCCTCGGCTACACGGCCGCTGCGCT
>Ga0066709_100004313_pt1 | contig 11299 bp, 6 predicted proteins | sample GraSoiAngelo_158_FD_79665 | JGI IMG/M metagenome (GOLD analysis project Ga0066709, IMG submission 79665) | Grasslands soil microbial communities from the Angelo Coastal Reserve, California, USA - 14_1009_16_30cm | ecosystem: Environmental > Terrestrial > Soil > Grasslands | place: USA... | reverse complement strand
TGAGATGCTCACACTGTTGATTTCAGGTTCCTAAATTCACGGCAGGCACTCATTGGACGGCGATTTCCCCTCCCCATCGAACTTTGGCCGGTCAAATGCTTTAGATGCGTAGAGAAGTGAAGGGCGGCAGGCACGAACTGCAGCCCTCAACTTGCAACCAAAAGATGTCGGGACAAGGTTCGTGCTCGACCGGCATCCAAAACAAAGGAGGAAGAGAAATGAAAGTGAGATCGTTGACGGTCCTCGTGACAATTCTGGCGTTGGGTACAGTCGGGCTTGCACAGCATGTGGTTTCGGAGGTTGAGAAGGCGGCCAAGACCACGGGCCGCGTCACCGAAAAAGCAGCCAAGAAAATTGCTCATGGCACCGTCAAAGCAGCCAAGGAGACTGCCCAGCGTGGCGAGAAGGCGGCGAGTGAGACTGGCCGCGGCACTGAAAAGGCAGCGAAGGAGACCGAGAAGGTAGCCAAGTTAGCTGCGGACGGTACTGAAAAGGCGGCCGATGAGACGGCCCGCGCTGCTGAGAAGACTGCCAAGAAGACGGAACACGAGGTGAAGAGCGGCGCCGAGGACCTAGGACACGGCGTGAAGAAAGTCGCCACAAAAACAGTGGACGCGGTGAAGTGAGACAAAACCTCCGACCCCTGCCTTTCAGGAATCTTGAATCGCTACTTGTTTTGAAGATGAATCTCGATGGGAGAACCTAGACCAGCCGGCCAGTCCTTTCGAGTCTTGGGTCGGTGTTCTTTCAGAAGTAACGCCACGGAGGCACAGAGGCACAGAGTGAACCCGTCAAAATTTCTACTCATCCTAACCCCGCTATTCCTGCCATAAGACCCTTCCCCCAATTCCATCCTTAATTCTCCCTGTGTCTCTGTGCCTTCGTGGCCGGCCTTCCCTGAGGAGACCCCCTGAGGCTCGAGAAGCCAGTTCTCTGCACCGATGTACACGACCGTGTCCGGTCGGCTCTCGCATCCGGCGGTGCGTCTCTTGATATTTATTGACGCACTCCTCGCGCTGACGTTTTGCCAGTGGTGACCAACTCTGCTGGCAAGACCACGATAAGCGCAATCGCCGTTGTTAAGATAGCCAAGGAGGCGCTGGACTGAACTGTCGAAGTTTCGACAGGTGTCGGCGCTGAGTGATGTTTTTCCCGTGTTCGTCAAGTCAACGGTTATAGACGCTGTTTCTAGCCAATCACTTGCCATGATCTTATCGAACCCCAACCTTGGCAGCTTAAGTGCAATCAGTTGGACTATGGCGCTTTCGCCCAATTGTTCGGCTGGGTGATGCCTATAAATCGATCCAGACCTGAAGGTCATAACGAGGTGATTTATGTGGATTGTTCGGCTCGCCCTCCGGCGGCCCTATACATTCGTAGTGGTGGCTATTCTGATCTTGATCCTGGGAACGCTCTCAGCGCTTCGCACTCCCACGGACATTTTTCCGAACATCAATATCCCCGTGGTAAGCATCATTTGGAATTACAACGGGCTCGCACCCCAGGACATGGCGAGTCGAATCATCACTCTTCAAGAGCGCAACCTAACGACCATTGTAAATGATATCGAGCATTTAGAGTCGCAGTCGCTGAACGGTGTTGCCGTTATCAAGGTCTTTTTCCAGCCGGGTGCAAATATCAGTACCGCCATTGCGCAGATTGCAGGCCAATCCCAGACTCAACTCAAGCAGTTGCCGGCGGGAACGACACCGCCGTTGATCATCACTTACAGCGCTTCCAGCGTTCCGATTCTTCAGCTGGCCCTCTCCAGCCCCACGCTTTCTGAGCAACAATTGAATGATCTGGGACTGAATTTCATCCGGCCCCAGCTCACTGCCGTACCCGGCACGGCCATCCCGTATCCGTACGGTGGCAAGCAACGGCAGGTTCAAGTGGATTTGAACACGGCTGCACTCCAAGCGAACGGGCTGTCTCCACTCGATGTGGTGAATGCGATCAGCGCGCAAAATCTCATTCTGCCTGCGGGAACGGCTAAGATCGGAGCCTTCGAATACAACGTGGACATGAATGGGAGCCCGACGACAATTAAGGAACTGAACGACCTTCCCAACAAGACCGTTGGAACCTCGACAATTTATATCCGCGATGTCGCCTTCGTGCGGGACGGGTTCCCGCCGCAAACCAATATCGTCCGCGTCGACGGTCGACGGTCGACGCTGATGACGATCCAAAAGATCGGCAATGCGTCTACGCTCGACATCATCGGCAGTATCAAACAGCTATTGCCACGCGTCCTGAACACGCTCCCACCGGACCTTCAAATTCACACCGTAGGGGATCAATCGGTTTTTGTCCGTGGCGCCATTGTCTCCGTATTGCGGGAGGCGCTCATCGCTGCCTGCCTGACGGCTGCCATGATTCTTCTTTTTCTCGGAAGCTGGCGCAGCACGGTGATCATCGCCATTTCAATTCCTCTTTCTATTTTGTCTTCTATCGTTGCCCTCAGCCTACTGGGAGAGACCATCAACCTCATGACGCTTGGCGGTCTGGCGCTGGCCGTTGGCATTCTGGTGGATGATGCAACGGTCACGATTGAAAACATCCACCGCTACCTCACCGAAGGCAAAGACCTAGAACAAGCGATTCTCGATGGCGCGCAGCAGATCGCAATACCCGCGCTGGTTTCAACACTCAGCATTTGCATCGTCTTTGTACCGATGTTCCTGCTCACCGGCGTCGCGCGTTATCTCTTTGTGCCGCTGGCTGAGGCAGTGGTATTCGCTATGCTGGCTTCTTACCTGCTTTCGAGGACGCTGGTGCCGACCATGGCCAAATACTTCCTCAAGGCGCACACGGAAGGAAATTCAAACGAAACCAGCGTGAGCGAGAACCCCCTGGTCCATTTTCAAGCTTGGTTCGAACGTGGTTTTGAGAGTATCCGCAGCGCCTATCACAGGTTGCTCGAAAGATTTATTGATCACCGCCGTATTTTTGTTGCCGGCTTCCTCTTGGCCTGCTTCCTCTCCCTGGCTTTGCTCCCGTGGCTGGGACAAGACTTTTTTCCATCGGTGGATAGTGGCCAATTCACGCTGCACCTACGCGCCCCAACCGGAATACGCATTGAAGAAACAGCAGCTTTGTGTGACCAGGTGGAAAACGAAATCCGCAAGCTCATACCGCCGCAGGAGTTTGCCGGTGTCATTGATAACATTGGCTTGCCCTACAGCGGTATCAATCTTTCCTACAGCAATTCGGCTCCGGTTGGGACGCAGGATGCGGACATCATGGTCTCGCTTGGGCCGAAGCATCGCCCCACAGCAGATTATGTGCACGACTTGAGGTTAAAGCTGCCGCGAGCTTTTCCGGGGGCTACGTTCTATTTCTTGCCATCGGATATGGTGACGCAAATTCTGAACTTCGGGCTGCCCGCCCCAATCGATATTCAAGTGGTGGGAAACGATCTGGAGGCCAACCGGCAATTTGCGGACACCCTGTTGGCCCGCGCAAGAAACGTTTCGGGAACGTCTGATCTCCGCATTCAGCAGACGTTTGACCAGCCAAAGCTGCATATCGACGTGGATCGGACGAAGGCCCGTGACATCGGGTTCACTCATCGAGAAGTGGCGAGCAATTTGCTGGTAACTCTCAGCGGCAGTTTTCAAACTTCGCCGTCTTTCTGGCTGAACCCGAAGAATGGCGTGAGCTACCAGATCGCAACACAAACACCCCAGTATCGCGTTCAGTCATTCCAGGACCTAGCCAATATTCCGGTAACCGGCACGGGTAATGCGCCGCCCTCCATACTGGCGAGTCTTGCCTCTTTCAGCCGCGGTTCAGATTTGAGCGTGGTCTCACATTACAACGTAGCGCCGGTGATTGACATCTTCGGTTCCGTCCAGGGCCGAGACCTGGGCGGTGTCTCAAAGGACATCTTCTCGATCGTCAGTTCCAGTCAGAAAGAGCTTCCGCGGGGGTCGCAACTCATCGTACGTGGCCAGATCCAGACCATGCGTTCCTCCTTTTTTGGGCTGTTGACAGGCCTGCTGTTCGCCATTGTTCTGGTCTACCTGTTGATCGTCATGAATTTTCAGTCGTGGCTTGACCCCTTCATCATTCTCATGGCGTTGCCTGCGGCGCTGGCCGGAATTGTCTGGTTCCTATTTATGACCGGCACTACCATCAGCGTTCCCGCGCTGACGGGCTCGATCATGTGTGTTGGAGTGGCAACAGCCAATAGCATCCTGGTGGTGAGCTTTGCGAAAGAACAATTGAGTGAGGGACTCAGCGCCGCCGAAGCAGCCCTTCAGGCCGGATACATGCGTTTTCGGCCGGTGTTAATGACAGCTTTGGCAATGATCATTGGAATGGCACCCATGGCGCTGGGACTGGGTGAAGGCGGAGAGCAGAATGCACCTCTCGGCCGCGCCGTGATCGGGGGATTGCTCTTCGCCACGGTGTCCACGCTGTTCTTCGTCCCCGCGGTCTTCAGCGTCGTCCACGGTCTGCGCCGGCAAGGTGCTGATACCGGCAGTCAGCCATAGGAAAATTCTTCGAAGGAGAATAGGAATGGTTATGCCAACGCAAACACAAAACAATCCCTTTCTGCACGAACCGCCAACGTTGAGTGCGGCTAAAGCGCCGCGCCATTCGCAACGAGGCTGGCTCATCGCGGGCGCAATTCTCCTGGTTTTTGCCGGGATCTTCCTATACGGCATGGTTGCGCGTCTCAGAAAAGAAGCCACGGTGCGCGCTGAAACCGCACAGATGGGCCTGCCGTCAGTTTCGGTCATTTCTCCCCAGCGCGCCGCGCCGTCACAGGAGATTGTGTTACCGGGGAACGTGCAACCCTTCATTAGCGCTCCTATCTACTCCCGGACCAATGGCTATCTCAAGCGCTGGCATGCAGATATCGGAGCGAATGTAAGAGAGGGGCAGCTGCTGGCTGAGATTGAGACGCCGGAAGTCGATCAGCAATTGCAGCAGTCACGCAGCAATCTCGCCACCGCGCAGGCCAATCTCAAACTGGCGGAGATCACCAAGAATCGCTACCAGGGTTTGTTGGCTACCCATGCGGTGGCGCAGCAAGACGTGGATAATGCCGTCGGCACTTACAATGCCAACCAAGCGATAGTCGAAGCCAATCAAGCCAATGTGAAGCAGCTCGAGACCTTGCAGTCATTCGAGAAGATCTATGCTCCTTTCGATGGAATCGTCACCGCACGTAACACCGATATCGGAGCGCTAATCGCTTCTGGCAACAGCGGCGGCGTGAAAACCGATCTTTTCCATATCTCTCAGCCGGGGAAGCTGCGTGTCTACGTGAACGTACCGGAACAGTACTCCCAAGCAGCCACTCCGGGTCTAAGGGCAGAGCTGACTCTAGCGGAATTTCCCGGACGACGATTCCAGGGGAAACTGGTTCGCACTTCAAACGCCATCAACTATGCCACGCGCACCTTGCTTGCGGAAGTTGACGTGGATAATCCTAGCGGCGAGTTGCTTTCCGGCTCCTATACCGAGGTCCATCTCAAGGTCCGTGGACGGACTTCCTCGTACCTCGTGCCAGTCTCCGCCCTTATATTTCGCTCGCAAGGTCTGCAGGTCGCAGTTGTGAAAAACGGCAGCGTGTTGCTGACGCCGGTAACACCTGGTCACGATTTCGGCGATCAAATTGAGATTGTTTCTGGTCTCAAGGGCGATGAATCAGTGATTGTGAGTCCGCCAGATTCCATCATCTCTGGACAAAAGGTGCAGGTCGTGCAGCCCGTTGCTGCAGGAGGCGTACAGTGAGCTTACCTCGCGATCCGAAGGCAGAGATTCGAGTCTGCAGGCACAGTGTAGCGACCCTCTCTCTTGCCAGTATGCTCTTGCTTACCGGTTGTGCCGTGGGCCCCAGGTACCAGCGCCCGCCAGTCGAAGTGCCGCCCACTTACAAAGAGGCTGGCAATTGGAAAGCTGCCCAGCCGAACGAGCAGAATCTCGGTGGCAATTGGTGGGAAATATTCCAGGATCCTCAACTGAACGCTCTGGAACAGCAGGTCAATATTTCCAACCAGAACCTGAAGGCCGCACAGGCCCGATATACGCAGGCTCGTGCGCTGCTCCGCTATTATCGCGCCGATTATTTCCCGACGGTGGTTACCGCTCCGTCCGCGACACGCGGAAGAGTGTCCAGCAACCGTCCGCCTCCCACAGCAATTTCCAATGGCGTTACCTCCAACGACTTCCAACTGCCCTTTGAATTGTCATATGAAATTGACGCCTGGGGACGAGTGCGCCGCAATGTGGAGTCTTATCGCGAGCAGGCGCAAGCCAGTGCTGCTGACCTGGCAACTGTTAACCTGAGCGTGCATGCGCAACTGGCTATGTTCTACCTTCAGGCGCGCAGCCTCGATGCCCAAGAGCAGCTTCTGAACTCGACCGTCGCACAGTATGAGCAGGCCCTGCAGTTGAACCAAAGCCGGTTTGAGGGAGGAATTGCCTCCGAGGTTGACGTCCAGCAGGCCAAGACGCAACTGGAGACAACCCGTGCCCAAGCAATAGACGTCGGAGTGCTCCGAGCCCAGTACGAGCATGCCGTTGCAACTCTGATTGGCAAACCTGCCGGATCCTTCAGTCTTCCTCCTCTCCCTCTCCGCACGCCGCCGCCTCCGATTCCGGCAGGTGTGCCGTCGGAGCTGCTCGAGCGACGGCCAGACATCGCATCGGCCGAGCGACTGATGGCTGCTGCGAACGCCCGGATCGGGGTGGCCAAAGCCGCCTATTATCCACTCTTGAACCTGACGGCTGCCGGAGGTTTTGAAAGCGGGGCCATTACGACATTGTTGTCGGGCCCCAGCGCATTGTGGGCAGTTGGGGGCCAGGCGCTACTCACATTGTTTGACGGCGGCAGACGCCGGGCGGCCTCAGACGAGGCCATTGCGGCCCACGATCAGACCGTGGCTTCCTATCGCGAGACCGTGCTTACCAGTTTCCAGCAGGTGGAAGACAATCTGGCCGCATTGCGCATCCTGGAGAAAGAAGCGCAGACTCAGAATGAAGCAGTCCTCGCAGCCCAGAAATCCCTGGAACTCTCCATCACACGATACAAGGGTGGTGTCACCAGTTACCTGGAAGTGACCACAGCGCAGAGTGCGGCTCTCGCTGACGAAGTTACCGCCGTAAGCATTCTCGGCCGGCGAATGGTCGCCGCCGTCCAATTGATCCAGGCCCTCGGTGGAGGATGGGATAGCTCGAGCCTCCCTCAGGATCCCGAGTGCTGCGGGAAACTTGTAAGCGCAACCTCTTCCGAAAAGGTCCCGCAATAAGCCTCCTTCGGCGCCGCTGCCGGAGGTCGGTGAAGTGAGACAAAACCTCCGACCCCGTGTCTTTCGGGAAGAAAGCGCCAGTCATTTCAAGTCTTGGGTCGGTGTTCTTTCAGAAGTAACGCCACGGAGGAACAGAGTGAACCCGTCAAAATCTCTACTCATCCTAAGCTCGCTATCCCTGCCATAAGATCCTTCCCCCGATGTCCTCCTTAATTCTCTCTGCATCTCTGTGCCTCCGTGGCTGGCTTTCCCTATTCGCGAAGTCTTCTTCGAAAAATTGGAATATCACTAAACCAAAGAATGATTCAATTGTCGAAAAAGCCTCGACATGTGTCGAAAGACCGTCTCGAAAGGTTTGACAGTTCTCAACAGGTCGCGATCTTCACCGGCTCAAGTCTTCTTTTCTTCAGTTGCTTGCCGTGATTCCCCATGAGCCCGCTTTGGCAAGCGACGTGCTTTTCTAGTCTAACGCGGGCGGCATCTGGTCAGGATTGCAAGCCGAGCCCGATAACAACTTTTTAGGAGAAATCATGAAAGTACACAACGTATTTGTTTCACTTGCGATGCTCTTTTTTCTGACGGCTGCGTCATTCGCGCAGCATGTGAAAACCGACTATGACCGGACCGTAAATTTTGACCAGTACAAGACGTACTCCTGGCAAACGGTCAAAACACAAGACCCGCTGTGGGTCGAACGAATCAAAAGCGCCGTGGATGCAGCCTTGACAGAGAAAGGCTGGACGCAGGTGCCGTCGGACGGCAATATCTCACTCGTCGCCATCGAAGCCACCCACAACCGCCAGACGCTTAATACGTTTTACAACGGGTTTGGAGGAGGTTGGCGTTGGGGAGGGTTCGGAAACGCGACTACGACAGTTGACAATTACAAAGTCGGTACCCTGGTGCTCGACATGTTCGATGGGCAGACGAAGAAATTGGTCTGGCGCGGCTCGGCCAGTGACACGCTCTCAAACAAGACCGACACAAACATCAAGAATCTCGACAAAGGCGTGCAAAAGATGCTCAAACACTTCCCGCCAGGAGCGCCGAAAAAGTAAAAAACCAGAGTTCGTATCTTGCCTGAAGGTCGCTACGGACTGAGAGGTACCAAAGAATCTTGGCCGATGCTCAGCCGGAGCGAACAGGAGAATTGACTGTGAAGCTATTGAAACAAGTGTGGCATTGGTTCTTTGTGGATTCCTGCTGTTGGGGGAACCAGGAAAGACTTAGGGCGTGGCCCCATCGTGGGGAGCATTTTTGGAGGGAAAAGCCGTGGTGAGCGTACTCATTGATGATGTGATCCAACAAGCCCAACACGACGAACTTCTCGTCGATCTAATTAACCGGACTGCCGGGAAAATTCCGCACGTGTGTTATCACCCACAACTCGGACCCATTCAGACCTGCGACACCTGCATGATCGAAATGAACGGCCGGCTCGTCCGAGCCTGTGCGACGGTCGCCACCGATGGAATGAGAATCTCTACCAAGTCTTCCCGAGCGACGGCGGCGCAGGTCGAAGCGTTCGATCGCATTCTCAGTAATCATCTTCTCTATTGCACAGTCTGCGATAACAACAACGGTAATTGCACCGTCCACAACACAACCAAACTGCTGGCTATCGAACACCAGCGCATTCCATTTCGCTCCAAGCCGTACGAGGTCGACAACACGAATCCGTTCTACCGCTACGACCCGGACCAGTGCATTTTGTGTGGCCGCTGCGTGGAGGCCTGCCAGAACGTTGAGGTTAACGAAACACTCTCTATCAACTGGGAAGATCCCAATCCACGGGTGCTCTGGGACGGCGGGTCGACGATCGGAGAATCAAGCTGTGTCTCATGCGGTCACTGCGTGACGGTCTGTCCTTGCAACGCGCTGATGGAGAAAACCATGCTGGGCTATGCAGGCTTTTTCACCGCCTTGCGGAAGTCTGCGCTCAACGGCATGATTGACATGGTCAAGGGGATTGAACCGGAAACCGGCTACGGAACCATTCTTCAGGTCTCCGAGGCGGAAGAGGCGATGCGGGAGCACCGCATCCGCAAGACGAAAACAGTTTGCACATACTGCGGCGTGGGGTGCAGCTTCGACGTCTGGACTAAGGATCGCCACATTCTCAAAGTGGCACCGGAGCACGGCCCAGCCAACGGGATTTCCACTTGTGTGAAGGGGAAGTTCGGCTGGGGTCACATCAATAGCGCGGACCGCCTCACCACGCCGCTGATTCGCGAGGGAGGCAAGTTTCACCAGGCCAGCTGGGACGAAGCACTCAGTCTCGTCGCCCACAGACTGTCAGAGATCAAAGCGAACGATGGACCAGACTCCATCGCACTGATCTCCTCTTCCAAGTGTACCAATGAAGAAAGCTACCTCATGCAAAAATTGGCGAGAGCCGTGATTGGCACGAACAACGTCGACAATTGTTCCCGCTACTGCCAGTCGCCGGCGACCATGGGTTTGTTCCGCACCGTGGGCTACGGCGGCGATTCGGGTTCCATTTCCGACATGGAGAAGGCCGATCTTGTGCTTATCATTGGCAGCAACACGGCGGAGAGTCATCCGGTCATTGCCACCCGGGTGAAGAGCGCTCACAAGCTGGACGGGCAGAAGCTCATTGTCGCTGACTTGCGTGGGCATGAAATGGCAAGACGGGCAGATCTCTTTTTGCACCCCAGGCCCGGCACCGACCTAGTCTGGCTAAGCGCGATCAGTCGCTATCTGCTGGACAGCGGGCAGGCCGACACTAAGTTCCTGGATCAGTGGGTGAGCGGGTTGGAGCAGTACCGAAAGAACCTGGAGCCCTTCGCCATGGAAGCGGCCTCTCGGATTAGTGGTCTGCCAGTGGAAACTCTGACCACCGTGGCACGAATGATTGCGGACGCGAAGAGTGTTTGCATCCTGTGGGCCATGGGAGTCACGCAGCACAGCCAGGGTTCTGATACGTCGACGGCGATTTCGAACCTGTTGCTTATCACCGGGAATTACATGCGCCCGGGAACCGGCGCTTATCCGCTGCGCGGGCACAATAACGTGCAAGGAGCCAGCGACCATGGCGCCATGCCGAACATGCTGCCGGGTTACCAACCGGTGGATGATCCCGAAGTGCGCCAGCGATTTGAGACTGGTTGGAAGGTCCAGTTGCCTTCCACCGAGGGACTGGACAACCACCAGATGGTGGAAGCCATCCATGGCGGCAAGCTCAAAGCCATGTATCTCATGGGCGAGGAAATGAGCATCGTGGACTCCAATGCCAACTATGTCGCCGACGCATTCGCCAAGCTCGACTTCTTTATCGTGCAGGACATCTTCTTCAGCAACACGTGCCGATATGCCGATGTTGTATTGCCGGCTGCGCCCAGCCTCGAAAAGGAAGGCACTTTCACGAGCACGGAACGACGTATCCAAAGACTCTATCAAGTCTTCGAACCGCTTGCAGGCTGCCGGCCAGATTGGAAAATTGTCCAGGATGTTGCCAATCACTTAGGTGCCGGCTGGCACTATCAACACCCTTGCGAAATCATGGATGAAATCGCCTCCTTGACACCGATGTTCGCAGGAGTGAACTACGAGCGGCTCGAGGGCTACAAATCCCTGCAATGGCCAGTTGCTGCTGACGGGACCGATGAACCTCTTCTGTACACCAAGGGCTTCGCTTTTCCGGATGGGAAAGCGAGGTTGTTTCCGGTCTCCTGGGTCGGTCCCACCGATTTACCCAACGCCGAATTTGACTTGCATCTGAACAACGGCCGCTTGCTCGAGCACTTCCACGAGGGGAATCTGACTTACCGCACGGAAGGAATTCGGGAGAAAACGCCCGACACTTTTGTGGAAGTCTCCCCCGAGCTTGCCGAAGAACGCGGAATTCAAAGTGGAACGTGGGTCCAGCTTGTCTCCCGCTACGGCCAGGTTCGGGTTCGCGCCTTAGTCACTGACCGGGTGCAGGGACGAGAACTGTATATGCCGATGAATTCCACTGAGAGTCCTGTGAACCGGTTGACCAGCAGCCACACCGATCCTGTCACAAACAC
>Ga0066709_100004310_pt1 | contig 11300 bp, 11 predicted proteins | sample GraSoiAngelo_158_FD_79665 | JGI IMG/M metagenome (GOLD analysis project Ga0066709, IMG submission 79665) | Grasslands soil microbial communities from the Angelo Coastal Reserve, California, USA - 14_1009_16_30cm | ecosystem: Environmental > Terrestrial > Soil > Grasslands | place: USA... | reverse complement strand
TTCTGTCGTACAGGCGAAAGGCGAGCAGGTGGTCAAGATAAAGACCGTAACTGATGTACCCGAGAAACCGAAGCGCGGGGATGTCTAGGAAACGCTTGGCCGCACCGCTTCCGGCAACCAGAAAGAGCAACAAAACCCCTGAGAAAAAAACATTGATAGTCGTCCATTGCAGACTCGCGCCCAACAGCCGATTTCGCGTAAGCATGCCGAACGGCTGCCCCGCCCCTGCCAGCAGAACCGACGAAGCCAGCAGCAGCCAACACATTTGCTTCATCTGCTTTCTGCTGACGTTGGTCCGTAAGAGGATCGCGAGCAGGCTTCCAGCCGCCAAACCGTCGGCGACAAACCAGGTATACCAGTCCAATCCTCCCCAACCCACAGAGAACGCGACGGCTCGAAGGACGGGAACCAACACTACGATCGATGCCGAAACCCCAAGTCGTTGCATTGTCACCTTACGCACCACCGTCGGCCACAGATGTAGAAGTGCTCCTCCACAGCCAGCGACCATAACGGACCATAGTCGCAGGCAACACCGAAAAAACCGGTCATGTTCGCCAAATAAACAAAACTCAGTCCTACAAACGCTGGAGAGGAACTGCGAAGAACAAGAAGGAGAACGAGCAGCCCGTAGTAGGCAGGCAGGATGCGCAGTGCCCGGCGTGTATAGAAGCGCCGGTAAAAGTTGGGCCTGTTTTTCGAGTCCAGGAGGATGCCCGTGATCAGGAAACCAGAAAGAACAAAGAACAGGTTGACGCCGAGCCAGCCCGGTCCTGTGAGCACCACAAAGATTCGTCCCAATCGCCCGAACGAGAAGCCCGCGTATTGCCAATAGAAACCGTGCAGAAGCAACACTCCGAGGACAGCGATGCCGCGCAGAATATCCAGTTCCGGCATAAAAGGCCGGATCAATCCCGCGGGTTCGGAATTTTGTGTGCGCCCGGAATGCAAAGGCATGGGGTGCTCATCATTGAAAATCAAGGGAGTACGGGGCGTCAAACATTGTTTCGATCCTTGAGGATCTAGTCGCGGCGCCCGAGTATAGGACCCTTTTTGGAATGGTTTCCACAATAACTTGCTCGACCTGCACAGCTTGTGCACAGCTCATTTTGATTTTCGCTTTACATTCGCTTATGCTGGACGGGCAAATGCGACAAAGTGCCGTTACAGAATCCATGGCAACCTCCGATTACACAATCAGCAGTCTTCCCGCAAACGTAGAAGCCGAACGCTCCATCCTGGGCGCGATCCTCCTCGACAACTTCGCCTACAACCAGGCGGCCGAACATCTCCGGACCGAAGACTTCTCGCTCGACTCCCACCGCCGCATCTATTCGCGCATGGTCGATCTGGCCGAGTCTTCGCGCCCGATCGACATGATCACGCTGATCGAGGAGCTTGATCGCCATAAGGATCTGCAGGCCATCGGAGACGTTGCCTACGTGTCGAGCCTGGTGGAGGGCGTCGGCGACCGCCCCAGCATCGAGCGTTACGTCAAGATTGTCAGCGACAAGGCTCTGCTGCGCGGCCTGATTCCCGCCGCCAATTCCGCCATTGCGCGCGCCTCCGACCAGTCTGACGCCGCCGAAGATGTTCTCAGCGATGCCGAAGCTGCTATCTTCCAGCTTTCGGAAAAGCGGATTGGCCGCGGCTTTATGGGAGTGCAGGAGATTGTCCGCGAATCCTTTGGCTCAGTCGATGCCCTGCTGCAACGTGGCCAGCGCATCACCGGCCTGGCCACGCACTATACGGATCTCGACGAAATGACGAGCGGCCTGCAGCGTTCCGATCTCGTGATCATTGCGGCGCGTCCTTCCATGGGCAAGACGGCTTTCGCGATGAACATCGCCGAGAACGCCGCCATCGAAGATCAGCAAGTGGTCGGTGTGTTCTCCCTCGAAATGTCGCGCGAGGCCTTGCTCTTGCGTCTGCTTTGTTCGCAAGCTCGAGTCGACGCCCACAAGATGCGCACCGGCTCCCTGTGGCAGGACGACACCAGAAAAGTCGTCCGCGCCATGGAACAACTCGCGCACGCTCCCATTTACATCGACGATACTCCCGGCATTTCACTCAGCGAGATGCGCGCCAAGGCCCGCCGCCTGAAGCAATCCGCGGGCAAACTGGACCTGATCATCGTCGATTACTTGCAGTTGATGTCTGGCGGCGGCAAGCGCTACGAGAATCGCACGCAGGAAGTCTCCGCGATTTCGCGCGGCCTCAAGGCACTGGCGAAGGAACTCAGCGTCCCCGTGATTGCGCTCTCGCAGTTGAGCCGCGCGCCCGAAAGTCGCGGCGGTGATCATCGTCCTCAATTGGCCGATTTGCGTGAGTCCGGCTCCATCGAGCAGGACGCTGACGTTGTCATGTTTATTTTTCGCGAAGAGGTTTACAAGCAGGACGACCCCGAATTGCAGGGCCGCGCTGAGATCATTATCGGGAAACAGCGCAATGGACCGACGGGCAGGCTACATCTCGCTTTTCTGAAGAGTTGCACCAGGTTTGAGTCTTTGGCCGAGGCTGGCCTGCCGCCTGAAGACTAATGCCGAAATACTACACGAATTCCTGTACTCTCCTACGGTAAGTACCTTACAGGCCATGAGTTGCGTTGGATCACTTTCGTCACGCTCGGCCTGTGGAAAAGCTTGTGGAATTGAAAACCGCTCGCGTACTGCGGAGGAAATAAAGACCGCTTGGTCGGTTTATTGCCACTGGCTATTTGTTCTTTAAATCCCTGAATAGTAACCAGTTATGTAATTCATCGGACAGTAACACGAGACAGCACCAAGATCACCGCGAGGCAGCGGGATTTTGGAGATTTGCACATTTCCCGTTCTAGTCCTTCCCAATCCGCCCCTGCTTGGCTAAGCAAAACGATCGCGCTCTAACCGCGATTTTGCGAGTGCTGGCTCGATCCTTCGCCGGCAGTTGGTACCGCTAATAGTTTATCAAATAGTAATTATCGGTTAGTCGCTGCCTTCGCCGACCTTGAGTACCGCCAGGAAGGCTTCCTGCGGAATGTCCACGCGGCCGATCCGTTTCATGCGCTTCTTGCCTTCTTTTTGCTTCTCCAGGAGTTTTCGCTTGCGGGTGATGTGCCCTCCATAGCACTTGGCCAAGACGTTTTTACGGATGGCGGAAACGGTTTCGCGCGCAATGATTTTCGCGACGATGGAAGCCTGGATCGGCACTTCGAACATTTGCCGGGGAATTAGTTCCCTCATTTTGGAAACCAGCGCTTTGCCGCGTTCGTAGGCAAAGTCCCGATGCACAATGACGGAAAGTGCATCGACGGACTCTCCCGCGACCAGGATATCGAGCTTCACCATGGGAGACTCCCAATAATCCGCCAGGTGGTAGTCCAGCGAGGCGTAGCCCCGCGAAACTGACTTCAGCCGATCATAGAAATCCAGCACGATTTCATTCAGGGGCAACTCGTAGTGCAGCATCACACGCGAAGAACTCACGTACTCGAAGGTTTTCTGCTTGCCGCGCTTGTCCTCGACCAGCTTCAGGATCCCCCCAACGTACTCTTCGTTGGTCAGAATCGTCGCCAGAATCACGGGCTCGTCCACCTTGGCAATCTCGCTAGGGTCGGGCCAGCGCGAGGGATTGTCAACCTCAATCAACTCGCCGTCAGTCTTGGTAATTTTGTAGCGGACGCCGGGCGCGGTGGTGATGAGTTCCAGCGCGAACTCGCGCTCCAGACGCTCCTGAATGATTTCCATGTGCAGCAGCCCGAGGAAACCACAGCGGAAACCGAATCCAAGAGCGACGGAACTCTCCGGCTCGAAAAAGAACGACGAATCATTCAGCCGCAGTTTTTCCAGCGCCTCGCGCAGGCGGGTATGCTCGTGCGAGTCCACCGTGTAGAGTCCGGCGAATACCATCGGCTTGATCTCTTCAAAGCCAGGTAGCGCTTGGAAAGCCGGGTTGGCGTCATCCGTAATGGTGTCGCCAATTTTCGTGTCCGCGACGTTTTTGATGTTCGCGATGAGGAAGCCGACCTCGCCCGCTTTTAGTTCGTCAACTTCCACCGGCTTGGGCGTGAGCACCCCAAGCGTTTCCGCGTCAAAGGTAGTGCCGTTCCACCACAGGCGAATTCTCTGACCTTTGCGCAAAGTCCCCTGGAAGACACGGGTCAAAACCACCACGCCGCGATAGGGATCGAACCAGGAATCGAAAACCAAGGCCTGCAGCCGGTTGTTGGGATCGCCCTTCGGCTGCGGCACCCGCTTCACAATCGCTTCCAGAACGTCCGGTACGCCCTGCCCTGTCTTCGCGCTGATCAGGACGGCATTCGACGCATCCAGCCCAACCGCGCCCTCGATCATCTCTTTCGTGCGCGGGATGTCCGCACTTTGCAAGTCAATCTTGTTGATGACCGGGATGATCTCCAGCCCGTGATTAATCGCGAGATACGAGTTCGCCAGCGTCTGCGCTTCGACGCCCTGCGACGCGTCGACTACCAGCAGCGCTCCTTCGCACGAAGCCAGCGAACGCGAAACTTCATAGGAAAAATCCACGTGGCCCGGCGTGTCGATCAGATTGAGTTGGTAGGTCTGGCCATCCTGCGCGGTGTACATCATGCGCACCGCGTGCGCCTTGATCGTGATGCCGCGCTCACGCTCCAGATCCATGGAGTCGAGCACCTGCGCCTGCATTTCGCGAGCGCTAAGCGAGCCGGTGAGCTCCAGCAGCCGGTCAGCCAAGGTTGATTTCCCGTGGTCGATGTGCGCGATGATCGCAAAGTTGCGGATGGAGGCTGCGTCCATGAAATGTGTGCTAATCCTTGATTCTAACAGGGCTTCGGACCTAGGCCCTCAGCGGAAGTCCGCCATCTCGGATACAATCCTGCGGAAAGTTCGCGGAGGAACGTCGATGCGAAAACTCCCTGTCGTCGCGCTGTTTACTGTGTGTACCTGTTTCAACTGGGCACAGTCTGTTTCACCGCAGGTGCAGCCGTTCATCAAAGTGAACGCGCCTGTAGTCGCCCTTACCCACGTGCGCGTGATTGCGGGCACGGGCGAGGCTGCGCTTGAAGATCAAACTATCGTTATCAGCAAGGGCAAGATCCAGCACGTCACCAATGCTTCCGCGGCGAATGTCCCCAGCGATGCCCAAGTCCTCGACCTCCACGGTTACAGCGTGATCCCAGGTCTAGTCGGCATGCACGACCACATGTTTTATCCCATGGGCAACGCTATTTTCGGAGAAATGGGCTTCAGCTTCCCGCGTCTTTATCTGGCCGGAGGTGTAACCACGATCCGCACCACGGGTTCGCTCGAGCCCTACACCGACCTCGAACTCAAGAAGGCGATTGATGCCCACAAGATTCCGGGTCCCAAGATGCATGTCACCGGGCCGTATCTCGAAGGCGCCGGCTCCTGGGCTCTCCAATTGCACCAGCTCACCGGTCCCGAGGACGCCACGAAAACCGTGGATTACTGGCTGGACGAGGGCGTCGACAATTTCAAGGCCTATATGTTCATCACGCCGGCCGAGCTTTCCGCCGCGATCGCTGCCGCGCACAAACGCGGCGCCAAGGTCACAGGCCATCTATGCTCCATCGGTTTTCGCGAGGCCGCCGAACTCGGCATCGACAACCTCGAGCATGGCCTCCTGGTAGATACAGAATTCCTCCCCGGGAAAAAACCCGGCGTATGCCCCGATGAACCCGAGAACCCAGATCTGATCTCCAAGCTGGAGGTGAACGCAGGCCCGTTACACGACATGATTCTCGACCTAGTGCACCACCACGTCGCGGTCACCTCCACTCTGCCCGTATTCGAGATGGGGAGCTTCCCCGGACGCCCAACCCTCCAGAAACGCGTCCTCGATGTGCTCTCCCCCGATGCTCGCAGCGCAGTCCTGGAAAGAAGAGTCCGAGCCAGCGACTCCGCCAGTATCCGACAGCAATACGGGAGCGACGTTTCGCCCTGGCCGGCTGCCTTCAAGAAGGAAATGGAATTCGAGCATGCTTTCTCGCAGGCCGGCGGCTTATTGCTGGCGGGACTCGACCCCACGGGCATGGGCGGAGTGATTGCCGGTTTCGGCGACCAGCGCGAAGTCGAATTGCTGGTCGAGGCAGGCTTCACCCCCGTAGAGGCGATCCACATCGCGACCGCGAATGGCGCACAGTTTCTGGGAGAACTCGACCGCATCGGCACGATCGCACCCGGCAAACAAGCAGACTTGGTGGTGATCAAGGGCGACCCATCGACAAAGATCGAAGACATCGAGAATGTTGAAACCGTCTTCAAAGACGGAATCGGCTACGACTCGGCGAAGCTCATCGACTCGGTACGAGGAGTTGTAGGCAGCCGTTAGGCCGTTCGCCAAAATCTATCCCATGCTGATTCTCGCCTCCGCTTCGCCACGTCGCCAGGAGCTTCTACGCAACGCCGGAATTCCGTTCGAGGTCCAGCCCGCTGACATCGATGAAACGCCGAAAAACGGCGAAGCTCCACGCGAATATGCCGTGCGGCTGGCTCGGGAAAAAGCGTTGGCGGTCGCCCGCGCTCGGCCTCGCGAATACGTCCTCGGTGCAGACACGATTGTTGTGATCGACGAAATTATCCTCGGCAAACCCAGCGACGCTGCCGATGCCGCCCGCATGCTACGTCTTCTATCAGGCCGCACGCACGAGGTGATCACCGGTGTGAGCTTGGTTGGACCAGTCGCCAACAACCAGGCGCCTGTTGCCAGTCAAACCGAAGCACATCAGACGAGACCAGTAAACCGCTGGAACGAAAAGCTGAGAACGGAGAACCGAGAACTGAAAACTGCTTCCGAAACCACGCTGGTAACGATGGCCGAGTTGTGCGACGAGGAAATTCACGAATACGTCTCGACCGGCGAGCCCATGGACAAAGCGGGCGCCTACGCGATCCAGGGAATGGCCTCACGCTGGATTCCGCGAATCCAAGGCGACTACAGCAATGTGGTGGGATTGCCTGTAGCTTTGGTCTACCGGATGCTGCGCAAACGGGAACAACTCTGAGGTCGGATTACGACTTCTTTCCTTCTTCTTCCTTCTTCTGTTCCTCGCCCTCTTTCATCGCAGACTTGAAGTTTCGCAGCCCGTCCCCAAGACTCTTTCCAAGAGTGGCGAACTTGCTAGGTCCGAACAACAGAAGAGCGATGCCAACGATGAGAAGGATTTCCGGTAATCCCAATTTAGTGCCCATGTTTCAAGACCTCCCCTGTCGATGCGGACTGTGTGTTCGAGTTCCAACTCAACCCATTAAATTCTAGGCCGCTGCCCGGTGGGAGTCAAAGAAACCGCGTTGCTATGGGCCAATCTCGACTTTCTGCCACTTGCTAACTCAGGCATGCCCGCGGAGTCTATCCTCAGAAGAGCCGGTTCGCGGAGGTCGGTTCATCATGCTGAGGCGTTACGTTTTTGCAGTGGCACTCGTGGTCTCCCTTTGCACTCCAACGTGGGTCTATTCCCAAAGTTCTACGCAGGCCCCATCCCGGTCCACTGGCGAGCACCGCAAAACCAGCGAACCCTATACCGGAGATCTTTCAATTTTCGAATCCGAGGGGCGAGACCAGAGGCTGCAGATCAACCGAGTGATGGACATCCTAGGCATTACGCTGGGCAAGAATGTAGCCGACATCGGAGCGGGCTCGGGCTGGTTCGCAGTGCGGGCCGCCCAAAAAACGGGAGCCACCGGAGTCGTGTATGCCGTCGACATCAATCCTGAGGCCATCCGCTACATCGCGAATCGAGCGCGGAAAGAGCATCTGAGTAACGTGAAGACGATCCTCAGCAAGGCAGACGACCCTATGCTGCTGGCCGCTTCAGTGGACTCGGTGCTCCTGCTGAAGACCTATCACGAGGTTGCGGAGCCCATCATTCTTTTGAGGAATCTGCGAGCGTCTCTTCGCCCCGGAGCGAAAGTTGGGATTATCGATCGTAACGGAAATGGCGAGAATCACGGAGTAGGGAAGGATGTGGTCATCCGTGAAGCAAAACAGGCCGGCTACAAGTTGGCCGAACAATACGATTTCGTGAAGGGCGACAACATGGATTATTTCCTGGTCTTCATTGCAGACAAATAATCTCGTCGACCGCTGACCAGGTCGTACGAGTTAAGTCCGCAAACGCCGGCAGGTCAACATCGGAAGCTGCTCCCTGCGGGCTTGCCCATGCCGACTCCATGCTTGCCCAATCGTCGAAGTAAAGCTCGATCACCGCCTCCCATCCCGGTGCCTTTCGCGTGGGATCAGCACAAACATAGTTCTGGACGTATTTCCTCAGGCCCGGCAGATTCTTTGCAAGCGGTCCATGAATGTTCTGCAGATGTTGACGAAATTGCTTTGCCGTCAGGTCTGGACGCTTGTAGATCACGACCATGAACTTGACCATGGGAGTCTCATCGTATTCACGCGTTCTCAATCATTCCCGCCAGCAGCAAGGCGCGGCGTGGCAACTCTGAGATCAGGATGTGCTCGTGTACCGCGTGCGCTCCCTCTCCAACACCGCCCATGCCATCGAGTGTGGGAATTCCGATGCCGGCAGTGAAGTTGCCATCCGAACCTCCGCCCACAGCGGCCTCTTCAAGCTTCCAACCAATTTCTTTTGCGATCTCCTGAGCCTTGCCGTACAGGGCCGCGACTCCGGCGGTACGCTCCATGGGCATGCGGTTGATGCCGCCGGTGATCTCAAGTTGGCAGCGCTTGTCGAAAGTCTTAAGAGATCGTATGCGCCGGTCCATGGTGGCAGCTTGCCTCGCGCTCTTGATGCGCACATCGATGCCCGCGCTAGCCTGCGCCGCAATCACATTGGTCCGCGTCCCGCCTTGGATCAAGCCTACGTTCACCGAAAGACCTTTCCGCAAATCGTTCAGCTTCGACACCGCCGCCACTTGCCGTGCCAGTTCCAGTATGGCGCTGTGCCCTTTTCCCGGATCAAGACCAGCGTGCGCCGCCACACCCCTCACCTTGAGCGAGTATTCGCCGACACCTTTGCGTGCAGTCTTCACGGCACGTTTCGCGCCCGGTTCCAGCACCAGCACGGCATCCGATTCCCGTGCCAGAGCCTCTGTGATCTTCCGCGAAGATCTGCTGCCGACCTCTTCGTCCGACACCAGAAATACTGTGACCGGTCGCGGCAACTCCTTATGCCAACTCCGCAGCCCTTCGATCGCATACAACATCAGCGCGATGCCCGACTTCATGTCGAGCACGCCCGGCCCGTGCAAGCGGTCGCCAGCCAGCCCGCACAGCATGGTCTCCAAGGTGCCCAATGGGTACACCGTATCGAAATGGCCTAGCAGCAACACAGGTTTCGCATAATTGTTCCCGGAAAAGTTAATTTGCAAATTGTCGCCGTAGCGCTCGGCATGATGAAAGCGCGCAGTTCCGCCTAACGTCCGGAATTTTTCCGCCAAAAACATCCCCATGCGGTCGGCGGCCACCTTGTGGTCGCTCGGCGATTCAATCTCGACGAACTCGCGGATGGTCTCGACCATTTGCGACTGTTTCGCTTCGAAGTAGCGCAGGCGCTCACGCCAGTCAGTTCCCGCTGCCGCTCTCATGGAAGGTTTTGATTTCTTCGCAGACACTAAATCTCTTCTCTTTCTGGCAGGATTCTGCGATGCAATCTCCGCGCAGTGCCGTACAGTATAATCTTCAGGCCGTTCGAGACAAATTCCATGACTGAGAGCACTCACCCTGCGGCGGCCGCGCCGTCTACCCCGGCTAAGGCCGCGCTCGATATCCACGAGATTCTGAAAATTCTGCCGCATCGCTATCCGCTGCTCTTGATCGATCGAGTCCTAGAACTGAAACGCCGCGAGCGCATCGTTGCCCTCAAGAACGTAACCATCAATGAACCGTTCTTCAACGGCCACTTCCCTGGATTGCCCATCATGCCCGGCGTCCTGGTGGTCGAGGCTATTGCCCAGGCCGGCGGCGCACTATTGCTGACAGAGGTGGAAGACCGCACCGACAAAGTGATCGTCTTCACGGGGATCGAACGCGCTCGCTTCCGCCGTCCCGTAAGTCCAGGGGATCAGTTGCGGCTCGAGGTTCAAGTCACCGGATGGAGACCCTCGGCGCGCATGATCGCCGCCAAGATGTACGGCCAGGCTCTCGTGAATGGAAAGAAGGTGGCCGAAGCCACGGTATCCTGCCAACTGATCGACAGCTCGCGTGGACGCGGCGGCGAGGACCAAGCGACTGAGTGACCCTTGCAGGGCCGGGCGCCACACTCCATGACCCAATGATGAATGTTCACCCCATGGCAATCGTTGATCCAGGCGCAAAAATTCCCGCATCCTGCAAGGTCGGCCCGTACTGCATAATCGGTCCAGACGTGCAAATGGGCGAAGGCTGCCACTTGGTCTCGCACGTCACAATCGAAGGTCCCACGAAAATCGGCGCGGACAACGCTTTCTTCCCATTTTGCGCAATCGGCATGGACCCGCAGGACGTGACCTACAAGGGCGAACCGACCCGCCTCGAAATCGGTGATCACAACGAAATCCGCGAGTGCGTGACCATCAATCGCGGCACCCTCAAGGGCGGTGGCCTGACGAAGGTTGGCAGCCATATCCTAATCATGGCCTACACGCACATCGGACACGATTCTGTGATTGGCGACCATGCCATGCTCGTAAACGGCGCCACGCTTGGGGGACATGTAACGGTAGAAGAATGGGCCGTTGTCGGAGCCCTGTGTCCCGTACATCAGTTCGTGCGGATCGGCGCCCACTCCTACGTAGGCGGCGGCACCACGATCACGCAGGACGTTCTACCTTTCTCGATGACTTCCGCCGCCCGCGACACCCACGCCTACGGGATGAACAAAGTTGGACTGGAGCGCCGCGGTTTTTCCAAAGAGCGCATTCGCAAAATCCAGCACGCCTACAAGGTTCTCTTAGCCTCCAAGATGAATACCTCGCAAGCGCTGGAAAAGCTGAAGTCCGAAGCCGACCGCGGCAAAGATGTAGCGATGTTGATTCGCTTTATCGAAGCGTCGGAACGCGGAGTGATTAAGTAAGAGTTGCCAGTGGTCAAGGCACAAGAGCATCTTTCGTAGATAGATGAAAGCATGAATAGATTTGAAGGGGCACGGCTTCCAGTCGGGCCGCAAAGAGCCAGAAGGAATCAGGGCTTGAGCCCCTGAGGCGAGCGACAAACGCGGGACAAGGTATTCGTGACGCTACAGCAAACAATTTTTGCTGGCCCCTGGCCCCTGGCCCCTGGCCCCTGGCCCCTGATCACTAGCCACTGACTATTGACATGTGACTATTGACATGCAACGCATTGGCCTCATCGCCGGCAACGGC
>Ga0066709_100004309_pt1 | contig 11301 bp, 7 predicted proteins | sample GraSoiAngelo_158_FD_79665 | JGI IMG/M metagenome (GOLD analysis project Ga0066709, IMG submission 79665) | Grasslands soil microbial communities from the Angelo Coastal Reserve, California, USA - 14_1009_16_30cm | ecosystem: Environmental > Terrestrial > Soil > Grasslands | place: USA... | reverse complement strand
GGCGGTGCCGATCCCGGACGGCGCCGGACACTGCCGGACAGGCGCTACCCTGCTGGCATCGAAGAGGTCCAGACGCTGGCGGAGCTGGCCCGGCTCCTGCGCCAGCTACGCCGGCGGGAGGCACGCCACCGGGGCGGGGCGGAGCTGACGGTCCGCGAACTGGCCGCCAAGACCGGCTGGTCGCACGGGACCGTCGCGGACTACTTCGCGGGGAAGATCCTGCCGCCGACCGAGCGGTTCGACGCGCTGGTCCGGCTGCTCGGCGCGAGCCCGGCCGAACAGGGCACGCTGGCCACCGCGCGGGACCGGGTCGCCGACGCGCGGCGCGCCGGCCGGTCCGCCACCACCGCGGTGGTACCGCGACAGCTGCCGCCCGCCGCCCGCCACTTCGCCGGTCGGGCCGGCGAGGTCGACGCGCTGGACGCGCTGCTCGACCAGACCGGCGGGGGTACCGTCGTCATCTCGGCGATCGACGGTACCGCCGGCATCGGCAAGACCACCCTCGCCGTGCACTGGGCGCACCGGGTGGCGGACCGGTTCCCGGACGGGCAGCTGTACGCGAACCTGCGCGGGTTCGACCCGGGCGGCACCCCGCTGTGCGCCGGTGACGTGGTGCGCGGGTTCCTGGACGCGCTGGAGGTGCCGCCGCAACGGGTACCGGCGGATCTGGACGGGCAGGCCGCCCTGTACCGCAGCGTCGTCTCCGGACGGCGGATCCTCGTGCTGCTGGACAATGCCCGGGATGCGGGGCAGGTCCGGCCGCTCCTTCCCGGTACCCCCTCGTGTCTGGCGGTGGTGACCAGCCGGAACCGGCTGACCAGCCTGATCACCGCGGAGGGTGCCCATCCGGTGACGCTGGACCTGCTGAGTACCGCCGAATCGCGGGACCTGCTCGCGGCCCGGCTCGGCCCGCGGTCGACCACCGACCCGCGGGCGGTGGACGAGGTGATCGCCCTGTCCGCGCGGCTGCCCCTGGCGCTGAGCATCGTCGCGGCGCGGGCGGCGACCCATCCGACCTTCCCGCTGGCGGACCTCGCCGGGGAGCTGCGGGCGGCGCGCGGCGGGCTGGACGCGTTCGACGGCGGTGACCCGGCGACCGACAGCCGCGCGGTGTTCTCCTGGTCGTACCGCACCCTGGCGCCCGCCGCGGCGCGGCTGTTCCGGCTGTTCGGGCTGCACCCCGGCGCCGACCTGAGCGGGCCGGCGGCGGCGAGCCTCGCCGGGGTACCCGCCGCGCAGGCCCGGCCGCTGCTCGGCGAGCTGACCCGGACGCATCTGCTGAGCGAGCCGGCACCGGGCCGGTACACCACGCACGACCTGCTGCGCGTCTACGCCGCCGAACGCGCGACCGACGAGGAGCCGGACACCGGGCGGGCGGCGGCGACCGGCCGGCTGCTCGACCACTACCTGCACACGGCGCACGGCGCCTCCCGGCTGCTCGCCCCGCACCGCGAGGTGCTGCCGCTGGACCCGCGGGCGGGTGTGTCGGTCGAGGAGTTCACCGGGAACGATGGGGCGCTGGCCTGGTTCACCGCGGAGCACGCGAACCTGCGCGCGGTGCTGCGGTATGCGGCCGACGGCGGGCTGGACCGGTACGTGTGGCAGCTCGCCTGGGCGCTGACCGACTTCCTCGATTTCCGCGGGTACTGGTCGGAGTGGCTGGACATGCAGCACCTCGTGCTGGACGCCGCGCGGCGGATGGCCGACCCGGCCACGCTGGCGCACGCGCACCGCGGGCTCGGCCGGGCGCACATCCGGCTGGGCCGCTTCGACGAGGCGCGTACCCACCTGGAGCAGGCGCTGGCCGCACACGAATCGATGGGCGACGATGCCGGCGTCGCCTTCGTGCACAACAGCCTCGTGGTGCTGATGTGCCGGCAGGACCGGTACCCGCAGGCGCTGGTACACGCGGAGCGGGCGCTGCACCACTACCAGGCGGCGAAGATACCGGCCGGACAGGCCACCGCGCTCAACGCCGTCGGCTGGATCCACGCCCAGCTCGGCGACCATCGCGCCGGACTCGACCACTGCCGCCGGGCGCTCGCGCTGTTCGAGGACCTGGACGACCGGTACGGGCAGGCGTCGACCTGGGACAGCCTCGGGTTCGCCCACCACCACCTCGGCGACCACGCGCAGGCGATCGGCTGCCTGGTGCGGGCCAGCGAGCTGTACGCCGGCATCGGCAACCGGTACTACCACGCCAACGCGCTGTTCCACCTGGGCGACAGCCGGCTCGCCGCCGGTGACCGGGCCGGTGCCCGGGCGGACTGGCAGCGTGCGCTGGACATCCTCGACGAGCTCGGCCACCCGGAGGCGGAGCGGGTACGGGAGCGGCTGCTTGCTTCGTAACTGGCTGATCGGGCTCGGCGTGGCGGCCGGGATGGTGGTGCTGAGCTGGGCGGTGCTGCTGGTGGCCGCGCGCCGGCTGCCGCCGGGGCTGCTGCGCGACCTCGCCGCGTTCATCCCCGACTGCGTGACGACGGTACGGCGGCTGCGGCGCGATCCACGGGTACCCCGGTCGGCCCGCGTGGCGATCGTGGTCGCCGGGCTGTGGGTGCTGTCGCCGATCGACCTGATCCCCGAGTTCATCCCGGTGATCGGGCCGCTCGACGACGTCGTGGTGGTCGCGCTGGCGCTGCGGTACGCGGCGCGTCGGGTGCCGCCCGAGGTGCTGCGTCAGGCGTGGCCGGGCGAGCCGCGCCTGCTGGAGCGGCTGCTCGGCGCTCCTCACCGGTAGGCCGCGGCCTGGATCTGGTACAGCTCGGCGTAGGTACCGCCGGCCGCCATCAGCTCATCGTGGCTGCCGGCCTCGACCACCCGGGCACCGTCGAGCACCACGATGTAGTCGGCCATCCGGACGGTGGAGAACCGGTGGGACACCAGGATGCTGATCCGGCCGGAGGCGTCGTCGCGGGCGTGCAGCGCCGCCGCGTACCGCTCGAACAGCGCGTGCTCGGTCTCCGCGTCCAGTGCGGCGGTCGGCTCGTCGAGGGCCAGCAGCAACGGCTCGTCGCGCATGAACCCGGGGGCCAGCGCCAGCTTCTGCCACTGCCCGAAGGACACCTCGGCACCGCCCGGCCAGGTCGGGCCGAGCTGGGTGGAAAGGCCCGTGGCGAGCTTGTCCACCACGTCGGTCGCGCCGGCCCGGTCGACCGCGGCGCGCACCGCCGGTACCTCGTCGACGCGGGGCACGTCGCCGAGGCCGATCGACTGCCGGGCCAGCAGCTCGAACCGGAAGAAGTCCTGGAACGCACCGGCCAGCCGGCCACGCCACTCGTCGGCCGGTATCCGGGCCAGGTCGGTGTCGTCGACGAGGATCCGGCCGGACGTCGGCGCGTACAGCTTGCACAGCAGCTTCACCAGCGTCGACTTGCCGGCGCCGTTCTCACCGACGATCGCCACCACCGCGCCGGCCGGCAGGTCGAGGGACACGTCGTCGAGGACCAGCCGGTCGGTGCCGGGGTAGGCGAACGAGACGTGGTCGAGCCGGATACCGCGGGTCAGCCGGTCCGGGGCCGGCTGGTCGGCCGTCGCGACCATCGCGGCCGCGTAGTCCTCCAGCCAGGCCAGCCGCCGCGACCCGTCCATCCAGATGCCGCGCAGGAACCCGATCTCGCCGACCGTCGCGCCGACGTACGCCGACAGCCGCGCGCCGGCCGCGAGCACGAGCAGCACGCTGGCCGACGGGGCGTGCAGCACCGACGCGACGAACACGATCGCACCGACGTACCCGAGCCCGAACACCGCCCACGCCAGCGTGTGCCAGACCGCGCTGTCCCGCCGGGCCGCGGACACCAGCCGGTACCAGCGCTCCCACTCGGTGCGCCGCTGCCGGACCAGCCGGTCGCCGATGCCGGCCAGCCGGACCTCCTTGCCCGGCGCCGCCGTGGTCACCGTGACGAACAGGTGGCGGGCCAGCCGCTCGTGTGCGGCGCCCCGCTCGTAGGCGGCCTTCTCGACCGCTGGGCGCCAGCCCGCCGTGGCCACCGTCGGCACCGCGAACAACACCAGCAACACCAGAGCCGGATGTACCGACATCAGCAGCGCCACGGTGACCCCCAGCCGCAGGATCCAGCCGCAGGTCGAGAACACCGACATGTACATGTGGTCGAGCACGAACACCTGGTTGCGCAGCACCGCGAGGCGGTCGAGCAGCTCCGGCCGCTCCTGGTGGGCGATCGTGGCCACGCTAGCCTGCAGCCGCGCGACGTGCCCCTCCAGCGTGATGGTGACCTTGTCGCGGAAACGCCGCTGCACCCGGGTGCTGACGGTGCGTAGGAACCAGGTCGCGGCGGCGGAGGCGGCCAGCCCGAAGGCGGCGACGAGCAGGAGTGCGCGGTCGCCGCTGAGCACCGCTCTGCCGAGCAGCGCGAGCCACACCGCGATCAGCGCGTCGGGCAGCGCCGCCAGCAACGACAGGAGGAAGGCGGCGAGCAGCAGGCCGGGCTCGTGCCGGTACCCGAGCTTGCACAGCCGCCACATCGAGGACAGGGCCGGGGGCAGCCCGTCGGCGTCACGCCAGGACATCGAACTGCGCCTCCTCCTCGCCCTCGATGACCGCGAAGGGCCTCGCCTGCAGGTCGAACATCTCCCGGTACCGGCCGCCGAGCGCCATCAGCTCATCGTGCGACCCGAGTTCGACGACCCTGCCGCGCTCGACGACGCAGATCCGGTCGGCGTGCCGGACCGTGGAGAACCGGTGCGAGATGAGGATCGTCGTGGTGTCGCGGGTGGCGGCGAGGATCCGGTCGAAGATCTCCGCCTCGCCGCGCACGTCCAGTTGCGCGGTGGGCTCGTCGAGCAGTACCACGCCGGCACCCAGCCGCACCGCGGCCAGCGCCCGGGCCAGCGCGACCCGCTGCCACTGGCCGCCGGACAGGTCGGTGCCCCCGGGGTACCCGCGGGCCAGCGGCGTGTCGAGGCCGGCGAGGTCGGCGCCACCGGCCTCGGCGAGCGCTGCGCCGATGACGTCGTCGGGCGCGCCGGCCGGTGCCACGTTCTCCCGCAGGGTCAGCTCGAACCGGGTGAAGTCCTGGAACACCGCGGTCATCCGGGACCGCCACCCGGCCAGGTCGAACTCGCGCAGGTCGGTGCCGTCGACCTCGATCGCGCCGGACTGCGGGTCGTAGAACCGGCACAGCAGCTTGGCCAGCGTGGTCTTGCCGGCGCCGTTGCGACCGACGATCGCCAGCGACGTACCGGCCGGGATGGTCAGGTCGAAGTGCTCCAGTACCGGGTCCCCACCCGAAGGGTAGGCGAAGCTCACGTCGCGGAAGCGGACCTCGACGGCCGGCAGTCCACCCGCGGGGAGGGGGTCGACCGCGGTGGGCAGGGCGCCGGCCGGTGCCATCGCGGCGTCCAGCCGCAGTACCGCGGCGACCGGCGCGGCGGCGCCGTCGAGCGCCCAGTTGAGCCCGCCGAACGCGATCAGGCTCGTCCCGACCGCGGCCTGGGCGAAGACCACCATCCGCCCGAGCCCCAGCCCGCTGGTGGCCAGCGCCCAGAAGACGATCGCGTTGCCGGCCACGATCACGACGAGGCTGGTGATCACCGAGCGCTCGCGCATCCTGGTCGCCCGGTACTGCAGCTCGTGCAGCGTCGACCGGCTCGCGGTGAACCGCTCGATGACCCAGCCGGCGAGCCCGAACAGGCGCAGCTCCTTGGCCGCGGGCGGATCGACGGCGAGACGGTACGCGTAGTCGGAGTCGCGCTGCGCCGCCCGTACCTCGTCGGTGCGCCGGTCCTTCCACACCCCGCTCTCCCGCAGCAGCCAGTGTGTCGACAGCCAGGCGCCGCCCAGCACGATCGGCGCCCACCAGCGGAACCCGGCCAGTAGCACGGCCGACGCGAGCCCACCGATCAGCTCGACCAGCCCGCCGGCGATGAAGTCGAGCGCGATGGACAGCGGCGGGCCGGTCTGGCCGAGGTCGAAGTCGCGGGCGACGGTGAGGTCGGCGGTCAGCTCGTGGTCCTCCAGGTGACCGAGGCCGGGCGGCGCGACACAGGTCGCGGCCAGCCGGTCGTTGAGCCACGCGGAGGTGCGGTCGCCGAGGTTGTTGCTGATCGCGGTGTGTATCGGGCTGAGCACCTGCAGCGCGACGAACACGACCCCGGCCAGGGTCAGCGGGCCGGCCAGGCTGGCGTGCGCCTGCACGGCGGCCACGAGGATGCCGGTGGCGATCGCGAAGCCGGCGGGCAGGATGCCGCGGGCGACCAGTACCGCCCACCACAGCGCCGCGAGCCGCCGGTCGGCCCGCGGCAGGACGGTGAAGAACTGCCACTCCGGACGCTGCTTCACGATGCGCCCAGCGCGGATCGCCATGCTCACCCTTCGCCGCCGATCAGCTGGCCCCAGTCGTACCCGTCGGCCGGCGGCACGATCAGGCAGAACTCGTTGCCCTGCGGGTCGGCGAGCACCGTGGTGAGGTATCCGCCGTCGTCGTGGGTGGGCACGACCACCTGGGCGCCCAGCTCGGTCAGCCGGGCCAGCTCCGGCGCCAGGTTCTTGACCTGAATGTCCAGGTGCATGCGGTTCTTCCCCTGCTTGGCTTCGGGTACCTGCTGGAGGAGCAGGTCCGGCGTGCGCTTGCGCGGGTCGACGAGGCGGACGTACGGCGGGTGGAACCTGCCCCGGCGGTACCCCAGTGCTCCCGCCCAGAAATCGGCCAGCGCGTCGGCGTCGGCGCAGTCGAGAACCATGAGTACCCGCATCCGACTCCTCCGGCGTGCTGGCGAGCGGACTGGCTCGCAGAATACGTCAGCGGAAGGGCCCCGGGGGTCAGCGGACGCCCCGTGGGCGGAACTGGATGCTGATGCGCGGGCCGGTCGGCCGGGCGGTCTTGGGTACCGCGTGCTCCCAGGTGCGCTGGCAGCTGCCGCCCATGACGAGCAGGTCGCCGTGACCCACCTCGTACCTGACGGTCGGGCCGCCGCCGCCGCGCGGACGCAGCGCCAGCGCCCGCGGGGTGCCGATGGAAAGGATCGCGACCATGGTGTCCTCGGTCGAGCCGCGCCCGATGGTGTCGCCGTGCCAGGCGACGCTGTCCCGGCCGTCGCGGTACAGGCACAGGCCGGCGGTGCGTAACGGTTCGCCGAGCTCGGCCGCGTAGTGCGCGTTCAACGCCTCCCTCGCGGCGTCGAGGGCCGGATGGGGCAGCCGGTCGTCCTCGTCGTAGAAGCACAGCAGCCGGGGCACCTCGACGACGCGCTCATACATCTGCCGCCGCTCGGCCCGCCACGCTACCCCCGTCAGCAGCCGGTCGAAGAGCACGTCGGCGCCGCCGAACCAGCCGCGCCGCACGTCCACCCAGGCGCCCTCGGTGAGGGGCCGGCGCCGCACGGTGGTGCCGAGCGGCCCCGGCCCGATGTCGGTGCCGATGTCCAGCAGCGAACCCTGGAAGGTCATCCGCCGAGCTTAGCGCATTTCTTCGGACAGGTGTTCGAGGGCGCGCGCCCCGGCCCTGGCCCGCGCGGATTCAGGAGCTCTCCCACGGTGGCGTCCAGCCCTTGATCGGCTGGGAGAACCGGATGTGGTTGCCGGACGGGTCGCGGAAGGCGCAGTCGCGCACCCCGTAGGCCTGGTCGATCGGCTCCTGCAATACCTCGGCGCCGGCCCCGCTGACCCGCTCGAAGGTGCCGTCCAGGTCGTCGGTGACGAAGATGACGCCGTTGAGCGAGCCCTTCGCGAGCAGGCTCCGCAGCGTGTCGACGTCGCCCGGCGGGCGGCCCATGCCGACCTCGCCGAGCACGATCTCGACGTCGGGCTGCGACTTCGGGCCGACGGTCAGCCAGCGCATGCCCTCGAACGTCACGTCGTTGCGGACTTCGAGGCCGAGCACGTCGCGGTAGAAGGCGAGCGCCTTGTCCTGGTCGTCGACCTCAAGGAAGGAGTGGGAAAGCTTGAGTTCCATGCCCCGGACGCTACGGGCCGGCCGGGGCCGACGCTTCTTTGTTCCTGCTCGGTCGGGTCCGCAGTTTGGCGTAGCAGGCCGGGATCGCCGCGGATGCCGCATGGCTGCGCGCCCGGTACGCGCTCGGGCTCTCCCCGACCAGCTCGGTGAAGCGGGCGCTGAACGAGCCCAGCGAGGTACACCCGACCGCCATGCACACCTCGGTCACGCTCAGGTCGCCCCGGCGCAGCAGCGCCTTGGCCCGCTCGATCCGCCGGGTCATCAGGTACCCGTACGGCGTCTCCCCGTACGCCATGCGGAACTGGCGGGAGAAGTGGGCCGGGGACATCAGCGCGGCCCGGGCCATCGCGGGCACGTCCAGCGGGCGGGCGTACTCCCGGTCCATCAGGTCACGCGCCCGGCGCAGGTGCGCGAGGTCCTCGGGGTTCACCAGACCAGCTTCGCACGTGTTGACTCCGCGCTCCGGTGGGTACAGCAGTAACGATGCTGCGCCGCCTGATTGACTCCGCCCGGCAGCTCGCCGCCGCGCCGGCGGCCGCGGTACGCCCGGCCGCGCGGGCCCTGCTCGACCTGCACCCGGAACGGTCCCACCGCCGGGTCTGGGCCGCGCACGGGCATGCGCAGATCGAGGTACGCGGGATGAACGGCAGCGGGCCGCAGCACCGGCGCGTCGCGGCCTCCGTGACCGAGCGGCTGCGCGGGCTGCGTGGGGTGCGCTGGGCCGAGGTGAACGCGGTCACCGGCCAGGTACTCGTCGCCTTCGAGGAGCGCCGGGTCGGCGTGGGCAGCCTGCTGGAGACGGTGCGCGGGGTGGAGGAGGCGCAGGGTACCCGGGACGAGAACTTCTCGTGGTCGCGACCGGTGCACCCGGCGGACTCCACCCCGATCGCGGCCGCGACCGTGGAGCTGGCCGCGGACTGCCTGTCCGTGGCGACCGCGCTCGGCTCGCGGCTCATGCGGCTGCCGAGGGTACCCCGGGCGGTGCGCGCCGCGCAGGCGCTGCTGGAGCTGGAGCCACCGGTACGCAAGCAGCTCAAGCGGCGGATCGGGCCGATCGGCACCGACGTGGTACTCGCGCTGACCTCGGCCGCCGTGCAGGGACTGGCGCAGGGGCCGACCGGACCGGCCGTCGACGCGCTTTACCGGCTGGAACTGCTCGCCGAGGCGGTATCCCGCCGGACCGTGTGGGAGGACCGCGAGCCGGACCTGTGCTGCACCGACTGGTCGCTGCCGGACGAGGCACCGGAGCGCCCGCCGCGGCCGGTACCCCGACCGGACGGACCGATCGAGACGTGGGCCAAGCAGCTCGGGCCGGGCGCGCTGGCCGCCGCCGGTACCGTGCTGGGGCTGACCCGCGACCCCGGCCGGGCGGCGGAGATGATCCAGGTCGCGGTACCCAAGGCCGCCCGGCTCGGTCGTGAGGGCTTCGCCACCACGGTCGGCCGGGAGCTGGCCCGGCGCGGTGTCCTGCCGCTGAACGCGGCCGCGTGGCGCCGCCTCGACCGGATCAGCGCGGTCGTCGTGGACGCGCCACTGCTGTGTACCGACCGGCCGCAGATCCTCACCGCGGACGCCGCCCGGGGCACCGACCTGGCGACCGTGTGGCGGCACGCGAACACGGTGCTGCACGACCGGACCGTGCACGACCTCGCCGGGGAAGGCCCGTGGGAGGCCGGCGAGTACACCCTGTCCCGGCCGGCCCGCCACCGGCGCGAACCCGGAGCGGTCGAGCTGATCCTGCGCCGGGGCAACCGGGTGCTCGGTCGGGTACGGGTCGGGCACGAGCTGGCGCCGCTGGCCGATCCGGTGCTGGAGGCCGCCCGGTCCACCGGCGCACGGGTGCTGCTGACCCGGCACGCGAGCGTCGCGGATCTGGTACCGCGGGTGGACGAGGTGCTCGATGGTGCGCTGGCCGACCGGGTACAGCAGCTGCAGCGGGACGGGCAGGCGGTGCTCGTCGTCTCGCAGGCCGACGACCGCGCACTCGCGGTGGCCGACGTCGGCGTCGCGGTACCCGGCGGCGACGCCTGCATCTGCTGGTCCGCCGACGTGCTGTGCCGCCCGGGGCTGGAGGACGTGTGGCGGATCCTGCGCGCGATGGCGGCGGCGCGGCCGGTGAGCGAGCGCGCGGTGCAGCTGGCGAAGGCCGGCTCGGCGCTCGGCGGGCTGCTCGCGCTGGTCGGCGACCGGGGCGGCGGCCGGACCCGGGCGCTGCTGCCGGTACACGGCGCCGGGGCGGTGGCGCTGGGCGTCGGTACCGTCTCCGGGTTCGCCGCGGTGCGGGCCCGGCTGCCGGCACCGGTGACGCACGTGCCCTGGCACGCGCTGGAGGCGCCGGACGTGCTCGCCCGGCTGGACGCCGCGCGGGCGGCGCAGGAGCAACCGCCGCCGCCCGAGGAGCCGGCGGCGCGCCCGTCCCGCGGCCTGCTGCGCTCCGTCGGGGAGGAGCTGCGCGACCCGCTCACCCCGGTGCTCGCGGTCGGCGCGGCGGCGTCGGCGATCGTCGGGTCGGGGGTGGACTCGGTGCTCGTGGCCGCGGTCATGACCGGCAACGCACTGGTCAGCGGTACCCAACGGGTGCTCGCCGAACGGGCACTGCGCCGGCTGTTCCTGCAGCAGGAGACCGTGGCGCGGCGCCTGCAACGCAGCCGGCGCGACGGTAACGGCGCCCGGACGTTCGCCGGGCTGGACACGGTACCCCTGGAAATGGTGCCGGCGCGGGCGCTGAACCCGGGCGACATCATCGCCTTGCGCGCGGCCGACGTGGTGCCCGCGGACGCCCGGCTGCTGTCGGCGACCGACCTGGAGGTCGACGAGTCCACCCTGACCGGCGAGTCGGTACCGGCCGAGAAGGCCGTGCCGGCAACCCCCGGCGTGCCGCTGGCCGAGCGGCGCTGCATGGTCTTCGAGGGCACGACGGTGCTCGCGGGTACCGCCTACGCGATCGTCGTGGCCACCGGCGGGGCGACCGAGGCGGGGCGGGCGACGCGGGCCGCCGGGCGGGCGCGCGCGCCGGGCGGGCTGGCCGCGCAGCTCGCCGGGGTGACCCGTACCGCGCTGCCGGCGACCGGCATCGGCGGCGCCGCGGTCACCGGGCTGGGCCTGCTGCGCGGGCTGCCGCTGCGGCAGGCGGTGGCGGCCGGGGTGTCGGTGGCGGTCGCCGCGGTACCGGAAGGGCTGCCACTGGTCGCGACCGTCGCGCAGGCAGCGGCGGCCCGGCGGCTGTCCCGGCACGGCGTGCTGGTCCGGTCGTCCCGCACCCTGGAGGCGCTCGGCCGGGTGGACGTGGTCTGCTTCGACAAGACCGGCACCCTGACGCAGGGCCGGTTGAGCGTGGCGCGGCTGGTGGCCGCCGACGGTACCAGGCCGGACGACGGTACCGGGCCGGACG
>Ga0066709_100004305_pt1 | contig 11303 bp, 8 predicted proteins | sample GraSoiAngelo_158_FD_79665 | JGI IMG/M metagenome (GOLD analysis project Ga0066709, IMG submission 79665) | Grasslands soil microbial communities from the Angelo Coastal Reserve, California, USA - 14_1009_16_30cm | ecosystem: Environmental > Terrestrial > Soil > Grasslands | place: USA... | reverse complement strand
GCACCGGCACGAACATGCGGTTGATTCGGTCCGCGCTGCTCGGATCCGAGAACACCTCGCGCTTCATCTTCTGGCAGGGTGGGCACCATTCGGCCGTGAAGTCGTAGAGGATCGGGCGGTGGGAGTCGCGAGCCTCGGCCTCGGCGCTCGCGATCGGCCGCCACGCCACACGGTCGGCGGGCTGGATCGATCCAGGCAACATGTGTGATTCGACATGGCGCCTCTCATAGACGCCCGTCGCGACCCGACCCACCAGTAGCGCGGCGGCGACCCAGAGCAGCACGCGCGGCGTGCCCCGCGACGGCCCCCGCACCGGAACACCCGGGTCATCCGCTGGCATAGGAGAGCTCCTTGCGATTCATGACCACCACCGCCACCGCCAGACACAGGGTGACCGTGGAGAGATACGAGACGATGGCGAACCATGGGACGTCGCCGCCGTTGAGGATCGGTGAAATGTCCACGTCGGGGGTCAGGAACCGTCGGACCTCGTCCCCCGCCCGCTCGAGAAAAGATCGCCCGGCCACCCGACCCCAGAACTCCAGGACCAGCCCCGCGAGGTTGCCGAGGAGGTAGAGCCCCAGGTCTCCGAGGCCCGGCGCGAGCGACGAGAGCATCACCAGCACCGCCGCGATCCCGATCGGGGTGAGCGCGTTCCCGACCACGAGCGAGACCAGATCGTGCGAGGCTGGAGCGCTTCCGCGGGCCGCCAGGATCAGGGTCGCGACCGCGATCTGGGCGAGCCGGACGAGCGCCGAGCCCGAGGCCAGCGCGCACCAGCGGCTCAGCACGTACTCGGAGCGTCGCACCGGGCGGGCGAACAAGATCTGCAGGACTCCGGCCGAGACGTCGGGTCCGATCGCCCCCGCTGCGACCACCAGCGCGATCCCCATGCTGTCGCCCAGGAACCACAGCCCGGGGGCGGGAGCAAACGCGACCGGGAGGAGCGGCAATCCGACCAGCGCGGCGAGGACCGCCATCCGGAGCGGGCTCGCGAGCCGCTGCCGGATCGAGGCGACGATCAGAGTGGGATTCATGGCGCCTCGGGCGAAGGTGGCGGCGGAGAACCGGCGGGGCGCCCGAGGAACAGGCGCTCGAGGCGGCTCTCCTCGGGGACGGCCTCGACCACGGCAAGCCCCGCCCCGATCAGGCCACGTAGCAGGCGAGCCGCCACCTCGTCGGCGCTCACGGCGAACCTCGCTTCCGAGCCGGTGGCGGAACGCAGCTCCGCCCCGCTCTCGGCCGCGATCGCCGCCAGACGTTCGCCCGCGATCGCCTGGCCTTCCGCGCTCCAGCGCACGCGCAGCACGTGCGCCACCCGCGCCCCCGCCTCGACCGTCTCGATCGACTCGACATGTCCGTGCTGGACGAACGCCACGCGGTCGCACACGCGCTCCACTTGCTCGAGCTGGTGGGAGTTGAGCACCACGGTGGCGCCGCGCGCCTTGAGCTCTCCCAGCAGCCGCCGGAACAGCACGACGCCGGCCGGATCGACCCCGGAAGCCGGCTCGTCGAGGAACACGTAGCGCGGCTCGCCGAGGAGCGCCTGCGCCATGCCGAGACGCTGGAGCATCCCGCGCGAGTACTTCCGGATCGAACGCCGGGCCGATTCGGGCTCGAGCCCGACCCGCTCGATCGCTTCCATGACGTCGCGCTCGCGCCGGCCCTCCGGCAAGCGAGCGAGCGCGTGATGGTAGCGAAGGAAGTCGGCGCCGCTCATCCAGCGGTCGAGGACGAGACGTTCCGGCAGGTAGCCGGTCGCGGCCCGGATCTCCAGGTCGTCCGCCTCGCGGCCCTCGATCGTGACGCGCCCCGAGTCGGGCTTCAGGAAGCCCAGCAAGCAACCCAGGAACGTGGTCTTGCCGGCGCCGTTCGGCCCGATGATCCCGAACGCCTCGCCTGACTCGATCGAGAGCGAAACCCGATCGAGCGCCCGCACCCGGCCTCCTCGATAGGTCTTGGTGAGACCCTCGACCCGGATGCCGGTCACCGAGGAGGCCGCGGGCGGGGAGCTCCGGGGCGCCCGGGGGAGGGGGTCGCACGCCCCGGGCTCGGCACGATCAGCGCGTGAGCTCGTTCTTGAATACCTTGCCCCCCTTCATCACCCACGGGACGCGCTCGAGCTCGGTAATGTCCGCGTTCGGGTCGCCCCGCACCCCGACCAGGTCCGCGTAGCGTCCGGGCTCCACCGTGCCCACCTTCTTCTCCCAGCCGATGCATTCGGCCGCGACGCGCGTGGCGCTCTGGATCGCCTGCATCGGCGTCATCCCCACCTCCACGTAGATCTTGAACTCGCTGGTCTGGGTGCCGTGCGGGGACTCGCGCGCGTCCGTGCCGAAGGCGATCTTGACGCCCGCCCTGAGCGCGGCCCGGAAGGCGCCGCGCATGTGTCGTCTCACCTCCCGAGCTTTGGCCAGGTTCTCCGCTTCGATCTTGAGCGGGTTGCCCGGGTCGAGGATCGGCTCCACCACGTAGAGCGTGGGAATGTAGTAGGTGCCGTTCTTCTTGAGCACCCGGGCGGCCTCGTCGTCCATGTAGGAGGCGTGCTCGACCGAGCGCACGCCCGCCTCGCTGGCCCAGATCACGCCCTGCTTGCCGTGGGTGTGGGCGGCCACGAACCTCCCAGGCGCCGTGCCTCCTCGACCGCGGCTTTCATCTCCTCGAGCGAGTAGGAGGTGTGCTGCGGGTCGTCGCGGGGAGAGAGCACGCCTCCGGTGGCGAGGATCTTGATGAGGTCGGCGCCCTGCTGGATGTTGAAGCGCACCTTCTTGCGCACCTCGTCCACGCCGTCCGCCACCCCGCTCATGAGATCGTTGCACCAGTGATAGCTCACCGCGTTGAGAGGATCTCCATGCCCGCCGGTGGCCGTCAGCGCCCAGGTCGCGACCAGCATGCGCGGGCCCTCGATCTCGCCGGCGTTGATGGCATCGCGCAGCCCCACGTCGACGAGCTCGGCGCCCCCGACGTCGCGGCAGGTGGTGAAGCCGGCCGAGAGAGCCTGGCGGCAGTTGTTGACCCCCGCGATCGCCGCGCGCGCGGCGGTGCTCCGGAACGCCTCGAGGCGCGGCAGCCCGACCCGCGCCGAGAGATGGGTGTGGCAGTCGATCAGTCCCGGAAGCAGCGTGGCGTTGCCCAGGTCCACCACCGGTACGCCGGCCGGAGCGCTGGCGCGCACGGCCTCGATCGTGTCCCCCGAGATCAGCACCCAGACGCGTCCTCGCGGCGCGGGCGAGCGGCCGTCGATCAAGTGAGCGGCGGTCACGGCGAAACGGGGTGCATGGGTGTCGGCCTGGGCGCCGGCGGCGCGGGGAAATGTGATCGCGAGGGCGAGCGTGACGGCGAGAACGTGAACGGCTCGGGCGGGGCGCATGGAGCACTCCCTTGGGTCGGTTGCCCAGCGTCGACCTCTCCTCGGCCCGGCGCTCGGGGGCGGTGGAGCGCGGGGATCCTGCCAGAGGGGATGCTGGGAGGCAAAGGTCACGCGACAAGGTCACGCGAAACCGCCCCCGCCCGCCTCACCCCTCGACGTGCGTCAGCGCGCGCGCGCCTCCGAGCCAGAGGACGTCCCGCCCCCGCCCAGCTCGGCGCTCGAGACCGAACGCTTCACGTCCAGGATGGTTGTCTCCCCGGGATAGGGCACGGAGGTGGCCTGGATGAGCGTCGCCATCTTGCTCGTCACCCGCTGGATGCGTCCCGCGGCCTCGAGGATGGCTTCGATCTTCACGCGCACGTCCGCGCTCAGGCCGTCGGAGTTGCGGAGCAGGAGCTGCGCGTTCCCGGCGATCGCGGCCAGGGGGTTGTTGACCTCGTGGTTCATGGCTCCGACCGCCTCGGTCACGCCCCGCAGGCGCTCGGCCTCCAGCAATCGCGCCTGGGTGGCCGATAGCTCGTCGTAGGCGCGGCGCGCGGACGCCACCAGCCGCGCGCTCTTGATCGAGGCGGCCGTCTGGGCCGCGATGATGTTCAGCACTTCCAGGTCGTGCGGTCCGTAGCAATGGGTGCGCTCGAAGTCCTGGATCGCGATCACGCCGATGGCCTCGTCGTTCACCAGCAAGGGCACGCCCATCCACGCGGTGGACGGCCGGCCCTGGGGGGCGATCCCAAGGGCCTCGCACTGCTCGCTCACGTTGTGGTTGATGAGCAAGGGCTTGCGGGTGCGGAGCAGGTACTCGGTGAGGCCGTTCTGGAACGGGCGGGAGGTCATGCGCTGCCAGCGGCCGTCCGCGACGTAGCGCGGGACCGAGACCTCTTGCGCCTGGCGGTCGTAAAGCGCGAGATAGAAGTTCGGAGTGTCGATGATGCGGATGGTCTGCTCGTAGATGCGCTCGGCCAGCCCCTCGATCTCGATGGTTTCCGACAGCGCCACGCCGATCTTCTTGAGGACCGTGAGGGTCCGGTCGCGCACCAGGAGCTGCCGGCGCAGCGAGACCTGCGAGGTGACGTCCGCCATCAGGACCGCCGCGGCGTTTTGGGCCGGGGCGGCGGCGAGCAAGAGCCGGAAGCGGGGGCGTGGCTCGGGGCCCGCCACCAGCAGCAGGGACGCGCGTGCCTCCCCTTCGCGCAGCGCTCGCCCCAGGAGCTCGATGGCCGGCTCCCCGAACAGCTCGACGAGACGCGGGGCCACGCCGCACTTCTCCGCCAGCCGCTCGAGGGCGCGATTTGCCACCAGCGTGTCCCCGGCCGCGGAGACCACGGCGAGGGGCTCGGGCAATGCGAGCAGGAGCCGAGACGGTTCTTGCGGCAAGAGGTTTCCCCCCCGGAACGCGCTGCCGTGCGCGGCTCGTCCGTGATCTCACGCGGCCGGGCAGCGGCGCCGCACCGGTTATCGGCAGGGATCTCGCCGCGCTGCAGCGGGGGCGGTGGCCCGGCGGCCTCCCGTGTTCCGGTCCGGAGCACCAGCGAAAAGGCCCCGCAGCGGGAGGCTGCGGGGCCTTCTCAAAACTGGTCGGCCTACTTGAGAGCCAGCTCCTTCATGGCTTTCGCGATCCGGAACTTGAGCACGGTCTTGGCCGGAATCTTGATCGCTTCGCCGGTCTGAGGGTTGCGGCCCATGCGAGCCTTGCGCTTCACGACGACGAGCTTGCCGACGCCGGGGAACACGAATCCGTTCCTGGCCTGCTTGGCCGCAAGCGTGGCCAGCTCCTCGAGAATCTGAGTGCTCTGCTTCTTGGTGAGCTCGAACTTGTTGGCGAGGTAGCCCGCGATCTGCGACTTCGTCATCATCTTCGCCATCGGTCCTTCCTTTCATGAACGGAGGGTACGACCGACTCTCGGACGGGCACCAAGTGCCCTCGGCACCGGTATATCAAGTGGACCCGCATTTTCAAAGGCAAATCTGGGGCAAGGCTCGCGGCGACCCTCATTTCGACTTGATCTGGAGCGGCTCAAAACGCATGCATAATCCGGGCCGCGTCAATTGCGGGTGAAACCGCTGTCGCCGAAAATCGGACCTCGTTTGAGGTGACTACTCGGTCCGAACCACGCGACGGACTGCCGACGCTCCCGAGGCGGTGGCGCGCATGAAGTACACGCCGGGGCCGACTCGGCCGCCGCGATCGTCGCGGCCGTCCCACGCGATCGAGTGCCGTCCAGCACCCAGCGACCCCGCGACGAGCGCGCGGACTCGCCGGCCGGCCGCATCGTAGGCCGTGACTTCGACCGTACTTGCGCGCGAGAGTTCAAGCCCAAGCTGCACGCTCGCGCCGCTCGGGTTGGGAACCGGCCCCGAGAGCGCGAGGCGCGGAGGCGGCGAGGACAGCGACACCGCCGCGGGGAGCTGATTCAGGTCGAGCTTCCACTGCGAGCGACCGTGAGTGGCCGCCACCAGGGTGCGCGAGGCCCGGTGGAGGGTCAGGCCATCGATCGCCTGGATCGGCATTCCCTGGCCGAGAGGGAACCAGCCGGAGCCTCCGTTCTGGGTCGCGTAGACCCCGGCGTCGGTGCCGACGTAGAGGGTCCCCGGCCGGTCCGGATCGACGACGATGTCGTTGACCGGCACGTCGGGGAGGTCGCCGGCGATCGAGGACCAGGAGGCGCCCGAGCTGGCGCTGACGTACACGTGCCCGACGTGTTCGTCCATCGTGAACCCCGACAGCGTCACGTAGACCGTGTTCGCGTCGTGGGGATCGGGAGCGACCCGCGTCACCCAGCGCTGCGGCAGCCCGGCCGAGATGTCCGTCCAGATCGAGCCCGCGTCGAGCGAGCGCCACACCCTGCCATCGTCGGTGCCGGCGAAGTACACGGACCCGCTGACCGGCGAGATCGCCAAGGTCGTGAGGGTCCCGTAGACGAGCTGCGCTGGGGGGTTGGTGGAGAGGTCGCCGCTGATCGGGGCGTAGTTCTGGCCGTTGTCCACGCTCTTATAGACCCTCTGGCTCCCGGCCAGCAGGACCTGGTGGTTGTTCGGATCCATGGCGATCGGGCTGTTCCAGTTGTAGCGATCGCTGGCGTTGAACCCGGACGGCGTGAAGAAGCCCCCGCCGCCGCTGGTCGAGCGCCACGGCCCCGTCCCCCCGCTGCAGTACTGGTACTCGGCGAACAGCACGTTGGGATTCGTCGGGTCCACGATGCAGACGAACCCGTCTCCGCCCAGGATCGGCGTCCACGAGCTGGACCCCGGGGTGAGGACGGTCCCGTTGTCCTGGCTGCCCCCGAGGAGCCGGGCCGGGTTCGAAGGATCGATCGCCCCGTCGTAGAACTGCGTGATCGGGAGGTCCACGGACTTGGTCCAGTTCGAGCCGCCATCCAGCGAGGAGAAGAAACCCCCGTCGTCGCCGAGGTAGACGCGGGAGGGGTTCGAGGGGTCGATCCAGATCGCGTGCTGGTCGGCGTGCACCGATCCCGTGCCGTTGAAGGTCACGCCGCCGTCGGTCGAGAGGACCAGGCTCACGCCCAGGGAGAAGACGCGCTCCGGATTCGTGGGATCCACGCCCAGGTCGCCAAAGTACCAGCCGAACCCGCCGAAGTTGCCGGTGAAGCCGGAGAGGTCTCGGCGCACCCAGGTGTCGCCCCCGTCGAGCGAGCGGTACATCCCGAGGCCCGTGTAACCGCCGCTCGCGCCGGAGGTGATCTGGGCGTAGATCGTCGAGGGCCGGGAGGCGGCAATCCCGAGCCCGATGCGGCCGACGTTGTCGGACGGAGCGGGGAGCCCGCTCTGGAGCCGGGTCCAGTGGGTGCCATGATCGACGCTGCGCCAGATCCCGCATCCCGGCCCGTAGGCCCGGCGGTAGGTCGCGCGGCGAACCCGCTCCCAGGTCGCGCAGAACACCGTCTCGGGATGGGCCGGGTTGATCGCGACATCGCACACCCCGACGCTGTCGCTCACGAACAGCACCTTGCTCCACGTGGCTCCGGCGTCCTCGGTGCGATAGAGGCCCCGGTCCGGCCCGGTCGTGAATTGCGTCCCCATCGCGGCCACGAACACTCGGTTGCTCTCGTGAGGGTCCACCGCCACGCGCGCGATCCGAGCCGCCTCGCGCAGCCCGGCATAGACCCACGTGGCCCCCTCGTCCGTCGAGCGGTAGAGGCCGGTCCCATCGTAGCTGTCGACCGAGGAGTTGGCCTCGCCCGTCCCCACGTAGACCACGCCCGGCTGCGAGGGGTCGATCGCCAGCGCGCCCACCGACATCGGGCCGAAGCCGTCGGTGACGGGGGTCCAGTTGACCCCGGAGTTGGTGGACTTGAAGACTCCGCCGTCGGCTGCTCCCAGGTAGACCACCGTGCCCCCGGGGAGCGAGGTGAGCGCCGTGGCGCGACCGCCCACGTTGAACGGTCCGGCCTGGGTCCAGGTCAGCGTGGCGTCCTCCGCGACCAGCCCCGTGCGCCTCTGCCCGGTCGCGAGCGCGCGCTGCATCCGGGTCTGCTCGAGCGCCTGCTGGTAGCGGTCTTCCGGGATCGCGGCGCGGGGGAAGGCTCGCTGGGCCCAGAACCAGTCGCTCGGGTAATCCCCCGCTTCCCGGTCCCGATCGGGGTTCCCGCCGTCCTGGCGCATGGGGGCGCGGTCGAGTGTTCCGAGCCCGAGCCCCAGGGCGAGGACGCACGCGACTGCCATTCCACGAGAACAGGACATCGATCGGCTCCGGGGGAGGGAGGATGGCGAAATGGGGGGAACGCGCCCGAAACGGCGGGCACCCAAACAGTGTACCGGGCGGCGGCAGGATGGGGCCAGAGGCGAGTTGGGCTGGGCCAGGTGGTCATGGGGGGTCGAAGCGGAGGACTTCATGGCCAAGATAGTGGGCGAATCGGTTCTGCCGTTGCCGGTGGATTTCGCTTGCGGTGTTTGGCACTCGGCGTGACCATCGTGGGCGCCGGACGGTCATCCACGGCATGTTGGGCTCGACACCATCCCACAGAGGAGGCGTTCGGGGACCGAGGCTACTGCACCGAAGACAGGATGGTTTGTGTTCGTGCAGGAGGAATTCCCGATGAACTCCCTTCTAGGAACACGTCTGGGCCCGGTGTTGCTTACGCTCACGTGGGCCGTTGCATTCGATCCGCCAGCCCGCTCTCAAACGCTCCCGCCCGCACCTGATGCGACCTGGAATCTGCTCTTGCCTCGCGATCCGGACACGCCCCCCTCGCGCGCCGGGCACGCGGCGATCTACGATCCGATTCGCAAGCGAATGATCGTCTACGGCGGAGCAGACCCCCCGAATGACCTGTGGGAGATGAAGCTGGGAGAGGCGCCCGCTTGGAGCCGCCTCGACGTGGCGGGTACGGTTCCGCCGACCCATTCGGGTCACAGTGCGGTCTACGATCCGGTTCGCGATCGCATGATCATCTATGGCGGCGTCGACGACCTGTGGGCGCTCTCGCTCGCGGGCCAGCCGTCGTGGGAGAAGCTCGCACCGGCAGGCACGCCCCCTCCCCTCCGAGGGGGCCAGAGCGTGATCTACGACCCGGTGCGAGACCGCCTGGTCATCTTCGGCGGCAACGCCGAGTACCCAAACTGCTGCATCGCCGAGACGAACGTGGTGTGGGCTCTCACGCTGGCGGGCACGCCGACGTGGGAGTCACTGGCCCCGGCCACCTTCGGGCCGCCGTCCGCGCGGAGGGGGCAATCCGCGATCTACGACCCGGTTCGGGACCGCATGATCATCTTCGGTGGCCAAGCCCGGGACCTCGATTTCTTCAACGACAGCTGGTCGTTCTCTTTCGGCAATCCGGGCGGCTGGGAGGTGATCAATGCGTACGAACCTCCGCACTGGCGTTACAACCACACTGCTGTCTACGACTCGGTGGGCGACCGGATGCTGGTTTTCGGTGGGACGATCGACCGGAGCATCGAGGGCAGCTACAACGAGACCTGGGCGCTCGGACTGTCTGGAAACCCGACGTGGCAAGTCGTCCCGAGCGCGGTACTCCCTGTCGGCCGATACTGGCATTCCGCCATATGCGACCCCGACCGCAAAAGCATGATCGTATTCGGCGGCTTTGGGTACGAAGGGCTCAACGACTGCTGGGAGCTGTCGCTGGCGGACTCCTCGGGATGGAACAGGCTCTCGCCCCATTGGCCACCGTCGCGGCCGGGTCCTCAGTACACATGGTCCACGATGTACGACGCGAGCCGCGGGCGGATGCTCCTATTCGGTGGCAGTTTCAGCGACCCCACCGCCGCCCGTGAGCTGTGGTCGCTGTCGCTCTCGGGCTCACGGAACTGGTCCCTCGTCCCGGTCGAGGGCGGGCCGCCGGGCTCATGGTCCGGCTACCGCGCAGCCTACGACAGCCGGGGTGACCGCGTGATCGCGATCGGCCAGAAGTGGAACTATTCCGATCCACTCGACGAGGTTTGGGCTTTGTCGCTCTCGGAGCCCATGAGCTGGACTCGGCTCACACCATCAAATCCACCGCCGGGAAGGTGGGGTTTCAGCCTCGTGTACGACCCAGAAGTTGAAGCGCTGGTGATCTACGGTGGCGAGACCTACGTCGACGAGCTGGCGGGACGAGCGAGTCGGGATCAGGTGCTCAAGCCTCGCCAACGGGGGCTCGACGACTTCTGGGCCCTCCATCTCGTCGACCCGCCGAGCTGGCAGCCATTCTTGACGTCGGGCTCTCCGGTGCACGCCGCGTGGTCGTTCTACGATCCGAGCCGGCATCGCTTGGTCGGGTTCTCACCCGATTCGAACAACGTGTGGGAGCTGTCGTTCACTGCCGGGGGATGGCGGCCGTTGCCAGGCCCGCGTGCTGCCCCGCCCTGGGGCACCGTGCTCTACGACTCGAAACGCGATCGGTTCGTCGGATTGACGCCAACGCTCGACGCATCGTGGTCCCTTCCTCTGGCGGACGGATCACCGTGGGCGCCGATCACCCCGACCGGGGAGACTCCCACGTGGCGAGAAGGCTTCCAGACCATTTACGATCCAGTTGGGGACCGCATCATCATCGCAGGCGGCGTGAACCAGTGGTCCGGGATGCGTTTCGACGAGGTGTGGGGGCTGGCATTCGGCACGGCGACCGCCACTGCCCTCGCCCTCGCGAACGTGGACGTCACGCCGGAGCACGTAGTTCTCTCCTGGTACGGGAGCGCGACCGCAGGGATGTCGGCCTTGGTCGAGCGGCGGCTCGATGACCGCGACTGGGTCGAGATCGGGAGGATCGAGTCTGATGGCCGCGGCGTGTTCGTCTTTGAGGACCGCGACGTCATGCGCGGCGCTCGCTACTTCTACCGGCTCAGGGTGGGTGACGCTCTGACCCAGGAGACGTCTGTCGAGATCCCGCTTGAGCTGGCGTTCGCCTTGCGGGGGCCCAGGCCGAACCCGGCGCGGACCGATGTCCTGATCGAGTTCTCGGTGCCGCGCGCGCTGCCAGTTGCTCTCGCGCTCTACGACGTCCAGAGTCGACTACAGTCACGAAAGGAACTGGGGCGAGTCGATCCGGGCGCCCATACGGTGAGGTTCGGGGACGCGCGCGATCTCTCGCCCGGTGTGTATCTGCTCCAATTGTCCCAGGGCGACCGATCGCTCACCACCCGTCTCTTAGTGATGCGGTGATATGGAACGACCGGCTCGGGGTCGTTCCAAGTCGTCCGGCGGCCGGGTTCCTGCTCCCGGCGGCTCGCGCTTTGGTCGCGCCGGCCGGGCTCTTCGCTGACTGTAGATGCCGGGCGCGGTGCGCCGCTCGGGCGTGCGGCCGCTCGAGCGCGTCGAGAACGACGCTCCATGGCCGCGCGTTGCATCAATAGAAAGCGGATGACGTCGAGGGTATGCCGGGCCTCCCCACCGCGTGAGTTGGCGTATAGTGGCCCGGAAAGCGGACCCGGAGGGTGTCTTCGAGATGATCGTGATGAAGTTCGGCGGCACGTCGGT
>Ga0066709_100004302_pt1 | contig 11304 bp, 12 predicted proteins | sample GraSoiAngelo_158_FD_79665 | JGI IMG/M metagenome (GOLD analysis project Ga0066709, IMG submission 79665) | Grasslands soil microbial communities from the Angelo Coastal Reserve, California, USA - 14_1009_16_30cm | ecosystem: Environmental > Terrestrial > Soil > Grasslands | place: USA... | reverse complement strand
GACCCGCGCCGCTACCCCGACCCCGACGTGTTCGACCCGTTCCGCCCCGACAACCACCCGCTGACTTTCGGCGCCGGCGCGCACTACTGCCTGGGTGCCGCGCTCAGCCGCGCGGAGGGCCAGGTGGCGCTGCCGCTGCTGCTCGACCGGTTCCCGGACCTGGCGCTGGCCGAGCACCCCGGCGACCCGCGTACCCTCATGCTCCGCGGCTACGACACGCTCATGGTCCGGACCCGGCCGGCCTGAATCTCAGCCCAGCGCGAGGTCGGGTGCCGGGGTGCCGTCGGGGAGCAGCGACACCGGGATGTCGGGATACCCGTACGGGCTCGCCGCGCGGCCCGCGACGACCTGCCAGGCTTCGCCGCTGCGTCCACCGTCGAGCGCGGCCAGCACCGCGACGGCGACGTCGTCGGCGCTCAGCATCGGAAAGCCCTGGTCGAGCAGCCAGTCCCGGGTGGTGCCGAGCAGCGGCGTGTCCACGAAGGACGGGCAGACCGCGTTGATCGTCACGTCGGCCTTGGCCAGCGGCGCGGCCAGCGCCCGCACGTAACCCACCACCGCGGACTTGCCGAGCGCGTAGACCGGGTTGGCGTGCTGCGGCGCCAGGCAGGCCAGCGAGGAGATCACCACGATCGCGCCGCCCCGCGCGGACAGGACCGGCAGGGCCGCGTCGATGCCGAACACCACGCCGTCGACGTTGACCCCGTTGGTCCGCCGGTACCGGGCGACGTCGAGCGGATCGCCGGCACTCTGGCCGGAGTTGACGCCGGCGTTGAGCACCACCAGATCCAGCCGCCCGTACGCCTCGACCGCCCGGGCCACCATCGCCACGTTCCGCCCGTGGTCGCTGACGTCGACCTCGACGGCCGTACCGCCGAGCCGGCCGGCGGTGTGGCGGGCCTGCGCGCCGTCGACGTCGGCGACGACGAGCCGGTACCCGCGCCCGGCCAGCCGCGCCTCGATCGCCGCACCGATCCCGCCCCCGCCGCCGGTGACCAGCGCCACCGGCTGGTCCTCTGGTGCCATCACCTGGTCTCCTCCAGCACGCGGGCCGTCAACCGGCCCATCGTGCCGCAGGTGTTACGTCAGCACGTCACCGGGTCGCCGTCCGCCCGGGCGGTACGGCCTCGGTGGCGGCGGATCAGCAGGTGACCGGGTCGCCGTCGGCGCGGGCGGTACGGCCGTCGGTGGCGGTGGCCACGACGTGCCAGTTGACGGTGCCGCGGCCGGTGCGGATCCGGGCCGTGTACGTGCCGTTCGAGCCGCTCATCGACGCGTTGCCGCCGTTCCAGTGCACCACCACCGAGCTGGCCGGCGTACCGGACACGGTGGCCGTCGCGGTGAACTCGGTACCGCCGAGCAGCGGGCAGTTCTTCTCGCTCGACGACGCGCTGACCGAGAACGGCCCCGGCGCCTTGGAGGTGGCGCTCACCGAGGTCGGCGTGGGCTTGCGGCTGGGGCTCGGGCTGGCCGAGGGCGAGCGGGACGGCGAGGCGGTCGCGCCGCGCGGTCCCGGGGTGTCCGTCGACTCCGGCACCGCCGATCCCGACGTGGGTACGCCGCCGATCTGGGCGGGGACCACCGGTGGGCCGGCCGCCGCCGGGCCGGGTCTGGCGTCCGAGCGGGCCAGCGCCCAGCCGGCCACCAGGGCCAGGGACACCGCGGTGACCGCCATCACCAGCCGCAGCGGACCGAACCGGGCGGCGCGTTTGCCGCTGGTCGTCGGGATGGCCTGCCGCACCCGTTTCCACACATGGTCGCCGACGGCCGGGAACGGCAGCGTGGCGTACGCCGCCATCAGCGCCTCCGGCGCGCGCCGGTCCGGCGGGTCGGTGGCCAGCAGCGCGCCCAGGGACCGTTCGAGCTGGGAGCGGGCCAGCGCCAGCCGGGCGGCGGTCAGCCGGGGCGGCAGGCCCATCACGGTGGCCACCTCCTCGGCGGCCAGCCCGTGCCGTAGCGCCAGCTCGATCATCTCGCGGTCGTCCTCGTCCAGGCTCTGCCCGGCCGTCCACACCAGCCGGGCCGCGTCCGCGGCGTCGGCGGGCGGCGGCGACGAGGCCGGCGGGTGGCCGGGCGCGCGGCGCAGGCACTCGCGCCGGGCGGTGGCGTACAGGACCGTGCCGAGCTGGCGCGGCATCCGGTCGGCGCGCCGGAACGCGGTGGCGAACGTGGCGCGCAGCGCGTCCTCGGTGGCGTCCTCATCGACCACTGAGGACTGGCAGTATGCGAATAGTTGCCGTCCGTATCGGCGGTAGGCGCGTTCCAATCCGCCGCCGTCGGCCCGGTGTGCCCGGGGCTGGCCGTTCACGCCGGGCGTTTCGATAGTCGCCGCATGGTTCCTCCCCTGACGGGAGATGTAACCACATGCGCAATTAGGATGGAATGAGGTGTGGCTTCAGGAAACCTTTGGGGCCGGCCGCTCCATTCGTCCGCGTGGATCGCGTAGACGAATTTCCGCCCCATCCGCCCGTGAAGATCTCGTGGTGCGCCAGGCGCCGGCGGCCGGGTGCCGCCTAGGCCACGCCGGCGTGGTCGGCGAAGGCAGTGTTCAGCGGGCCGGTCCACAGTTCGTGGAAGGTGGGGCTCAGCGGCAGCACCGTCATCTGCCCGGCGAACCAGGCGCTCACCTCGTCCAGGCGGCGGGTGGCGTGCCCGTCGGTGTCGGTGTGCACGATGATCTCGCCGATCCGCCCGAAGGTGTTGCTCGCCGCGCCTTGCAGGCGCGCGCCCAGCGGCAGGTACAGGCGGGTGTGCCCGGCGTCGGGGTGGGCCAGGATCTCCGCCGCGGTCGGGTACGCGGTCACGGTGCCGGACACCAGCGGCAGGAACGTCGAGGCCACCACACCGTCGCGTACGGTCGGGGTGATCTCGCCGACGTCGCCGAGCGCCGCGCGCAGGCAGTAGGCGGCCAGGTCGACGCCGAACTTGTACCGGATCTGGTCGGCGATCGGCCCGCCGCCGCGCCGGGCGGCGCACTCGCTGAAGACCACCTCGCCGGTCGCCGGCCGGTGGAAGAACTCCAGGTGGAACACCCCGTCGGTGAGTCCGAGCGTGGACAGCGCGGCGACCACCAGCGGCTCGGCGGCGTCGTAGGCCCACTTGTCGGCGGTCGGGTCCAGGCACGTGGTGCGCACCGGCGCGTGGCTGCGGACCGCGTCGAGGCAGTTCTGCGCGTACCGGCTGACGCTGACGAACCGCACCTGCCCGTCCGCGACCACCCCGTCGGCGAACAGCTCGTCGCCGTCGACGTACTCCTCGACCACGAACGTACGCGCCGGCAGCGCCCGCTCCCGGCACTACTGCCCGATCCGCCGCACCCCGGCGGTGTCGTCGACGATGGAGGTCGCCTGCGTGGCCATGCCCGCCACCGGCTTGACCACGGCCTTCGCGTACGGCAGCTCGTAGTCGGCCGGCAGGTCGCGGATGTCTTCGATGACGTGGCACGCGGTGACCGGCAGGCCGGCCCGCCGCAACTGGCCCTTTTGCAGGTCCTTGTCGCGGAACAGCGCCACCGTACGGGGCGGGATGGCGCGCGCGCCCAGCGCCTGACCGAGCATCGCGGCGCTCATCAGGGCCATGTCGTCGTGCGCGTACACCGCGTCGAAGGAACCCTCGCCGAACCCGGCCCGGTACAGCCCGGTCAGCACCGCCTCGGGGTTCTTCTGGTCGTCCACGAACAGGGTCCGCACGCCGGCCGGAAGCGGCATGCCCCAGTCCTTGGTGCCGCCCCCGTACACGATCGTGATGTCCAGACCCCGCTCCCGGGTCGCCTCCACGGCCTGGTAGTCCGAACCGATCATCAGCAGGCGCTGCGCGCGTTCCATGGTCGACCGCTTCCGTTGCTGGTCTTCAGACCGCTGTCACGCTAGCCAGCGCCATTCCTGTGTGTCCAGAGAACCATCGATGGAGTCGGCTACCCGACCGGCGCCCGCCGCAGGTCGCCCATGAGCTCGTTCATCAGCAGGAACGCGCCGAGGCCGTGCAGGTCGTTGGTCGCCCGCGGCCGGGCCAGGTAGAACGGCAGGTCGCCGACGTTGGTACCGATGCAGATGTCCACGATGTCGGTCAGCCCGTCCGGCCCGACCGTGACCTTGTCCAGCACGCCGCGGTAGCCCTTGACGGCCGCCGGGAAGTAGCTGCGGCTGACGTAGCCGCGTTGCACCGCCTTGGCGATCGTGTACGTGTACATCGACGAGCAGGACGTCTCGGTCCAGTTGTCGGCCACGCCGCCCTTGTCCACGACCTGGAACCAGCGCCCGGTCTGCGGGTCCTGGTAGCGGACCATGCCGAAGACGAGCTTGCGGACCACCGCGATCAGTTGCTGCCGCTTGGGGTGGTCGGCCGGGATCAGGTCGAGGATCTGGGTGCTGGCCATGCCGTACCAGCCGATCGCGCGGCACCAGTGTTCCGGTGCCCGGTGGGTGACCGGGTCGGACCACGGCTGTGCGCCGGACTCGTCCCAGGCGTGTTTCAGCAGCCCGTTGTCGACCTGGAGGTGCCGGGCGTAGGTGAGGAGCTGGTTGACGACCTCGTCGTCGGTGTACGCGGTGTCGCCGAACTGCTTGCCGTACCGGGCCAGGAACGGCAGGACCATGAACACCCCGTCGGACCACAGTTGGTGCTGGCGGCTGGTGGCGTGCCAGAAGCCGCCGTCGGCGGTACGCGGGTAGGTGTCCAGCCGCTTGCGGATCTTCGCTGCGGCGGTGGCGTAGCGGACGTCGCCGGTCTCGGCGTACAGCGCCAGCAGCACGTTCCCCGACTGCATGCTGTCGAGGTTGTTGAACGAGTTGGAGATGTTCCCGTTCGCGTCGACGAACCGGTCCGCCCATGCCTTGATGTAGGCCAGGTAGCGGGGGTCGCCGGTGCGCTTGAAGACCAGGTACTGGCCGTACAGGTACAGGCCCTGCGTGTATCCCCACCCGCCGAGCGTGACCGGCGTGCTGCGCCGCATGGTCGACTCCACGACCGCGGTCGACCAGTCGTCGGCGCGTGGGGACCAGTCGCCGACCGCCAGCCAGTCCACGTGCGGCCCGCCGGACGCGGCCGTCGCGGTGGCCCGGATCGTGTTGACGCCGGCCCGCAGCGGTACCCGCACGCTGAGCATCTGCCAGCCCGCGCCACCGCCCGTCGACGGGAACGACGTACCGGCCAGCACGACCGTCCCGTTCACGCTGATGTCCATCGGCCGGGCCGCCGCCGTGGCCACCGAGAACCGGAACGTCGCCTTCTGCGTACCGGCCCGGTCGGCGTTCACGGTCCACTCGACGTAGCTGCCGGCCTCGTCGTCGTAGTTGACGTACCCGGTACCGGAGTAGCCGGTGTTCGTCTTCTCCACCACGGCGTGGAACAGCGTGGCGGCCTCCGCCTCGTACACCGTGGCCGCCTGGGTTTCCGCGGCGGCGGGCGCGGCCGCGACCGGCGCGCCCGCCAGGAGGACCGCCGCGCCGGCGAGGACTGAGACGAATTGTCTGACCACGACCCACTCCCTAACCGGCAGGAAGGTTGCCTAACCACTCCGCATCGGATCAGGACGGTGCGAGGCTGTCAAGCGGGTCGTCCGTGGTACGGATAAATGGAGTTCAGTGGATGGCGCCGGCGGCCAGGCGGCGGTCGACGCCGACGGTGGCGGCGGTGGCCGCGATGATCCGCAGGGCCTGGGCCACCGACGGGATCGGCAGGCACGGCTCGCCGCCGGTGAGGACCTGCTCGGGCGCGTACGGCACGTGCACGAACCCGCCGCGCACGTGCGGCAGTTCGGTGGCGATGAGGTGCATCAGCCCGTAGAAGACGTGGTTGCACACGAACGTGCCGGCCGTCTGCGACACCGCCGCCGGCAGCCCCGCCGCCCATACCGCCGCCACGCACGCCTTGACCGGCAGGGTGGCGAAGTACGCCGCCGGCCCGCCCGGCACCACCCGGGCGGCGAACGGCAGGTTGCCGTCGTTGTCGGGGATGCGGGCGTCGTCGACGTTGACCGCGATCCGCTCGACGCTGACCTCCGTCCGCCCGCCGGCCTGCCCGGTACAGATCACCAGGTCCGGCTCGGTCCGGGCGACCGCCAGCCGCAGCTCGTCCAGCGCGTTGCCGAACACGCACGGCAGCAGCGCCGTGATCAGCGCCACGCCGTCCGGCGGCGCGGCGGCCACCAGCCGCACCGCCTCCCACGACGGGTTCATCGACGCGTAGTCGAACGGGTCGAACCCCGTCAGCAGCACCCGGGTCACGATTCCCCCAAAACCAGTCCAGAACGTTCAGAACGCGAAGATCGACATGATCGCGATGTTGCAGGCCAGCAGCGGGATCGCGGTCGGGATCTGCGCCTTGATCGGGCCGTACTGGTCCTTGAGCTCCAGCAGTGCCGCCGGAACGATGTTGAAGTTGGCCGCCATCGGCGTGGTCAGCGTGCCGCAGAACCCGGCCAGCATGCCCACCGCCAGGACCACGACCGGATTGCCGTGCCCCTGCTGGACCAGGACCGGCCAGCCGATCGCCGCGGTCATCACCGGGAAGGCCGCGAACGCGTTGCCCATCACCACTGTGAACAGTGCCATACCCAGGCAATACACGCCCACGGCGATGTACTTGTCGTCCGGCAGGACGTGTCCGCTGAGCCTGCCGATGACGGTCCCGACGCCGGCCACCGTGAACAGCACGCCGAGTGTCGCCAGCAACTGGGGGAGCAGCGCCGCCCAGCCGATCGCCTCCAGCATCCCGCGGCCGTCGTGCAGCGGCGTGGCCACCCGGCGCTCGCGCAGCATGACCATGGCCACGACCAGCGCCACGATCGTGCCGATGCCCAGGCCCAGGATGGTCTCCTGCTTGGGCTCCAGGATCGGCCGGCCGTTGATCGTGATGTTCTTGACGACGGTCGCGCACAGCACGGCGACCACCGGGATGGTCAGGGCCGGGATGAACAGCCGTGACCCGTACCGGCGGGCCGAGGCCAGCCGCTGCTCCCGCGTGGTCGTGTCGACCCTGCCCCGCCCGGTCAGCCCGAACCCGCCCAGCCCGGCCATGACGAGCACGCCCGCGCCGAGCAGTTCCGGCGACGCCTTCTTGGTCAGGACCCACGTCGAGTAGATGAACGCCGCGCCGAGCAGACCCCAGAACGCCGCCGTGGTGTACCGCTTCGGATTGGTCCGGTCGAAGGCCATCTGTACGGCCATGACCAGGAACACCGCCCCCACCAGCCAGAAGAACCACTCCGCCCGGATCATCGGTGCGCCCCCTTCGAGTCGGCGTCGGCCCCGCCCGTGACCGCGCGGGCCGACTCGTCGGCTGGCGCGTCCTCGTAGGCCGGGCCGGGGCCGCCCACCGGGGCCGGCTCGCGGGTCACCGGAGCGGCGCCGAGTTCGCGGGACAGCCAGTTGTCGAGGCGCAGCAGCCGCCAGCCGTGGATGAGGAACGCGCAGACCGCGGTCGGGATCGCCCACAGGGCGAGGCTGAGGGGTTCGAGCTGGGTGTGGTACGTGGCGTTGACGTACCCGGTGATCAGCAGGATCGAACCGACCGCCAGGAAGATGTCCTCGCCGAAGAACAGCCCGACGGTGTCCGCGCTGGCCGCGAACGACTTGACCCGTTCGCTGACCTTCTCCGGCAGCGGGCCGTGCCGGCGTTCGGCGGCGCCCTCGGCCATCGGGGCGACCAGCGGGCGGACCGCCTGCGCGGGGCCGCCGATACCGAGCAGGCCGACCGCGGCCGACACCTGCCGGAACAGCATGTACAGCGCCAGGAACCGGCCGGTGGTCAGCCCGGCCGCCTTGGCGATCAGCCGCCGGCCCTGCTCCTGGAGGCCGTAGCGCTCCAGCAGGCCGATGACCGGCAGCGTGATGACGAAGACGGTGACCGCCCGGCTGGAGGCGAACCCGTTGCCGAACGCCGCCAGGATCTTCATCGGCGCCAGCCGGCCGAGCACGCCGGCGAGCCGGACCGGCTGGCCGACCGGGAAGGCCTGCCCCAGCAGGCCGGTGACAATGCCGGCGACCGCGATCACCAGCAGGGGAGGGCGCCGGGTGGCGAAACCGACCACTACCACCAGCACACCGATCAGTACGAGCATGGAATCCGCCCCTTCTTGCGAGTCGGGGGTACCCCGCCAATGCACCTGAGGGTAGGATCCTGTTCAACAATTCCACAAGGGGATGAGGAGACGATTTCGTGGCCGTCGATGCCATGGCCGCCCTCGCGGCCGATCGCGCCCTGCTGGACCGCGCCAGCACGGCCGAGCGGGTGGCCGCGATCCTGCGCGCCCGGATCGTGCGCGGCGAGCTGAGGCCCGGCACCCGCCTGTCCGAGGGGGCCATCGCCGGCGCGCTCGGCGTCTCCCGCAACACCCTGCGCGAGGCGTTCCGCCTGCTCGCCTACGAGCACCTGATGATCTACGAGGTCAACCGCGCCGTCCGCCTCCGCGACCTGACCACCGGCGACGTCGCCGACATCTACCGGGTCCGGCTGGCCCTGGAGAGCGCCGGTGTCCGCGCCGTCGCCGAGGCCCCACCCGAGCGCGTCGACGCCGTCGGAGAGGCCGTCGCCGCGGGCGAGCGTGCCGCCGCGGCCGACGACTGGCCGGCGGTCGGTACCGCCGACATCTACTTCCACCGTGCCCTGGCCGGCCTGACCGGCAGTCCCCGCGTCGACGAGTACATGGACCGGCTCCTGGCCGAGCTGCGGCTGGCCTTCCACGTGATGCCGTCCCCGCACGAGTTCCACGAGCCGTACCTGCGTCGCAACCGGATCATCGCCAACCTGGTCGCCGCCCGCGACGCCCCCGCCGCCGAGGCCGAACTGACCGACTACCTCGCCACCGCCCAACGCGAGATCATCGCCCGCATGCGCGAGGTCCCGCAGTGAGCGCCCCCACCGCCGCTTCGGGTCAGCCCGCGCCGCCCGCCGGGCCCGCACCCGCCGAGCCTGCGCCGGCCGCCTCGACGGGCGCCTCGCCGGGCGGGGACGCGTCGCCGGTGATCGATCTGAACGCGGACCTGGGGGAGGGGTTCGGGCGGTGGACGTTGACCGATGACGACGCGCTGCTCGCCGTGGTGACCAGCGCCAATGTCGCGTGCGGGTTCCACGCGGGGGATCCGTCGATCATGCGGCGGGTGTGTGCCCTGGCCGCCGCGGCGGGGGTACGGATCGGGGCCCAGGTCTCCTACCGCGACCTGGCCGGATTCGGGCGGCGGGCGATCGACGTGCCACCCGGCGAGCTGGCCGACGAGATCACGTACCAGATCGGCGCCCTGGACGTCTTCGCCCGCGCGGCCGGTACCCGCGTCACCTACGTCAAGCCGCACGGCGCCCTCTACAACCGGGTCGTCGCCGACGAGGCGCAGGCGGCGGCGGTGGTCGACGGTATCCGGCGCGCCGACGCGACCCTGCCCGTGCTCGGGCTGCCCGGCTCGGCGCTGCACCGGGCGGCGGCACAAGCCGGCCTGCCGACGGTCGCCGAGGCGTTCGCCGACCGGGCCTACACCGCCGCCGGCACGCTGGTCCCGCGCGGTACCCCCGGGGCGGTTATCGCCGACGAGGAGACCGTCGTGACCCGCTCGGTCGGCATCGCCCGCGATAACGAGGTCGTCGCGCTGACCGGGGAGCGGATCGCCGTGCGGGCCCGGTCGCTGTGCGTGCATGGCGACACCCCGGGTGCCGCGGCCCTGGCCCGTCGCCTCCGCGCCGCGTTGGAGCAGAGTTCCGTACGCGTGGCGCCGTTCTCATGAGCCCGAGGCACCCTTCGCCGCCGGGCCACCCGGCCCTCGTCCGCCCTCGCGTGCTGCCGGTCGGCGCGCACGCCCTGCTCGTCGAGGTCGACTCCACCGCCGCCGTGCAGGCCCTGCACGCCGAGATCCTGCGCCGCCGCGACGCCGGCCACCTGCCCGGGGTCACCGAGATCGTGCCCGCCGCCCGTACCGTCCTGCTCGACGGCCTGGATACGCCCGCGGCCCTGGCCCGGGACCTGCCCACCTGGACGATCCCGCCGGTCACTCCGGCCGACGGTCCGCTGATCGAGGTACCGGTCCGCTACGACGGCGCGGACCTGGCCGCCGTCGCCGAGCACTGGGGCGTGTCGTCGGTCGCCGAGGCCCACGCCGCGATCGAGTACCGGGTCGCCTTCTGCGGGTTCGCGCCCGGCTTCGGGTACCTGACCGGGCTGCCGGCGCGTTATCACGTGCCCCGGCTGGCCACGCCGCGCACGGTCGTACCGGCGGGGGCGGTCGCGGTGGCGGGGGAGTACACCGGCGTGTACCCGCGCCCGTCGCCCGGCGGCTGGCTGCTGATCGGCCGTACCGACGCGGTGCTGTGGGACCCGTCCCGCGAACCGGCCGCCCTGTTCGCACCCGGCGTCCGCGTCCGCTTCGTGCCGGTCGCCCCGTGATCGAGGTGGCCCGCCCCGGTGCGCGCAACCCCGCGATGGAGGTGGTCCGCCCCGGCGCGCTGACCAGCGTGCAGGACCTCGGCCGTGGCGGGCTCGCCCACCTCGGCGTACCCCGGTCCGGGGCGCTCGACGAGCCCGCCCACCGCCTGGCCAACCGCCTCGCCGGCAACCCGCCGGCCGCGGCGACCCTGGAAACCACACTGACCGGCGTCGCGCTCCGGGCCCGCGTCGACACGGTCGTCGTCGTGACCGGTGCCCCGGCGCCCGTACGCGTCGACGGCCAGCCCGCGGCCTGGGGGGCGGCCGTGCGCGTCCCCGCCGGTGCGCTGCTCGACGTCGGTACCGCCACCCACGGCGTCCGCAGTTACCTGGCTTTCGCCGGCGGCATCGACGTGCCACCGGTACTGGGCAGCCGCGCCACCGACCTGCTGTCCGGTCTCGGGCCGGCGCGCCTGTCGGCCGGCGACGTGCTGCCGCTGGGGACCCCCACCGGGTGCCCATCCTTTGTGGACAGCGCCCCGACGCCGGCGCCCCCGGAAGTCCTCGTCCTGCGTCTCGTCCTCGGCCCCCGGCACGGCTGGTTCACCGGCGCCGCCGACGCCCTTCGTCAAGCCCGCTACACGGTCTCACCGGCGAGCAACCGCATCGCCGTCCGTACCGACGGTCCCCCGCTGACCCGCGCGACCGACCGTGAACTGCCGAGCGAGGGCGTGGTCCTCGGCGCCGTCCAGGTACCCGCCGACGGCCGCCCGATGATCTTCCTCGCCGACCACCCCACCACCGGCGGCTACCCGGTCGTGGGCGTCGTCCCCGCCCCGGACCTCGCCGCCGCCGCCCAGGCCCGCCCGGGCACCCCGGTCCGGTTCATCCCGTCCTGACCCTCAGGCCGTGCCCGCCCGAGATCGTCAGGCCGCCCGGGCGACCCGCCGATTCAG
>Ga0066709_100004301_pt1 | contig 11304 bp, 10 predicted proteins | sample GraSoiAngelo_158_FD_79665 | JGI IMG/M metagenome (GOLD analysis project Ga0066709, IMG submission 79665) | Grasslands soil microbial communities from the Angelo Coastal Reserve, California, USA - 14_1009_16_30cm | ecosystem: Environmental > Terrestrial > Soil > Grasslands | place: USA... | reverse complement strand
GGCATCCTACTGGTGGGCAGCACGGCGACCGCGCTCACCACATACTGCCTCGCCTCGGAGGTGACGCCTCTCCTCGCGGCACCTCTTTCCTCCCGGCGACTTCCCCGCGCGCGCTTCCTCGAGACGCTCGCCGCCTCCTCGTGGATGGTGCTGCTCGTGTGCCTGCCCGAACTGTTCGCCTACGGGGTCGTGTATCGTGCCGGGGCGCCCTTCTACGCGGGCGCGGTGGCGGTGCTCCTCGTGTTCCTCGTCATCCCCGCCGCGGTCGGCGTGCTCGTCACGACGGGCCTCGTGCTCGTGTTCCCGGCCCGCGGCACGCGGGACGCCCTGATGGTCGGCGTCGGGCTCGCGGTCGCGGTGCTGGTGGTCGCGGTCCGTCTGCTGCGGCCGGAGCGGCTCGCGGATCCCGCCGGGCTGGTCGGCTTCGCGAGCCTGCTCACCGGGTTCGGCGTGACGGGATACGCGTATCTGCCCACCACCTGGGCGGCCGAGACGCTGCTCCCGCTCCTCGGGGCGCGGCCGGGCGAACCGCTCTTCTACTTCGGCATGCTCGTCAGCACGGCCGCGATGCTCTTTCTGACCAGCGCGGCCGTGGTCGAGCGCGTCTTCCTGACCGCCTGGTCGCGAGCCCAGACGGGGCACGTGCGCGCCGGCGCAGCGGAGCGTCCGCTCTCGCGCTGGCTCGCGTTCGTCGTGCGGCCGCTGCCCGGCCCGCCGGGCTGTCTCTTCGCGAAGGACGTGACGGTGTTCCTGCGCGACGCGAGCCAGTGGTCGCAGCTCCTCCTCGTCTCGGCGCTGGTCGGCATCTACCTCTACAACTTCTCGGCCTTGCCGCTCGGCGACGGCACGCCCCTCGCCCTCGCCATGCGCGACCTCGCCACCATCCTGAACCTCGGACTCGGCGCCTTCGTGACCACCGCGGTGGCGGTGCGCTTCGTCTTCCCGATGGTGAGCCTCGAAGGGCACGCGTGGTGGATCCTCCGGACCGCCCCCGTACCGCTCGCGCAGCTCTGGTGGAGCAAGTTCTGGATCGGCTACCTCCCGCTCGTCGTCTTCGCGGAGCTGCTGGTGGCGACGACCAACGGTCTCCTGCACGTCCCGTCCGCCGTCACGCTGACCTTCCTGCTGACGCTCGTGCCGCTGATGGCGGCCGTGGTGAGCCTCGGCCTGGCCTTCGGCGCCGCCTACCCGCGATTCGACACCCAGAACGCCGCGCAGATCGCCACCGGCTTCGGCGCCATCCTCTACATGCTCGCCTGCCTCGGGCTGATCGCGCTCGTCGTCGCCCTCGAGGCCTGGCCGGTGTCGCGACTGCTGTGGCAGGCCCGGAGCATCGGCGGCGTCCCGGCCACGCAGCTGGCCGCGCTCCTCGCTCTTGCCGGCGGCACAGGGGGAGGGACCGCGCTCGGGGCGTTCTGGGTGGCGAAGCGTCGCGGGCTTCGCGCGCTCGCGCGGCTCGGGGGTGCGTGACGGCGGATGCGACCGACGCGCGCGAGCGTGTCGTCGACGGGGCCGACGGGCACTTCGCGCACCCATGCGGCCTGCAGGAGTTCGCGGTAGGTCCGGAGTGCCGCGGCGCGCATCTCGCCCTCTCGGTCAGCGCGCGCGTGTCGAGCTGCCCGCCTGCTCCGGCGCGTCGAGCGTCCGGAGCGGCAGTCCCGGCGGCGCCATGTCGGGCGGGACGAGGCGGTCCTCGGGAAGCGGGATCGGGTTACCCTGCGCGTCGACGCCCTCGTAGTCGGGGTGGAACATGAGGACGGGGGGCAGGCGCCTGCCGTCGTCGGTCGTCTGGTAGTGGCGCACGTAGCCCTCGGGCAGCTCGAAGTCGTCGGGGACGATGATGCCGCGCTTGATCGGCTTCGTGCCGGGCGGGGGGAACGCCGCGAGCCCCGCGTGTTCGCCGGGCTTGTTCAACGTGTACGTAGGCTCGTCCTCCTTCGGCGCATCGCGACCGTCACTGCGATGGTCCTGGCGACGGCGTACGTGTGGATGCTCCTCGTCTTTCGGCTGAGGCTCCGACGCTCGCCGCGGCGGAGCCGGCGCCGGGCCGGTGTCGCTCCGGGCGAGCGGCGGCTGGCCCGCCGGTGCGCGGCTCGTCCCGTCCTCCCCCGTCGCTCGCACGACGACCCAGGCCGCCACGCCGAGCAGGGCCAGCGCGGACACGAGCAACCATCCGACCGCCGGCCCGCGCGTGCCGACCAGCTTCACGCCGTCGCGATCGACGCGGTGCTTCGTCGAGCTCGGATCCCTCGCCATCGGGCCCAGTCCGGTTATATGAGACGCCGCGACCCCTGCAACCCCGATGCAGCCCGACCCCCCGACGGCGGCGGACCGTGCCGGCGCGCCGCCGCCCCCGCCGGCGGTGCATCTCTACGCCCCGTGGTGGCGCGTCGTCGCGGCGGTCCTGTTCGCGGTCAGCCGGGCGAACCTGCCCGCGATGCTACTCGCCGTCCTGCTCCCGAGGAGCCGGCCGATCACGCCGGTGCCGTTCTTCCGGACGGTCGTGCTGTTCTCGGTGCTGCCCGGGCTCGGCGCCTGGCTCGTGGCGCGGGCCATGCGCGCGACGGTGACGACCCGCGACGGCCAGCTCGTCGTCTCCCGCCTCGGGCTGCGGCTCGAAATCCCGGCGACGGCCGTCGCCCGCATCGCCGTCTGGCGGTTGCCGCTTCCCGGGCCGGGCTTCTCGCTCGTCACGTCGTCCGGGCGCCGGCTGCGCTACGGCCTGCAGGCGCCCGATCCGGTGCCGCTGCTGCTCGCGCTCGCCGATCGCGGGGGGATCGCCGCGGCCGGGGCGGCGGTCGATCATCCGACGATGGTCTACGCCCATGCGAAGGCGGCTGGTGGACGGTGGCGCTGGTCCCACCTCGCGGCCAAGTTCCCGCTCTTCGCCCTCGCGCCGACGGCGGTGCTGTTCAACGCGCATCAGCACATCGCCTACGGCGGCCTGCTCGGGGAGTACTACCTCTACGGGCTCGGCGCGTATCTGGGGACGTTCGCGCTCTACTGGGCGACGGTCACGACGTATTGCGTGCTCTATGCGAGCGTCTGGCGCGGCCTCGCCGAGGGGGTGGCGCTGCTCGCGGCTCACGTCGCACCCTCGCGTGCGGCGAGGGTGCGACGGGCCGCGGAGATCGCGTGTCGCGTGCTCTACTACGGGGGCGTCCCGGTGCTGCTGGCGCTTCGCTTCGCCCCCTGGTGATCGCTCACGGCGTCGTCGGGTTGTAGACCGACAGCGCCCAGCCCATGCGTTCGTGACCGAACTGGTTCCAGATGGGGTTCTTCCCGTTGACGATCTGGCCGTCCTGGAAATCGGGCGGCCCCGACCCGGTGCCCGTGCCCCCGAAGAGGCCGACGAAGATCGTGCCCCCGTCGTAGGTGGGATGGGTGTCGTCGGACTGGATGTAGTCGTAGCTGGTGCTGGCGTTCACGAAGTGGGTGTTGGCGTCGCGGATGGTCGACCGGCGCGTGGTCGTGATGCGGGTCACGTAGTCGGCCTCGGACTCGCCCTGGACGTAGGCGAGGCCGACGGAATCGACGATGCCGTCGCCGTTGGAGTCGTAGTCCGCGCCCATGTACTGGGCGAAGTCGTCGGCGCACTTGAAGCCGTAGGTGTTGGCGAAGTTGCACGCCCGCCAGTTCATCCGGGCGAGGTAGGGCAGGAACGTGGTCTGCTTGTTCACCTTCTGCCCGCTGGTGGGGTCGGTGCAGCCGCTGAGCGCGTTGTCCGCGTTGTACCCCGGGTAGTAGAGGTTGGCGACGATCTTCACCTTGGTGCCGGCGTACGCGTTCGCGTTGATGAACTGCATCGCCTGCTGGAGATAGGTGGTGCAGTTGTTGAGCGCGGTGTTGAGCGGACCGTAGTTGCAGGTCCCGCTCTGGCCGGCGAAGTTGCTCCGCGCCCGGAGGCCGTCGTTGCCGCACATCTCGAAGGTGACGACGCGCGTGCTCGACGCCTGCATGTACGACTTCTCGCCCACGATCTTGCTGTTGTAGATGTCCGAGGCCACCGCCCCGGACTTGCAGCGCCGGATGACCTCGACGTCGCTCGCCCAGAGCGTCGAGGCGTACTCGCCGGAGACGTTCGGCGCCGACCAGATCGCGACGTCCCAGATGGAGCCGTGGTAGCCGGCGTAGATCGAGTCGCCGTAGCCGACGACGCGATACTTCGCGGACGTGCCGGCCCGGTCGATCGTCCACGAGACGTTCTGCGTCACGGTGTTCGCCAGCACCCGGGAACTCCACATGAAGACTACGGCGAAGACGAGTGCAGCGGGACCAACCCTTCGCATCATGCCTGCCTCCCTTCGTGAGCAGCTCACCCGTCCAGCGGGGTGGCGCGCTCCTAGCATGCTTCTGGGGGACTTGGCTAACGAAAAATGCACACCAGGTGGGACGATGGCAGCCCGCTCGATGGCGCAACGCGGCGACGGGCCGGGTCGGTGCCGGGTGGCGGCCGCGTGACGTTGCGGCAGTACCTCAACGTCGCGCGGGCGGACGTGCGCGAGAGATCGGCGCGACCGCCTGCACGTCGCCGATGGCATGGCCGTTGCTCCGCCGGACGCCCATGTCGATCCGCCACCAGGCGCTCACCATGTCGTTCGTCGCGCTGCTGCTCGGCGCCGGGATGTCCACCCCCTCGATCGCGCCGGCCCACGGCCACGCGACGGCCGGGGCGAAGGCCGGCCGCAAGGCGCGCCAGGCGCGCAAGCGACTCATGCGCGCCATCCGCCGCAAGGGCCTGGCCTCGCTGCGGGCCGTCTCCGGCGCGCTCGCGAGCAACGGCACGACGCAGGCGGCGGACGTCGTCGGCACGCCGCCCACGCTGGTGGACGTCGCGAACGGCGACCCGAGCCAGATCTTCTGGCGCCCCGGCGTCGTGGCGGCGATCGGCGGCGGCACGGCGACGCCCGGGCAGTGCGCGGAGTTCTGGGCCGGTCAGAGCGACGGCGTGTCCGCGGGCCTCGGCGCGTGCCGCATGGCCGAGGACCTCGCGCAGTCGTTCGGCCGGATCGTCCAGAGCGAGAACTCGCTCTGCTACATGCGCAACGTCCCGACGCCTGCCAACGTCGCCTCGGGGGGGCTGCAGGTGCTCTCCGGCAATCCGCCGGGCGGCGACCTCACGCGCCTCTTCAGCGTCCCCGCCGGAACCGACCGGATCGTCGAGGTGCGGGTGACGGGGCAGGAGAAGGACGAGCGGGTCATGCTCCGGGTGGCGAACGCTGCCGCGAACCGGGCCGCCGGGAATCTCTACCGGGTCGACCTCTGGTTCTGCTCCACCACGCCGGGCACGAGTCCGAACGGCGTCGAGCACCTGACGCTCGACACGAGCGGCCACCTCACGGCGGTCGAGGGCCACGCCGAAGACGGCGAGACCGGCCTCGAGACCGTGAGCGGCTGGGTGGTGGGCGACGGCCCGGGCGCAGCCTGGGACACGACGCGCGCGCGGACGGCCGATGTCCTCTACGGCCGGCCGGACGGCGCCTTCAAGTCGTCCGTGCAGGTGGCCGGCGACGTGATCTCCACCCGCTCGTGGGGGAACTCCGGCGGCGACTGGCGCGGCTTCACGATGACCCGCTTCTCCGGAGCGGGCCCCGCCGAGACGCGCTTCCTCTCGGGGGCGTTCGCGGAAGGGAACGGCTCCCAGACCAGCACGGGGACCGCGGAGTACCGCGCCCCGATCTACGTCGCCGCTCCCGGGTCGGACCTGGTCAGCCAGGTGGCGGCCGTCGACCTCACGACCGATCCCTTCTTCGTCACCCCGCCGTCCGCTCCGACGGTCGACACCACCGGCTACGCGTGTGACACGTCCGCCGACGTGGTGCTCGCCATGAACTTCGCGAACCCCGCCATCGCCGCCATCCGCGTCGAGTGCGAGGGACCGCGGCTCGACAACATCCAGTTGTGCCAGAGCAATCCGACCATCCAGACGGCGGAGCAGAACTACCTCTCGTCCTGCGGCGGCCCGCACTGATCGCGACGCCGACGGCGCGTTCTCAAGCTTTCGGCGCGTCCGGCCGATACTCGTACCGATGAGCTCCGGGTTCGCGCGGGTCGTGCTCGCGCTGGCGGCACTGACCGCGGGATGCTCCACCGTCAGGCTGTACGACGGACCGGAGCTTCCCGCCGAACGGGCGGCGTTCGTGTTGCTCGGCGGGAAGTGGAGCCTCACGCACGCCACCGGGACCCAGCTCCTCTGGGTGGACGGGCACGAGATCGATTCCCCGATCTATCGCGCCGCCGTGGCCCCCGGGTGCCACCGGATCGACTACCAGCTCTGTCCGAGATGCTATGCGGTCGGGCGCCAGCGCGAGCGAGGCTACGTCCTGGCGGCGGGACGCTCGTACCAGATGCGCTGCGACCACCTGCGGACCTGCTCCAAGCCGACGGCATCGAACACGGTGGCGTTCGACGTGAACTACGATGCGTTGAACCGTCACTGCTGCAGCTTCGTCGACGCCGATACCGGGGTCGCGCCGCGACCGTGCGGCAAGTGACGACGGGGCGTAGTCCTCTCCGCTGATCAGGCGCGGCCCCGCACCCGCGATCGCTGCGACGTCCGGCACGGGGGCGCGCGCGAGTCTCGAGCCCGGTACCCTCGGGTGGTATGGAACTCGTCATCCTGATCGGGTTCCCCGGCGCCGGGAAGACGAGCTTCTATCGCGCCCGGTTCGCGTCGACGCACGTCCACGTCAGCAAGGACCTCATGCGCAACCGACGCGACCGGCAGAAGTACCAGATGGCTCTCGTCGACGAAGCGCTTGCCGCCGGCCGGTCGGTCGTGGTGGACAACGTGAACGCGACGGCCGCCGACCGGACGGCGCTCATCGAGGCAGGTCGGCGCCGGGGCGCGACGATCGTCGGCTACGTCCTCCCGACCAGCGTCGCCGAGTGCGCGCGCCGGAATCGTGCCCGCACTGGTCGGGAGCGGGTGCCCGAGGTCGCCATTCGTGCGGCCGCGAAGCGCTTCGAGCGCCCGGCGCGAGCCGAAGGGTTCGATCGCCTCGAGCAGGTTCGCGTGGACGCCGGACGGTTCGAGGTGTTGCCGTACGAGCCCGTCCACCGCATCTTCCTCCTCTCGCCCGCGTCGACGGGAGGCGAGCGCGCCGCGCTGCTGCTCGACGATGGTTCGACCTTCCCGCTGGCGGTGAAGCTGCGCTCCAAGCCGGGCCTGCCCCTCGGCGAGGTGTTCAGCTTTCTCAGCTCGCTCTACTTCCGGGGGAAGCTCGCCTACGCGCGCGCCTTCGGGCGTCCTCCGCCCGGACTGTGCGGTGCGTTCGTGATCACACCGGGTGAAGGGCTGCGCGACCCCGCCGAACCCGTGACGATCGATCGGCTGCGCCGGTACGCCGAGGTACGGGTGAAGTCCAGCGAGCCGCGCTACCTGGCGCCACTCCTCCGGGACGCGAAGGCACTCGACCGCCTCGCCGGCGAGGATTCGGGCATCGTGCTCCTCGGCAGCGTGGCCAGCTCGCGCTACGCCGAGCCGTTGCTCGCCGTGTTCGGGAACCGACTGCTCTTCCCACCGGCCTTCGTCGGGCGCGGCGACATGAGTCGCGGCGGCCTTCTCCTCCGCTGCGTGGACGACCACCGGGAGCTCGAGTACGCGCCGGTCTCCGGTGCAGAGCGCCACGGTCCGCGGCCACCGCGGCTCTCGAAGCGGGCTCGGCGAGCTACGCCGCCCCGAGCAGCCAGACCATGATCGCCTTCTGCACGTGCAGGCGATTCTCCGCCTGGTCGAAGACGACGGAGCGCGGGCCGTCGATCACCTCGTCGGTGATCTCCTCGCCGCGGTGGGCGGGGAGGCAGTGCATCACGAGCACGTCGGGCTTGGCACGTTGCACCAGCGGCGCGTTCACCTGGTAGGGGCGGAAGGCCTGGCGGCGCGCGGTGGCCTCGGTCTCCTGGCCCATGCTCGTCCAGACGTCGGTGTAGAGGACGTCGGCGTCGCGCGCCGCCGCCTCGGCGTCGTGGGTCACCGAGACGCGCGGGCCCGCCTGGGCGGTGATGGCGGGGTCGGGCTCGTAGCCGGGCGGACAGGCGAGCACGAAGTCGAAGCCGAGCCGTGCCGCGGCGTCCATCCAGGAGTGGACGACGTTGTTGCCGTCGCCGATGAAGGCGACGCGGAGACCCGCGAGCTTGCCCCGGTGCTCGAGGAGCGTGAAGCAGTCGGAGAGGACCTGGCACGGGTGGTGGAGATCCGAGAGGCCGTTGATCACCGGCACGCGCGCCCCGGCGGCGAGGTCGGCGACGCTCCGGTGAAGGAACGTCCGCGCCATCACGAGATCCACCCAGCGCTCCAGGTTGCGCGCGATGTCGCCGGCGGATTCGCGCTCCCCGAGCCGGATGTCGCCGGGCGCCAGATGGATCGCCGCGCCGCCGAGCTGCACCATGCCGACCTCGAAGGTGACGCGCGTGCGGAGGCTCGGCTTCTCGAAGATCATGGCGAGCGTCCGGCCGGCGAGCAGCGGATGCGGCCGCCGGGCGCGCAGGTCACCCTTCAGCCGGCGGGCGACGGTGAGGATCGTGTCGAGCTCGCCCGCCGTGAGGTCGCCCACGCGGAGCAGGTCCCGTTTCATGTAGCGAGCGCCCGCTCGAGGATGGCGCAGCCCTCGTCGACCTGCTCGCGGGTGATGATGAGCGGGGGCACGAAGCGCAGCACCCGCTCGGCGCAGCAGTTGATGAGCAGCCCGTCGCGCAGGCAGCGCTCGACGACGGGCGCGCCCCGCTCCGTGAGCTCGGCGCCGAGCATCAGGCCGAGGCCGCGGACCGCGGAGATGACGGAATGGCGCGCCGCGAGGGCCCGGAGTCGCTCGGCAAAATAGGCGCCCACCTCGCGCACGTGGGCGAGGAGCTCGGGTCGCGCCAGCTCGCCGAGCGCGGCGATCGCTGCCACGGACGCGACCGGATTCCCTCCGAACGTCGTCCCGTGCGCGCCGACCGTCAGGACGGCGGCGACGCGGCTGCTGGTGCACATGGCGCCGATCGGCAGCCCGCCCCCGAGCGCCTTGGCGAGCGTCATGACGTCGGGCGTCACGCCCACGTGTTCGTAGGCGAAGAGCCGGCCGGTGCGGCCCATCCCGCACTGCACCTCGTCGACGATGAGGAGGAGGCCGTGCCGGTCCGCAAGCTCGCGGAGGCGCGGCAGGTAGTCGGGTCGGGGCACGTTCACCCCGCCCTCGCCCTGGATCGGCTCGACCAGGATCGCCGCGGTCTCGTCGCGCACCGCGGCGGCCATCGCCGCCGGGTCGTCGTAGGCGACGAGGCGGACGCCGGGCAGGAGCGGCTGGAAGCCCTGATGGTACTTCTCCTGTCCGGTCGCGGTGAGGGTGGCGAACGTGCGGCCGTGAAACGACCCGGTGGTGGCGAGGATCTCGTAGCGGCCGCCGTGCTCGCTCCCCCAGCGCCGGGCGAGCTTCATCGCCGCCTCGTTCGCCTCGGCGCCGCTGTTGCAGAGGAAGACGCGCTCGGCGAAGGAGTGGCGGCAGAGGAGCGCGGCGAGGTCCGCCGCCGGCGCCGTGTAGTAGACGTTGGAGGCGTGGAGCAGCTCGGCCGCCTGGGTCCGCACCGCCTCGACGACGGCCGGGTGGCAGTGGCCGAGGTTGTTGACCGCGAGGCCGGCGAAGAAGTCGAGGTAACGGGCGCCGTCGGCGTCCCACAGCTCGGCGCCGCGGCCGCGCACGAAGGCGACCGGCTGGCGGGCATAGACGCCGATCTCGTGCGCGGCGCTCGCGGCGAGGATATCCGCGTTGGTCATCGATATCCTTCGCTCGCGCTTATCGATATCCTTCGCTCGCGCTCATGGATATCCTTCGCTCGCGCTCATGCGCGCGAGAGGCGCCGGCGTGGCCGGCGGACGGCGGGCACGAGCTCCGTGCCGACGCCCCGGCTGGTCAGCACCTCGAGCAGGAGCGCGTGGCGAACGCGGCCGTCGATCACGTGCGCCTGCTTGACGCCGCCGCGCAGCGCCTCGACGCAGCACTCGACCTTGGGGATCATGCCGCCGGCGATCGTGCCGTCCGCGATCAGGTCGACGGCGGTGTCGGCGGCGAGCGTGTCCAGGAGCGAGCCGTCGCGCGCGCGCACGCCCTCCACGTCGGTCAGCAGGATCAGCTTCTCGGCGCGCAGCGCCTCGGCGATCTTGCCCGCCACCACGTCGGCGTTGATGTTGTAGGTCTGGCCGTCGGCGCCGGCAGCCGTCGGCGCGATCACCGGGACGAAGCCCTGGAGCGCGTCGATCACCCGCGGGTTGACGCCCACCACGTCGCCGACCAGCCCGAGGTCGTCCGCACCCGGGCGCTTGCGCGCGACCACCAGCTCGCCGTCCTTGCCCGAGAGCCCGACGGCGCGGCCGCCGTGGCGGTTGAGGAGCGTCACGATCTCCTTGTTGATCTTGCCGACCAGCACCTGCTCGACGACGTCCATGGTGGCGGCGTCGGTGACGCGCATACCGCGCACGAAGCGCGAGGCGACGCCCTGCGCCTTCAGCGCGGCGTCGATCTGCGGGCCGCCGCCGTGCACGATCACCGGGTGCATGCCGACGTACTTGAGCAGCACCACGTCCTGCGCGAAGGAGTCCTTCAGCTCCTCGTTCTCCATCGCGTGGCCGCCGTACTTGACGACCATCACCTTGCCCGAGAAGCGCTGAATGTAGGGCAGCGCCTCGAGGAGGACGTCGGCCTTCTCGATCGGGCTCACGCAGGCGTTATGCCTGGCGACGACGGGAGGGACAACCCTCGGATCACGATCGGCGAGACGAGGGTCCGCCGAGCGGCCCCCAGCGCTGCGTGATCCAGCCGTACACGGGATCCGCGACGGCGAGCGCGCCGGGCAGCCGGAAGGGGAGCGTCCAGAGCCAGCCGCCGGGCAGCCGGCGCAGCACCTCGCGGCCGGCCGCTGCCCCGCGATACACGGCGCCGCGCTCGTCGACGAGATGGATGCGGCGGACGCACTCGGCGCGCGACACGCCGGGAAAGCGCGTCTCGAGGTCGGGCGCCTGGTAGGGCAGCGTGTCGAGGCGTCCGTGCCGGTCGGCGCGCCGGACGCGCGCCACCCAGCGGCGGCAGAAGCCGCAGTTCCCGTCGTAGATCAGCGTCGCGCGCGGCGTGCTCATGGCGTCGTCTCGGCCAAGTGCTTCAGCGTCAAAAGCTGCTTCCGCATCATCACCAGGTCGCCCCACGGCATCAACCAGCGGGTCGCCCGGCCGAGGGGCCCTGGCGCGTAGCGGGCGAGCATCTTGACGACCAGCCGCGTGCGCGCCTCGCCCCGCAGGACGACGACGTAGCTCACCGCGAACGTGCCAAAGAG
>Ga0066709_100004300_pt1 | contig 11306 bp, 13 predicted proteins | sample GraSoiAngelo_158_FD_79665 | JGI IMG/M metagenome (GOLD analysis project Ga0066709, IMG submission 79665) | Grasslands soil microbial communities from the Angelo Coastal Reserve, California, USA - 14_1009_16_30cm | ecosystem: Environmental > Terrestrial > Soil > Grasslands | place: USA... | reverse complement strand
TTGGCGGACACCACGTCGTGCGTGTAGGACTGCACCTCGCCGCCACGCACCCGACCGATCGTCGGCTCGTCGATGTGGGCGACGGCAAGCGGGCAGTCGCTCGGGCAATCATGCGGGCAGACGCTATAGGCGGTGTCGAAGGGCAAAGAGGTGCTCCGGGGCGCGGTTTTGAGCAGAATATAAGGCGGCGCACGCCGCGCGGGTATGGGAGAGCCCGAGTCAGGGATGGCCCGGGAACAGCCGTAATACAGCCAGAATTGTAGCGGCCTGGGCGAACCCCACACCAATAACCCATTTAATGGTGTCGCCGCGTGCCTGCTCGATTTTGGTCTCCAGTCGGGCCTCAGCTGCCGCCAAATCGGCCTTTGTGACGAGCTGCTCATCGAAATAAGCAGCAAGCGCCTCAACCTGCTCTTCGCTAAAGCCGGCTCGCTGGAGTTTAAGAATGGCCGCTGCGGTCATAATCGCCCTCGTGTAGGAATATCGGCGCGACTGTTCGGGCGGTCAACGTGGTCCAATTTCACCCGTCCCGTTTCGATCGAGGAGCTTAGCATGACCTTCGCGTTGACCGCAGAGCAGCTGGAGATCCGCGAGGCGGTGGCGCGGCTGTGCCAACGCTTCGGCGACGATTACTGGCTGAAGAAGGATAGCGAGGGCGGCTTCCCGCATGAATTCCACCAGGCGATGGCCGAAGCCGGCTGGCTCGGCGTCGCAATGCCCGAGGAATATGGCGGGAGCGGGCTCGGCATCACCGAAGCGGCGCTGGTCATGCAGGCGGTGGCACAATCGGGGGCGGGGTTCAGCGGCGCTTCGGCGGTGCATATGAACATTTTCGGACTGCACCCGGTCGTCGTGTTCGGCAGCGACGAGCAGAAGCGCCGGTTTCTGCCGCCGCTGATCGCCGGTAAGGAAAAGGCCTGCTTCGCGGTGACCGAGCCCGATGTCGGCCTCGACACGACACGGCTGAAAACCCGAGCAGTGCGCGATGGCAACGGCTACGTCATCACCGGCCGCAAGATCTGGACCTCGACCGCCCAGGTCACCGAGAAGATGCTGATCCTGACGCGGACGACGCCGATCGAGGAGGCGGCGCGCCCCTCACAAGGCATGACGCTGTTTTATACTGATCTCGACCGCAACCAGGTGGAGGTGCGCGAGATTCCCAAGATGGGCCGCATGGCGGTCGATTCGAACATGCTGTTCATCGACGGGCTCAAGGTGCCGGCGGAGGACCGCATCGGCGAGGAGGGCAAGGGGTTCCAGTACATCCTGCACGGCATGAACCCGGAGCGCATTTTGATCGCCGCCGAGGCGGTCGGGCTCGGCCGCACCGCGCTGGCGCGGGCGGCGCGTTACGCCAGCGAGCGCGTCGTGTTCGGCCGGCCGATCGGGCAGAACCAGGGCATCCAGCACCCGCTCGCTGAGCGCTGGATCGAGCTGGAGGCGGCGGAGCTATTGATGCTGCGCGCGGCGGTCGCCTATGACAGCGGCGAAGAGCCCGGCGCGCTCGGCGCATTCGCCAACGCCGCCAAGTATTTCGCGGCCGAGGCGGGCCACCGCGCCTGCGAGACAGCGGTCCTCACCCATGGCGGCATGGGGTATGCCCGCGAATTCCATGTCGAGCGCTTCTTCCGCGAGATCCAGATCGCTCGCATCGCCCCAATCAGCGGACAGCTGATCCTGTCGCACATCGCCGAACGGGTCTTGGGGCTGCCGAAATCGTACTGATGTGCATCCCTCTCCCGCACTGCGGGAGAGGGTTTCTTTACTTCTTCGCGGCGAGCAGGTCCTTGATGCCGCGCAGCGCGAGGGCGTAGCCGGCGACGCCGAAGCCGGCGACGACACCCTGGCTGACGGCGGCGGTCTGCGAGGCCGGGCCGCGTTGGATCGGGTTCGAGATGTGCACCTCGATTGTCGGAAAGCGCACTTGCGAGATCGCCGCGACCAGGGCCGGGTAGCCGCTGCCGAAGGCGGCTGGGTTGAAGATCGCGGCGTCGACGCCGCGATCGTTAGCCTCATACAGCTTGTTGACGATTTCGCCTTCGAGATTGGAGTGAAAAATCTCGACTTCGAGGCCGAGCTCGGCGGCGTAGCCGCGGATCCGGTCGTCGTATTCGGGCAAGGTCATCGGGCCGAAGATCTCGGTCTGCACCTTGCCTCGCATGTTCATGCCGGCGCCATGGATGACGAGGACTCGCGGCATTGCCGTTCTCCTTCTCTATGAGGCTCAGAGGGACGTTAAAGGAGCGCCCGAAGCGCTGGCAAGCACGCCGATTAAGTGATCTTGAACGGCATCTGAAATGTCGCCGTCTTGCCGCTGGCGATATCGTGCAGCTTGTACTCGACGACATACTCGCCGGGCGGCGCGCTGGTCAGGTTCAGCGTCAGCACCACCATGAATTCGAGGTTGCGGGTATGGCTCTCGGTGGCGATCCGCATGAAGTTCTCTTTCCCAGTAAGAACTTCCCCGCTCGGCGATTTGATTAGGAAGTCGACGACAAAGCCTAATTCGAACATGCCTTTGCCGGCGTCTTTCCAGCCATAACCAACCGGCTCGGCATAAACGACGACCTTCTCGCCGCGCTTGAACTCTTTCGACTCACGCTCCTGGTAAAGCCCGAAGCCGCGCGGCTCGCCCTTGATGAACAACGCCCGGCGGATCGTCAGCGGCGTCTTCTCCCACACCTCGATCAGGGCCGCCTGACGACGGTCGATCTCCTCGACCGACTGGGCATGGGCGGCGCCGAGGCTCAGCAGCAGGGCAAACAGCAAGAAAACCGGATGCATCATTGGTTAACTCCCTCATCGGCGGGCGGCGACCACGGTCTGAGGCGGGGCAACCAGCGCGGGATCGCGGCGCGAAACCTGTGGTAATCATTCCCGAAGCGGCGCCGCAGGTTTGGTTCTTCGTAGAAGATCACAAAGAGGTGGCATGCCAGCCAAAACATCGCGCCGTAAACCACGAGAGCGCGACTTCCGAACAGAATTGCCTGACCGAAGATGATCGCCAGAAGCGCAACGTACATGGGATTGCGGACGTAGCGATAGGCGCCGCGGATAACGAGATGCCGCGGCGGAGCAACCGGCGCCGGCGTGCCGAGCCCGTCAACCGCAAACCGGCCAAAGGACGCAATCAGCACCGGCAATCCCGCCAGCACCAACGCCACGCCGAGCCAGCGCAGCGGTTCGATGCCGAGGAAGACCGGCGCGAAATGCCAGCGGGAAATCCACCACGGCACGATCCCGGCGAGCGTGACCGGGGCAACAATAAAGAACAGGAAAGATCCGAAAATCGCCGCGTTCCGAGTCATCGTCTTGTACGTGTCGTGTCGCCGCAATTGCAATCAAGGCGTCTCCGGCTGGGCCAAACATGACAGATTTGCGGCATCAGCGCTTCGTTTCTGCCGGTTTTGCAGGCATAAGGTCGACTTCCAGGCATTTCAGGAGCTTGGCTTCGATGGCTGTCTCCATTCGCCAGATCCATCCGGTTTTTGTCGGCGAAGTCTCCGGGGTGGATCTGAGGCGGTCCTTGTCGCGCGACGAGGTCGCGGCCATCGAGGCCGGAATGGATCGTCACGCCGTCCTTGTTTTTCACGATCAGAACATCACCGACGAACAGCAGATCGCGTTTACCCGCAATTTCGGCGAGATCGAGGATGCGGCCGGCGGCAATATCACCAAGCCGGAGGAACACCGGCTGAACCCGCTGATGAACGATGTCTCGAACCTCGGCCGGGACCATCAGCCTCTCGCCCGCGACGACCGGCGTCGGCTGTTCAACCTTGGCAACCAGCTGTGGCATTCCGATAGCTCGTTCCGGGCGATCCCGGCGAAATATTCGCTGCTGTCCGGCCGGGTTATCGCCAAGAAGGGCGGCAACACCGAATTTGCCGATATGCGCGCCGCCTACGACGCGCTCGACGCCGAGACCAAGGCGCTCGTCGAGGATCTCGTCTGCGAGCACTCGCTGTTGTATTCGCGCGGCCTGCTCGGCTTTGAGGTCACGCCGGAAGAACGGGCGATGTTCCGGCCGGTGCGGCAGCGCCTGGTCCGCACGCATCCGGTGACCGGCCGCAAATCGCTTTATCTCGCCTCGCATGCCGGGACGATCGTCGGCTGGCCGATGCCGGAAGCCCGCGCCCTGCTGCGCGATCTGACCGAGCACGCCACGCAGCCGCAATTCGTCTATGTCCACCAATGGCGGCAATACGATCTGGTGATGTGGGATAACCGGCAGATGATGCATCGGGTGCGCCGCTTCGACGAGAACGAGCTCCGCGATATGCGGCGCACCACGGTTGCCGGCGATGCGCCGACCGTCGAGCAGGTGCAAGCGGCCTAAAGCGGGGCCAACGACGAGGAGTCCGCCGTGGTGACGGGAGAACCGGGCCGGTGAGGGGGGAGAGCTCGTACACGCCGGTGCCCAACCGCGGCATGATCACCATCTCGATCATGCTCGCCAACATCATGCAGGGCGTCGACAACACGATCCTCAATGTCGCCCTGCCGCACATCCAGGGCAGCTTGTCGGCCTCGCTGGACCAGATCGCCTGGGCGCTGACCTCCTATATCGTCTGCGCCGCGATCATGATGCCGCTAACCGGCTGGCTCGCGGGCCGGTTCGGCATCAAATACATCTTTCTGGTCTCGATCATCGGCTTCACGCTTGCTTCGGCCCTGTGCGGCCTCGCCTCGAGCCTCGGCGAACTGGTTTTCTTTCGCGCATTGCAGGGGGTTGCCGGGGCTGGCCTCATTCCACTGTCGCAGGCGACGCTGTTGCAGATCAACCCGCCGCAGCGCCACGGGCATGCCATGGCGGTGTTCGGCATCGGCACGATCATGGGACCGATCATGGGGCCGGCGCTCGGCGGCTGGTTGACCGAGGATTACAGCTGGCGCTGGATCTTCTTTATCAACCTGCCGGTCGGCGTGTTGTGCACGCTGGGCGTTCTGGTTTTTATCCGTCAGACCCGCAACGTGCATTACGAACCGTTCGATTTCGTCGGGTTCCTCACGCTGAGCCTGGGGGTCGGTGCGTTGCAGTTGATGCTCGATCGCGGTGAGCTGAAGGACTGGTTTCATTCGAGCGAAATCTGGATCGAGGCGACAGTCGCGGGGCTAGGCTTTTATCTTTTTACCGTACACACGGCGACCACCGACGAGCGCTCGTTTCTCAACCGCGACCTGCTGAAGAGCGCCAATTTTATGGCCGGCACCGTGCTGATGTTCTGTGGCGGTCTGATCATGACCGGCACCTTGGCGCTGCTGCCGACGATGCTACAGAACCTGATGAACTATCCGGCAATGACCACCGGGTTGGTATGCGTGCCGCGCGGCATCGGGAGCATGGCAGCGATGTTCATTGTTGCCCCGCTGATCAGCCGGGTCGACAACCGGCTGCTCATTCTGTTCGGCTTTCTGCTGACCGCCGCCTCGATGTGGCAGATGAGCCAGTTCTCGCTGCAGATGGGCATGGCACCGGTGATCATCTCCGGGTTTTTGCAGGGTTTCGGCCTCGGCTGTACCCAGGTGCCCTTAAACATCATGGCGTTGTCGACCCTGCCGCGCCACATCCTGACCCAGGGGACGGCGATCCGCAGCCTGATGCGTAACCTCGGCGGCAGCGTCGGCATCAGCATTCTCATCGCCACCTTGGCCCAGAATACTCAAGTGGTTCATTCGCGCCTGGTCGAAGGCCTGCGGCCGGACAATCCGCTCGCCCAGGCGCCCTATCTGGCGGCGCCGTTCAGCCTAACCACACCGGGCGGGATGGCGGCGCTCAATGCCGAGGTGACGCGGCAGGCCGCGATGGTCGCCTATATCGATGATTTCAAGCTGATCATGTTGATCGCGCTCGCTACCTTACCGCTGCTGCTACTGTTGCGCGACGCGCGCCGCCTCCCGCCGCCCGCTGCAGCCGCCGCTGCGGCGGCCGACGATTAGGCGGCGAGGATAGGCACTCCGACCCCGGACGTGGTAGTCTCCGGTTAATCATGCCGGCGGCGGAGGGGGCGCCGTGCGAGATCATCATGTGACGTCGATAACGCGTTCGGGAAACCGCTGGGCCCGATGGTGCCGGCGCGCAGCGGCCATTGGCTTGGCCATGCTGCTGGCGGGCTGCGCACCCGAAAAGCCGGCGCCCGCGCCGGGCCCGTTCGGACAGTACATCCGGTCGGCGCCGCGCAAGCCAGCGCCAGTGCGGACGGCCGTCCAGCCGAAAGACAAGCCGGCGACGGCGGCCCCCGAAGAGCCCGCGCTGGCGGAGGTGCGGGAAGAACCGCAAGCAGAGCAGACCGCGCTCGCCGTCGCGCCCTCGCCCGACCTCCTCGGTCTTGATCCGCAGCATACGACCGCACTGCTCGGCCCGGCGGCGCAGACCCATAGCCAGTCGCCGGCCACGGTGTGGCATTACAAGAGCGGGCGCTGCGAGCTGGATCTCTCCTTCTACATGGAGATGAAGTCCGGCCAGATGCGCACCCTGCATTATGATTTCAAAGGCGAGGCGGCCAACCCGGAGCAGCGTCAGGCCTGCCTTAAATCGATCATCGAGGAAAACCGCAAACCGGAGCGCTCATAAGTGCCGCATGTCGTGCTGACCGATGATGATGAGCTGTTTCGCGAGTCGCTCGGCCTCAACCTTTCCGATGAAGGCTACGACGTCACGAGCTTCGCCAACGGCCATGAGACCTTGACCTATCTGCAGGAGGGGGGCGAGGCGGATGTTCTGCTGCTCGACTGGCGCATGCCCGAGCTTACCGGGATCGATGTGCTGCGCCGGTTGCGCCGCGCTGGGATCGGGATCCCGGTCATTTTCCTGACCGCGCTGTCGGACGATATCTACGAGCAGGCCGCACTCGAAGGCGGCGCGGTCGACTTCATCGATAAATCACGACGCTTGCCGATCCTGTTGAAGCGCCTCGAGCTGATCGCCGAGGGCCTGCGGCCCTTGCGCGCCGCCGACCCGCCCGCCGCGTCGGTGCTTCGCCACGGCGCCCTCGAGCTGCGCTGCGACAGTCATCGCGCCTTCTGGCAGGGCGTCATGGTCGATTTGAGCTTGACCGAGTTCCGGATCATCGAGCTCCTCGCGACGCGCGCGAGCGAGGATATCGGCTATCGGGAAATCTACGACCTCGTGCACGGCAAGGATTTCATCGCCGGTCTCGGCGAGGAGGGTTTTCGCGCTAATGTGCGGACGCTGATCAAGCGAATTCGCAAGAGTTTCCGGGAAGTCGACCCGGATTTTGCCCAGATCGAGAACTATGCTGGTTTCGGATACCGCTGGCTATCTGAGGAATAAGCTCGGCTTCGTCTGGAGGCTGCGATCGCTACGCGCGAAGACGAGCCTGCTCGCGCTTATCTTCGCGCTGGTGCCGGTCTTCCTCTATGCCGAGTTCCGCAAGGCCTACCAGGACAGCCAGGATCTGCTGTTGCAAAGCGTCCGCGACCAGGGACGGGTGATCAGCCAGTCGCTGCTGCCATTGCTCGAGAACGCCGCGATTTCTGAACTGCCGCAGCTTGGCCGCCAGCTCGAGCGGTTCGCCGGCAAGGTGACGACGATCAAGCTGCTGCTGGCGCCGAAGGGCGCCGACAGCGACGGGTTCTATTACGTCGCGTCATGGCCCGGGGTAGCCGGCAACAATCTCGAAGCCGAACGCCAGCTGTTGGCGGGGCAGGGGGTTCTTGGTCGTCTGGCGCAAAGCTGTCGCGGCGAAATGCCATTTTCGCTGCTGTACGATCGGCCGACCGGCGGGGCAGAGATCGTCACCGCGGTGACCCCATTATTGACGGCGACGGGCTGCTGGGCAGTCGTGGCGTCGTTTTCCGCCGAGGCCTTCCCCGGCGCTCATCTCGGGCAACCCTACTGGGAGACGCCGACCGTGCAGATCGCGGCGGCGATCTACCTCGCGATGGTCGTGATCACCTTCTCGACGCTGCTCGGCATCAATGGCGGGTTGCGGCGGTTTGCCCGGCTGGCGCGGCAGATCCGCGAGCATGGCCGCACGACCGGCAGCTTCGCGGCCCGCAACGAGATCCCCGAACTCGCCGAAGTCGCCGCCGAGTTCGACCGCATGGTCGAGGCGCTGCACGGCTCGGCGGCGGCGATCCGCCGCGCAGCCGAGGACAACGCCCATGCGTTCAAGACGCCGATCGCGGTCATTCGCCAGTCGCTGGAACCGCTTCGCCGCGCGGTCGGCGTCGATAACCAGCGGGTTCTCCGCGCCATCGAGCGGGTCGATCATTCGCTCGATCGGCTCGACGGGCTGGTGGCCTCGGCGCGCCGGCTGGACGAGGCGACCGCCGATCTGGTCGCCGAGCCGCGCCGGCCGGTCGACCTGCAGCGGCTGCTCGGCAAGTTGATCGAGAGCCGCGCCGTGCTGCTGCCGGGCCGCGATATACGGTTGCGGGGCGAGTTGTCGCCGGCGGTTTATGTGCTCGGCAGCGAATCGATCATCGAGATGATCATCGAGAATCTGATCGACAACGCCGCCTCATTCGCGCCGCCGGGCAGCGAGATCCTGGTGCGGCTCCGGCAAGAGCGCGATATCGCTCATATCGAGGTCGTCGATGAAGGTCCGGGCGTGCCGCCGGCGCAGCTCGACCAGATCTTCGAGCGCTATTTTTCAGCGCGCAGAAAGGGGGCGCAGAGCGATGCAGGGCCGGGATCCTTCGGCATCGGCTTGTCGATTGCGCGGCGCAATGTCGAGGCGATGCGCGGCATGATCGAAGCCGAGAACCGCATACCGCAGGGCCTGATCATTCACATCCGCCTGCCGGTCGCGCCGCGATTTGCCTGAAACGGCGCGGGGCAGAGCCTGCCCCGCACCATCAGCGGCCGGGGGTGATCTACTCCGCGGCGGCCAGTTCGTCCGCGAAAGGCTCGGCGGCCGCGGCCGTCTGGCCGGATTCGAGCTCTTTGGCTTCGCTTTCGAAGGCGTGCCCGATCGCTTCCAGCTCATCGGCCAACTCGAAGCTGGCGATGCCGCGGGCCAGCCGGAAGCAGCGCTGTGCTTCAACCCGCAGCGCGTCGGCCACTATCGGGGGTTGGCCCTGTGGCAGCGATGAACGCCAGCGCGCAAACAGCGGGAAGATCGACGTCAGTGATCCCTGGTACCTCATGTCTCGGAGGCTATCCATGATCGGAGCGGCGCGGTTGTGACCAATCCGGGGCAATTTAGTTAACACGCTTTGCACTCGGGCGGACAGCACCTCGTCGCAATTCACCTTATGCGAGAAATCCCGCCGGGTATCGTCAAGATTATCGTATAAATCCGCCACCATTCGAAGTGATGCCGGTCAACCGCTACGCGGGTATACCGACCGCTGTTGAGGGAAGGGAAGCCATGAAGAGACGCGATCTATTGGCCCTGGCGAGCGCGCTCGCGGTGGGCGGCGCGGCGGCGGGACGTTCGGCGTCGGCGCAGCAGAAGAGCGTCCTGAAAGCCTCGGATGTGCATCCCGAAGGCTACCCGACCGTGCAGGCCGTCGAGAACATGAGCAAGAAATTGGAACAGGCGACCAATGGACGCCTGTCGATCCAGATGTACGCCTCGATGCAATTGGGCGGCGAGAAGGAAATGATCGAGCAGGCGCAGGTCGGCGCGATCCAGTTCGTGCGGGTCAGCGTCGGGACGCTCGGCCCCGTCATCGACGACCTCAACGTCTTGAACCTGCCGTTCCTGTTCCGCGACACCACGCATATGAACAAGGTCGTCGACGGTCCGATCGGCCAGCAATTGCTCGACAAGGTGACGAACAACGCGGCGGCCAAGCTCGTCGGGCTGTGCTGGATGGATGCCGGGGCGCGCAGCTTTTACGACACCAAGAAGCCGATCAAGAGCATCGCCGATTTGAGGGGGCTCAAGATCCGCGTCATCGGCAATCCGATGTTTGTCGAGATGGCGAACGCGCTCGGCGCCAATGGCGTCGCGATGGGCTACGACCAGGTGTTCAGCGCCTTGCAGACCGGCGTCATCGACGGGGCCGAAAACAATCCGCCGAGCTTTGTCTTCGACAATCATTACCAGGTCGCGAAGTACTACACGCTGACCCAGCATTTGATCGTGCCGGAGATGCTGGTCTATTCGCGGGCCGGCTGGGACCAGCTGTCGGCGGACGACCAGGCATTGATCAAGAAATTCTCGCGCGAAGCGCAAGCCGATGCTCGCGAGTTGTGGAACAAGACCGAGGCCGATGCCATGGATCGCATGAAGAAGGCCGGCATCGAGATCATCCCGATCGCCGACAAGACGCCGTTCCGCGACGCGGTCAAACCGGTCTGGGACAAATACGGCAGCAAGTTCACCGACCTGATCAAGCAGATCCAGGCGGTCAGCTGATCAAACGCCGCAATTTTCTGGCTTCGGAGATGACTGCATCCCGGCGTCTCGGCGAAAGCCGGGATCCACTTTTCCAACGCTCGTGCGACTGCTGGGTGGGTCCCGGCTTTCGCCGGGACGCCGGATAGGGAAGCTCCTCAATGTCCTCCCAGATTATTGCCAGCGACGCGGATACGACCGAGCCGCAGGGTAGTCAACCGGCGCATCCGCTGCGGCGGGCGATGGATGCGCTCTATCGGCTGTGCGCGATCATTGCCGGCTCGGCGCTGGTGTTGATTTCGTTGGTCGTGCCGTGGGGCGTCTATACCCGCTATGTGCTCGACAGCGCCTCGTCCTGGCCGGAGCCGATGGCGATTCTGTTGAGCATCGTGCTGACGTTTTTCGGGGCCGCGGCCTGCTACCGCTCCGGCGTGCATATGCGGGTCACCGTGGCGCGCGATCTGTTCCCGCCAGTGGGACAGCGCACCATCGATCTGGTGGCCGAAGGGCTGATGGCGCTGATCAGCCTGTTCATGGTGATCTGGGGCGCGCGCCTCGTCGCCGCGACGTGGCAGCAGGTCATCGCCGAATTCCCGTTCCTCTCGGTCGGGGTCACCTATCTGCCGATCCCGATCGGCGGCGCCATCACGTTGTTGTTCATCGCCGAGCGCTTGCTGATCGGGCCGCCGCCGCAAACCGATTGGCGCGCCGCGGCGCCGGATTAGCCCGATGGATGTTCTGATTGTCATTGGCGGGCTGCTGGGCGCGATCGCCCTCGGCGTGCCGATCGCCTATGCGCTAGCCCTGTCCGCGCTGGCCGGCGCCTGGTGGATCGGCATCCCGACCGAAGCGGTGATGCTGCAGATATCGAGCGGCGTCAGCAAATTCGCGATGCTGACGATTCCCTTCTTCGTGCTGGCGGGCGCGATCATGGCCGAGGGCGGCATGGCGCGCCGGCTCGTCGCCTTCGCCAATGTGATCGTCGGCCTG
>Ga0066709_100004299_pt1 | contig 11306 bp, 8 predicted proteins | sample GraSoiAngelo_158_FD_79665 | JGI IMG/M metagenome (GOLD analysis project Ga0066709, IMG submission 79665) | Grasslands soil microbial communities from the Angelo Coastal Reserve, California, USA - 14_1009_16_30cm | ecosystem: Environmental > Terrestrial > Soil > Grasslands | place: USA... | reverse complement strand
AGCTGAAGGACGCCCATCAGATATTTATTATCCGCGACAATCGGATAGGTCAGCACCTGTTTCGTCTTGAATCCGGTTTTCTTGTCCCAGGAGCTGTCATGGAGCAGGGAGGGATTGATGCTGGTCAGCTCCGCCTGATTGTAGGCGTCGGCAATGTTGACGGGCCGGAGATACTTCGCGGAGAATCCCGCGAGGCTTTGCTCGGAGATGGGAATCCTGATGACTTCGATCTCATCGATGTGGGGGACTTTGGAAAAGATCTCTTTCTTCTCCGTATCCACCGCATAAAGGGTCAATTCTTCGGCGTCGAAAAGACTGAGGATTTCCTTGTGAAGGTCGAGAAGAATCTGATCGATATCACTAGCCGCATGGATCTGGTTCGTGATCCGCTTGACCTGTTCCGCATACTGCACCTTCTGCTGCAATTCCTGCAGATTCTCAGGCGAAACTTTCGACTGCATGAGGGCTCCTCCATGAGGCGACTGGAGAGATTCCGCGGCATTCCCCGAGACGCGGCCTGCCATGGCACAACGCCGCCTGAGGGTGTTCTCCCTTTAAGGAACCCTTTTAGTGTAGCGGAATTGCCCTTTAACGCAAGCGGAAACACAAAAGTCTAGAAAGGACGCCACTTACTGCCACTACGACGCAAGGGCTCTGGCCGAGAACCCGTTCCGACGTTGAGGCTTAGCGTGCTCGAGAGCTGTTCAGAGGGAGTGTCTGGGCATGCTTCAGAACCTGGTCTGGTGCGAGACGCGTCACCGTTCCGTCTTTCCGAAGCTTGAATTCCACCGTGCCCTGGGCCAGCCCTTTGTCGCCGATGATCAGCTGATAGGGCGCCCCGATGAGGTCTGCATCGTTGAATTTCACGCCGGCTCGTTCATCGCGATCGTCCCACAGCACTTCGATTCCGGATTGGATCAGCGAGGTGTAGAGTGAGGAGGCAATGTCGGACACCTGGGCCGATTGGCTGAGCGCAAGCAGGTGGATGTGAACGGGAGCGATGGGTACCGGCCAGATGATGCCTTTCGCGTCGTAGTTCTGCTCGATGGCGGCAGCGGCGGTGCGCCCAACTCCGATGCCATAACAGCCCATCACGGCCACGCATTCTTTGCCCTCGGGATCCAAAAAGGTCGCGCGCATCGCCTTGCTGTATTTGGTGCCGAGCATGAACACATGGCCCACCTCGATGCCGCGCGCCACCCGAAGGGTCCCGTCGCCTCGTGGCGAAGGATCGCCGGCGCTGGCGTTCCGAAGATCCGCCCATCGCTCGATCGTAACGTCTCGATCCCAGTTGGCATCGACATAGTGCGTATCGGCCTCGTTCCCGCCGACCACGAAGTTGCGGAGCGCTTTGACTTCGTGGTCGGCCACGAGGCGCACCCGTTTCAGGCCGATCGGGCCGGCGAATCCGATCGGGGCGCCGGTGAGAGTCATGACCGTCTCCTGGTCGGCCAACTGGAGGTCCGTCACGCCCAAGAGTGTTTTGACCTTAATGTCGTTGACCGCACGATCGCCGCGAACCAGCACGGCGACTGGTTCTTTGGGCGTGGTATAGAGCAGCGTCTTGACGAGGCGTTGCGGAGTGGTCTTCAGCATCGCCGTGACCTCCTCGACCGTACGGGCTCCTGGCGTCGGCAGCTTCCGGAGGGGTCGTGGGGCCTCGGTCGAGGTCTCCTTGGGTGGCAGCACCTCGGCCCGTTCCACGTTCGCCGCGTACGTGCCGTGCTCGGCATAAACGATCGTTTCTTCACCGGTCTCGGCCAGCACCATGAACTCGTGGGAGGAGGTGCCGCCGATCAGGCCGGTGTCCGCCTCCACAGGGCGAAAGGTGAGGCCGCATCTGGTAAAGATGCGCACATAGGCATCGTACATTTTCTGGTAACTGAGCCGGGCTCCTTCCTCGTCCTTGTCGAAACTGTACGCGTCCTTCATGATGAACTCGCGTCCCCGCATCAAGCCAAACCGGGGGCGGATTTCATCCCGGAATTTGGTCTGAATCTGGTAGCAGTTCAGAGGGAGCTGTCGGTATGAGCGGACTTCCCGGCGGATGAGGTCCGTGATGACCTCTTCATGCGTCGGTCCCAGGCAGAAGTCGCGCTCGTGGCGATCCTGGAAGCGAAGCAACTCCTTCCCGTAGAAATCCCAGCGGCCGGTCTCACGCCAGAGCTCGGCCGGCGAGGCGATCGGCATGAGGAGTTCCTGGGCGCCTGCTCGATCCATCTCTTCTCGGATGATGCGCTCAATCTTTCGGATGACGCGGAGCCCAAGGGGCAGGTAGGTATAGATACCGGCCGCGACCTTCCGGATCATCCCCGCTCTCAGCATCAGGCGGTGGCTGACGGTCTCGGCCTCGCCGGGATCCTCGCGGAGGGTGGGGATCAGGAGCTGTGACACGCGCATCGAGTAGTCCTAGAGTCTGCAGCGTCGGTGAGTCATTGCGTCATCGCGTGCAAGAGCCGTGACACGCAAAGACGCTCCACGCTCAGACGCGCTATCGCAAGATCAGCCGCTCGATGTCGTTCCAGAAGGCGAAGACCATGATGCCGACGAGCAGGAGCAGCCCCACCTGCTGCGCAATTTCGCGCTGACGCTCCCCGAGCGGCTTGCGCAAGATCGCTTCGATACCAAAGAACAACAGATGCCCGCCGTCCAGGATGGGGATCGGAAGCAGGTTCAGCACCCCGAGGTTTATGCTCAGGATGGCGATCAGGAACACGACGCTGGAGGCACCTTGGGACGCAGCCTCCCCTGAAATATTGGCGATGGTCAGGGGTCCGCCGATGTTCTTGCTGGAAATCTCTCCCACCACCATCTTATAAATGCCGACGACCGTCAGCTCCGCCCATCCCCAGGTTGCCTGGATGCCGTGGAACGGGGCCATGAGTGGGCTGGAGACCTTGACGATCGACCGGCCTGGTCCCGAGATACCGATTTTGCCCATCTCGACCGTCTTCCCGTTCAGGACCCCCTTCTCTGCGGCCGGCGTCACGGTGAGCGAGAGGCGCTGATCGCCCCTCATGACCTCGAATCGAAGCGGACGGTTCGGGTTTTCCTTGACCACTCCGGTCATCTGCGACCAAGTCCTGATGTCCCGTCCATCGATGCTGACCACCCGGTCGCCTTCATTAAACCCTGCGGCCATGGCGGGAGAGCCGTTCATGACGACGGTAATCACGGGAGCGGTCTCCTCGGTCCCGATGCGGTATGTCACCACCTCGGTCCCGCCATCCTGGAATGTGATCGGCTGGGGCGTGACTACGATTGTTTTGATTTGGCTATCGCGGCGCACGTCCAGAGTCAATGGCTGGCCGTGGCTTTTCTCGACGGCATCCAACAGTTCGCTCCTGGTGGAAATATCGCGCTCGTTGACCCTGAGAATTCGATCACCCACTTTGATCCCTGCCAGGTCGGCCGGCGAGCCCGGCAGCAAGGCCTCCACGTCAGGAGTCAGATCTCGAAACGTGGGCACGAAGAGCGGCGCCCCGGTTGCCAGCCATCCGGTGAAGATGAGGTAGGCCAGAAGAAAATTAAACCATGGGCCCGCTGCCACGATGAAGGTCTTGCGAAGCAACGATTGGTGAGCGAACGACCGCCGCCTGTCTTCGGGCGTCAGAGCGTCCGCTTCCTCCTCACCGAACAATTTGACATAGCCGCCGAGGGGGACGGCCGATATCAGATATTCGGTCTCGCCGATCTGGCGGCCGGCCAGTTTCGGACCAAACCCCAGCGAAAACTTCAACACCTTGACGCCCACCCAGCGGGCTACCAGGAAATGGCCCAACTCGTGAAACGAAATCAACACTCCCAGGACGATCAGGAACCACCAGACCTTCTGCGTCAGGATCCAGATCATGTCCGGTGACCAGGCTGCTATCCAGGACACGAGTGACACCTCTTCCTAAGAGTTATTAGTCCTGAGTTCTCAGTTTCTAGTTGATCTGGAAAACTCAAGACTCAAAACTGAACCCTGCTCTACCGGGCGAGCGCATGAACGAGCGATCCGGCTTTCTCTCGCGCCCAACGATCAGCCTCAAGCGCGTCTTCCAGGGTCCTCACGTCACGGGCCGTGTGCGTCTCCATGGTGGTCTGGATCACCTCCGCGATATCGGAGAACCGGATGCCCTCCTGGAGGTACGCGGCCACCGCCACCTCATTGGCCGCGTTCATGGTGGCTGGCATCGTTCCTCCAATCCGCAGCGCTTCGTACCCGAAGCTGAGGCAAGGGAAGCGCTCGTGATCCGGCCGCTGAAACGTGAGTTTGCCGATGTCGGCCAAGTCCAGGGAAGGCAGCTCCAACGGCATTCTCTCAGGATACTGCAAGGCGTAGGAAATCGGCGTCCGCATGTCTGGGAGGCCAAGCTGGGCGATCACCGATCCGTCTCGATATTCTACCAGAGAATGCACGATGCTTTCCCGATGGATCAACACGTCGATCTGTCGCGAAGGAATATCGAAGAGCCATCGGGCCTCGACCACCTCAAGCCCCTTGTTCATGAGCGTCGCAGAGTCGATCGTAATCTTGGCGCCCATCTTCCAGTTTGGGTGTTTCAAGGCCTGTTCGGCTTTCACATCCTGCATCTGCTCCTTGGACAGGTCCCACAGGGGCCCTCCCGACGCGGTCAGAATGAGACGACGGACGTCCTCTCGACGGTGGCCTTCCAGCGATTGGAAAATAGCACTGTGCTCGCTATCGACCGGAAAAATGCGCACGCCTCGCTTCCTGGCTTCCTCCTGCATCAACGGTCCGGCCATCACCATCGGTTCCTTGTTGGCCAGCGCCACGTTTTTCCCGGCTCGGATGGCCGCAAGAGTCGGAACCAGGCCGGCGCCCCCGACGATGGCTGAAATCACCAGGTCGGCCTCCGGCAACTGAGCGACTTGAGCGACCCCATCCACACCGGACAGGATTTCTACCGGAAACTTTCCGCATCGGGCGCGAAGCTTGACGGCTGCCAGCTCATCGGAGAGCGCCACCACAGCCGGCTTGAACTGGCGCAACTGCTCTTCGAGTTTGTCACCATTGGTGCCGGCGGTAAGGCCCACAACCTGGAATTGCGCAGAGAACTTGGTAACAATGTCCAGCGTGTTGGTCCCGATCGAACCAGTTGAGCCAAGAATGACGATCTTCTTCATAGCCTCTCCTGCCTTGACCCCTTACGCGTCACGTTTTGACCAGCGTCACGTAATAGTAGAACGCGGGGGCCGCGAACAACAAACTGTCCAGCCGGTCCAGCATGCCTCCGTGCGCGGGAATCACTGTGCCGGAATCCTTCACGCCGGCACTGCGTTTCAAGACCGATTCAGTGAGATCTCCCAACGCCCCTGCCAGCGTGAGCAGCAGGCCGATGGCCACGCAGTCGGTCACACTGAAGGACGGCAAAAACCACGCGCGAGCGACCAAAGCTGCGGCAACGGCCAGGATCAGCCCCCCGAGCACGCCCTCGACGGTCTTGTTGGGGCTGATGACGGGGGCCAGTTGCCGCCGGCCCAGGCCCCTGCCGGCATAATAGGCCCCTGTATCGCCAGCCCATGTGACCAGAAACAGAAAGAAAATCAGGAACTCTCCGCCCTCCAGGGCTCGGGTCAACAGCAGATGCCCCAACGTGATTCCAATGTAGAGCACCCCAAAGACCAGGACGGCTGAGTCCACAAGACTCCGGCCGAGCTCTCGCCGGGAGAAGAGTGGGTAGGTCAGGATGGCGATGAGCATCAGCAACAAGACCATCCGTTCTGGGAGGAGCCCCGGCCACTGCATGCCCGTCAGCAACAGTCCTCCCGATACCAACCCGAGGGCCATGGCGATCGGGGCCCGCTCCTCGCGAAAGTGCAAGCGGTAGAACTCTACCAGCGCCAGCAGAGCCGCCGAGACCACCAGAGCGAAGAACACCGTCGCGGGAAAGTAGCGGACCAGGAGGTAGAAAAGGGGGGCAAAGACGAGGGCCGTATAGACCCGCCGGGCATTGAACTGCCTGCGCGCCACTGGCAGGTCCTGCAAGGTCTGATGGTCGTGTGTTTCGCACTCCACCGCTCCCCGCCTCACAGCCCGCTCTGTCGGTATGCGGGGCTCCGGACTCGACCAAACCGGCGCTCCCGCCTTTGATATTCCAACAGGGCAAGAAGCAGCTCGCGTCGGCGGAAGTCCGGCCAAAGCGTGGGGGTGAAGTACATCTCGGTGTAGGCCAGTTGCCAGAGAAGGAAATTGCTGATCCGGAACTCGCCGCTGGTGCGGATCAGCAAATCCGGATCGGGTAGACCGCGCGTGGACAGGTAGCCGTCGAGAAGGTTCTCATCGATCGCCTCAGGCTGCATCTTCCCTTGCTTGCAATCCTGCGCCACGCGCCGGACCGCGTCCACGATCTCGGACCGGCCACCGTAACTGAGCGCCACGGTCAAGACCAATTTGCCGAGGCGGGCGGTCTGTTTCTCGACCTTCCGTATCCAGTTCGGCGCCGATGAGGGGAGGGAATCCACACGGCCGATGCCCTGAAAGCGGATACCCTGTTCGATCCACGAATCCCGTTCGGACTGGAGATATTGCTCCAGCAGCCGCATGAGAGCATTGATCTCGGGGGCCGGCCGATTCCAGTTCTCTTGGGAGAAGGCGTAGATGGTCAGGGCACCGATGCCCAGTTCCCGGCACAAAGTAATGATCTCACGAACCGATTTGATCCCTTCGGTATGCCCGGCGATGCGAGGAAGACCGCGGAGCTCTGCCCAGCGACCATTCCCGTCCATGATGATTGCCAGATGCTTGGGGAGCAGGTCATCATCCAAAAGCGCGATCAGTTCGGCTTCCGAGAGGTGATCACTGCTGGTTGCGGTGCTCTTTGTCATGCAGAGGGTGAAGGTCCTTATTATTTTAACAGGGTCGGTTGGCGGGTAGCCCTGAGTCTAATGGCCGTGAAAAAAAAAGTCAAACGATATTTCGGTATTTTCTAGAAAAAGCATACGGTTTGGGGTGTTCGTTCCATTGCGCCAGTCGAAGAGAATCAGCTATACTCCCAGCGCTGAAGAGGAGAAGGAGAGAGAGATGTCTACCCAAGAAACTGCCGAGCTGGCCCAATTTGGCCTCGGGGAGTTGGAAATTCGCCAGGCGCTCGGGCGGGTGAAGGTCCGCGATGTGGATTACGCCGATCTGTATTTCGAGTCCCGGGTCTCGGAGTCGGTGTCGATGGAAGAGGGGATCGTCAAGCGGGCGACCAAAAGCGTTTCGCAAGGGGTCGGCGTTCGGGCGACGGCGGGCGAGAAAACCGGCTTTGCCTATTCGGACGAGCTCACGAGGAAGGACCTTGAGATCGCGGCCGATACGGCCCGATACATTGCCAATTCCCCGCAAGGGGCCGGCACCTTGCCGGTGACCCATCGGCAACGGCCGAATCGAGATCTGTACCCAGCGGAGACCTCGGTGGCCGACATTGCCACGCACGAGCGGGTTGATCTGTTGAATCTGATTGACGCTGAGGCGCGCCGCTACGACCCCAGGATCAAAAACGTCATGGCCTCCTTCAACACGGAGTACAAGATCGTCGTCGTGGCGACCTCGGAAGGGTTGCTGGTGGGGGATGTGCAACCCCTCTCCCGGCTCCAAGTCACCTGCATTGCGGAGGAACATGGCAACCGCCAGATCGGGACGTTCGGTGGAGGAGGCCGTGTCGGCTTCGCCTTTTACAGTGAGCGGGACCGCTACCGTCACTACGCTAGGGAAGCAGCCAGGCAAGCGATCCTCAATCTCAGCGCCGTGGACGCTCCGGCCGGGATCATGACGGTCGTGCTGGCTGGAGGCTGGCCGGGGATTCTGTTGCACGAGGCGATCGGCCATGGGCTGGAGGCGGATTTCAACCGGCGCAAGACCTCTGCCTTTAGCAATCGCATTGGGACGCGTGTGGCCTCCGAGCTCTGCACGATCGTGGATGACGGCACGCTGCCCTTTCGGCGGGGCTCGCTCAATATGGATGATGAAGGCACACCGACCGGCCGCGCGGTCCTCATCGAGCGAGGAATCTTGAGGGGCTATATCACCGACCGGTTGAATGCCAAGCTGCTGGGAATTCCGTTGACCGGAAACGGCCGGCGTGAAAGTTTCCAGAGCGTGGTCCTGCCCCGGATGACCAATACCTTCATGTTGGCAGGGGAATCGGATCCCCAGGACATTATCCGATCCGTGAAGCGGGGCCTCTATGCCGTGTCGTTTGGGGGTGGGCAGGTGGACATCACCAACGGCAAGTTCGTGTTCTCGGCGAGCGAGGCCTACCTGATCGAGGACGGCGCCATAACCAAGCCGGTCAAAGGAGCGACGCTCATCGGCAATGGCCCGGAGATTTTGACCCGAGTTTCGATGGTAGGCCACGACCTGAAATTGGATGAGGGGATCGGCACCTGCGGTAAAGAGGGGCAATCCGTCCCAGTTGGAGTTGGCTTGCCGACCATTCGGGTTGATGAGATTACCGTCGGCGGGACCAAAAGTTAAGCGATGGCCTCCCAGGAGCTGAAATCAGCAGACAAAAACTTTGCGGAGTTGGCGACCGATCTATTGAGTCGAGCCAGGACGCATGGGGCGACCGAGGCCGACGTCATGGTGGCCGACGGAGAAACCTTTTCGGTGCAGGTGCGCCTCTCAGCGGTGGACCGACTGACCAAGGCGCGGGAGAAACGGCTGGGGCTGCGGGTCTTTTTTGGCAAGCGGTCGGCCAGCGCCTCAACCTCTGACTTCTCGAAAGAGTCATTGGACCGCCTGGTGTCCGACACTTGCGCGTTGGCCAAAGCGGTGGTCGAGGATGATCAGTCCGGGCTTCCGGATGGGAATCTCACGGCGAAAGATCAACCGGACCTTGATCTCTTCGACTCCACGAGCCTGGAGACGGAAGCACAGATCGACTTGGCTCGTCGAGGTGAAGCAGCCGCGCTGGCTGCGGATCCGAGGATCACCAACTCGGAGGGGGCTGAGTTCGATTCATCGTCCGGTCGAGTGCTATTGGGGAACAGTCACGGGTTTTTAGGAGAATATCGAAGTTCGACCTTTTCCATCTCGGTGTCCCCGATCGCGACTGCCCCCGACTCCGGTAGTATGCAGCAGGACTCCTGGTATGCCGTGCGCCATCGGTTTGCTCGTCTCGATAGCCCCGAATCGGTGGGGCAGGAGGCGGCTCGGCGGGCCGTGCGGCGATTGGGGGCCAGGAAATTGTCCACCAGGCGAGCGCCGGTGGTGTTTGATCAGGAAATGGCTGCGGGCCTCCTGGGCAACCTGTTTCACGCGGCGTCAGGCTATGCGTTGTACAAAGGAGCCTCATTCCTGATCGGGCACCTCGGGAAGCGGCTCGCTCCGGAGTTGGTCACGATTTATGACGACGGCCGCCTACCTGGTGGCCTGGGATCGCGTCCCTTTGATGGAGAAGGACTTCCGACCAGAAAGACCACTGTGGTGGAGCGGGGGATGCTGACGAGCTATCTCCTGGATACCTACTCCGGAAGAAAGCTGGGACTGGCCTCGACCGGCAACGCCTCTCGGGGGGTCGGTGAGAGCCCATCGGTGGGACCGACGAACTTCTATCTGGTCCCGGGAACGACTGCCCCGGCCGAGATTCTCCGATCGGTGCGAGAGGGGCTGTACGTCACAGAGTTGATCGGATTTGGGGTCAACATGGTCACGGGCGACTATTCGAGAGGAGCCGCCGGATTTTGGATCGAAAACGGCGAACTCGCCTATCCGGTGGAGGAAATCACCATCGCCGGGAATCTCAAACAGATGTTCGCCGATATTGAAGTGGTCGGCAGTGACCTGGAGTTTCGGGGCCGCATCGCCAGCCCCACGATCAAGATTCGCGAGATGATGATTGCAGGTACTTAGGAGCAAATGGCGTATGGCAGGGAGCTGATGGTCGCAAAGGAGCAAGGTGAGTGTGGGTCGTCGCGTGAACCATAATGCCATGATCCACGAGTTCATTACTTCCAGTCTTCGAGCTATAAGCCATTTACCATACGCTATTCGCTCTTGTTCCGGAGGTGACTCATGGCTGATCTCAAGGAAATGATGGTTCAGTACCCGAGCGAGGACGTCACGGTTCGGGCCTATCTGGTGGGTGAGAAGGGCAGTGCCAAACGTCCAGCGATCATCGTGATCCAGGAATGGTGGGGATTGAGTGATCATATTAAAGATATCGCGCGCCGGTTCGCGAACGAAGGGTATGTGGCCATTGCACCGGATCTCTACTCGCGGTTGGGCTACAAGGTGGCGACCGATCCCAACGAAGCCGGCAAATTGATGAACGCGCTTCGGCAAGAGGATGGGTTGAAGGATCTGAATGCGACGGTCTCATATCTCAAGACAGTTCCCGAGGCGGATGCCAATCGTATAGGCGTCACCGGATTCTGCATGGGTGGGTCGTACACCTTGATGCTGCCGTGCGTAAATCCGGCTGTGAAAGCCGCGGTCCCATTCTATGGGTGGATCCCCAATCCTGACACGCCCCTCCAGAAGCTGGCCTGCCCTCTCCTTTATTTCTATGGTGAAGATGACAGCTTCATTCCCAGGGACGATGTCCAGCGGTTAGCAGCTGCTCTGAAGAAATACAACAAGCCAGGGGAGATCAAGACCTACCCTGGTGCTGGGCATGCCTTTTTTAGAGATACGGATAAGAATGTCTACAAGCCGGCTGCAGCCAAGGATGCGTGGGCGCGAACGCTTGCGTTCTTCAAAAAACATCTCGCATAGAATGCTTCAAGGAGCAAGAGGGCGGCTGGAACAATCCCCGTGCTCCCAGAGCGCGCACGATCAAGCTAGTAGGCCCGCCTCCCGTGCTCGCGCAGCGCGCACGCTCGGAAGGTGCCGGGGACCCGTTGCTCTTTGAAAGGCAACGGATGATGACGCGCGCAGTAGGATGCAGACCTACCACCGCGCACAGAAAATGGACAGGGTCAGGCTGATTGGAGTGGTCGCTCGATGGGCGCAGTAGAGATCATCCCACCCACCCCCGCATTAGTGAGAAGGGCCTCGTGGTCCGGTGTTTTTGAACATTCCAATCGTTCGATGAGGGGGTAGGAAAGAAGACATGGCACTCGATACTGAAGCCGGCAAACGCATGTTGCAGCTGATCACCTCGCGCTACGGGGATTGGCGTTGGCGGAAGAAGATCGAGAAGACGTTGAGTCTGCCGGCGACCGGTGTGGGGGATGAGGCCCAGCGCGCCATCTTCCGGTACCTGAAACAGGGGCTCAAGGCCTATAAGTCCCGACGCGCTGATCCGGACTCCTGGATCCTCGGAGGGTATGCCACCAAGGAAGTGATCGAACGGGCCAAGTTCGACCCTGCT
>Ga0066709_100004298_pt1 | contig 11308 bp, 10 predicted proteins | sample GraSoiAngelo_158_FD_79665 | JGI IMG/M metagenome (GOLD analysis project Ga0066709, IMG submission 79665) | Grasslands soil microbial communities from the Angelo Coastal Reserve, California, USA - 14_1009_16_30cm | ecosystem: Environmental > Terrestrial > Soil > Grasslands | place: USA... | reverse complement strand
GGGTAGTTGTGATAGGTGAGCCCGCGCGGCCGGGCGTACGCCTCGCTCGTGAAGACGAGGTAGTTGTGGAGGATCTCGCCGTAAACCGGCTGGCCGTCGCCATGGGCGGCGGCGATCGCGTCCACCGCCTCGCGGGTGGAGACGTGGACCACGTAGAGCGGGCAGCCGCTGCGCCGCGAGAGCAGTAGCATGCGCCGGACCGCCGCCTCCTCGGCGAGATTCGGCCGCGCCAGATGAATGTTGGCCCCTTGCGCCCGCCCTTCCCGGTAGAGCCGGCGGACGTGAAAATCGATGATGCAGTCGTCCTCGCAGTGAACCTGAGCGATTCCCCCGCGGCCGGCCAGCTCCTCCATCACCCCCCAGATCCGGCCGTCGTCGGTGAAGATGGACCCGGAGGCGGACGCCCCGGAGAAGGTGGTGAACATCTTGAAGGACATCACCCCCTCGGCGATGGCGTCCTTGAGCTCCTCGATTACCTCGAAGGGAAACGGCCCGGTGAGGAATGAGTGAAGTGCGTAGTCGACGTTCGGGCGCTCCGCCGCCAGCCGCTCCCGCTTGAGGCGAATCGCCTCCAGGAGGGACTGGCCCCCGGCCTGGTAGGCGAAGTCGATGAAGGTCGTGGTGCCTCCGTAGGCGGCGGCCCGGCTGCCGGCGGCGGAGGACTGGGCCTTCATCGTCTCGTTCAGCTCCAGGCTGAAGTGGACATGGGCGTCGATTCCGCCGGGAATGACGTACCTCCCGCGGGCGTCGATCGTCCGCTCTGCGTCCCGGTCCAGCGTGCCCGGGCTCGCGAGGGCGACGACGCGGCCGTCCTTGATCGCGACGTCGAGACGGTCCGTGCCGTCCGGCGCGACGACCTCACCGTCGGTAATGAGCAGGTCAAGCATCCGCGTCCTCCCATCGGCCGGCTGCCCGCCTCGGACCACGGCCGTTGGCGGCCGATTGTTCCCCGGTCCCAGCGCCCGCCTCCGGCGAACGGACGGGGCCGTCAGATGCGCTCGTCACCGCTCCGCGACGGCCGGCGCGCGCTCCGGCTTCGCCGCGAGCGCGGCGAGGTAGGCGATCGTCTCCTCAAGCGAGACCACGTCGGCGATCTTGCTGTCCATGTCCAGCAAGTTGGCCAAGTGCGGCTCCGGCGCGCGGTCCGCGACACACTCGACCGGAAGGATCGCGCGGAACCCGTGCTGCATGGCGTCGCAGGCGGTGGCCCGGACACAGCCGCTGGTGACGCACCCGGCGATGATGCAGGTGTCCACCCCGGCCGCTGTCAGGATCGACGCGAGCGGGGTGCCAAAGAACGAGCTCTGGAACTTCTTCACGAGCAGCGGCTCGCCCGGCTCCCGCGCGAGCCGCTCGTCCACCGCCACCGCGGGCGTGCCCAGGATCTGGTGCCGCAGCCCGGGTGCCTTTTTGATGAAGAGGCCGGCATCCCGGAGGTGCGGCTCGTAGGCGACGGTCATGAAGACGATCAGCACCCCCGCCGCGCGTCCGGCGTCGAGCAGCCGGCGAGTGGCCAGCACCTCGGCGTCCATGCCGGCCCCGAGCGGGTAGCGCGGGTCGGTGAGCCCCGTGATGAAGTCCACCACGACGATCGCCGGCGTGGTTCCGAAGCCGACCCGCCCCACCATCCCCGACTGCCGGTACTGCTCCCGGATCCGCTCGACGTCCATCGCTCGCCCTCCTCCCGATTAGCGGCCGCTACCGCCGGCCTCGGCCGCCTGCCCGCGGTAGCTCCGCTCCAGCGCCGCATACTCCTGGAAATGAAGCACGTCGTGGTACTGCTTCAGGGTCATCAGCCTGTCCAGCAGCGGCTCCGCCGAGCCGGACTGGCGGATCGCCGCCAGCGCGTCCTGCACCGCCTTGGCCGCGGCCAGAAAGGCGGTGCCGGGATAGATGGCGATCTTGAAACCCATCTCCTGGAGGGTGTGCCAAGTCAGGTACGGGCTGCGGCTCGTCTCGACCATGTTGGCCAGGAGGGGGGTCTGGATCGCGCGGGCGATCTCGCGAAACTCGTCGGCGCTCTCGGGCGATTCCACGAACACGACGTCGGCGCCGTTCGCCGCGTAGATGCGCCCACGGCGGATCGCCTCCCCGAGCCCGTGTCCGGTGCGCGCATCGGTGCGGGCGATGATCAGGGTGTCGGGGCTGGTCCGGGCGTCGGTGGCCGCGCGCAGCCGGGCGATCATTTCCTCGACGGGCACCACCTCGCGGCCCAGCTCGTGGCCGCAGCGTTTCGGACTCACCTGGTCCTCCAGCTGGATGGCGCTCGCGCCGGCCGCCTCGAACTCCCGCACGGCGCGCTGCAGCGTGAGCAGGTTTCCGTAGCCGTCATCACCGTCGACGATGACCGGCAGCCCCACCGTGGCCACGGTACGCCGCAGTCGTTCGGCCATCTCGGAGAGGGACATCATCCCGAGGTCTGGCAGGCCGAGGGCTGACGCCGACTGGCCGTTGCCGGTCATGTACAGGCAGGAAAAGCCGGCCTGCTCGATCAGAAGCGCGGACAGCATGTCGTAGGCGCCGGGGGCGACCGTGATCTGGTCCTGCTGGAGCAGGCTCCGCAGGGAAGGGCGCGGGCGGCCGGCGCGGGACAGTTGATTCATGAGCGCGATCCTCTCAGACCCGTCGGGTGCGGGCCACGTTGTAGAGGCCGACGGCTATCAGGATGGCCAGACCCTTGATGACCATCTGCCAGACGCTGGGGACGTCGAGCAGCGCCATCCCGTTGGCGAGCACGCCGATGAAGAGCGCCCCGAGCGCGGCCAGCAACACGCTCCCGATCCCCCCGCTGAGCGCCACCCCACCCACCACCACCGCGGCGATCACGTCCAGCTCGGCTCCGTTGCCCTGGTAGGGGACGGCGATGGCGATCTGCGCAGTGATCAGCACTCCCGCCAGCGCCGCACAGGCGCCGGAGACGGCGTAGGTGGCGATCCGCACCCGCTCCACCGCGATCCCGGACAGGCGACTGGCGGTCTCGTTGCCACCGAGGGCGTGGACTGAGCGGCCGAAGGCGGTTCGCGTCTCCACCAGCCAGGCCACCGTCACCACCAGCGCCAGCAGGATCACCTGGAACGGGATGGGACCGACGTAGCCGCGGCCGAAGAAGAGGAACGCGTCGAGCTCGGGAAAACGCACGTCGTATTGGTTCGAGACGATGTAGACGATGCCCCGGATACCGCTCAGGGTCGCGAGAGTGGTGATGAACGGATCGACGCCCAACGAGCTGATCACGAGCCCGTTCACGAGCCCGACCAGCAGGCCGGCCAGGACGCCTAGCAGAGCCGCGAGGAGCGCCCCCGACCCGTAATCGCGCAGGGCGAGGCCGGCGGCCATGCCCCCCAGGCCGACCACCGAGCCGACCGATACGTCGATGCCGCCGCCCAGGATCACCAGCGCCTGCCCGACGGCCATGATCCCCACCGTGGACACCTGACGGAGCACGCTGAGGGCGTTGTCAGCCGTGAGGAAGGCCCGCGACATCGCCCCGAAGAGTGCGATCAGGAGGAGGAGGGCCAGGGCCAGCCCGTACCGGGCGAGCATATCCTCCACCGTCCACGGGCGCTCGCGCAACCGCCCCTGGGCGGCAGGGCGGCTGGCGGCCGGGGCGTGGTCGGGCGTCACGCCAAGCCCCCGGTCGCCGCTTCCATCAAGCGCTCCTCTGTCGCCTCGCTGCGGGGAAGCTCCAGGACGATTCGCCCCTCCTGCATCACCAGGATGCGGTCGCTCATCTGCAGGATTTCCGGGAGATAGGAGGAGATCATGAGGATCGCCATCCCCGCCCGCGCCAGCTCGTCCATCAGCCGGTAGATCTCGTCCTTGGCCCCGACGTCGACGCCGCGAGTCGGCTCGTCCACCAGCAGGGCCTTGACGTCGCGGGCCAGCCACCTGGCCAGCACCGCCTTCTGCTGGTTGCCGCCCGACAATGTGCGCACCGGCCAATCCGGGCTCGGCGGCTGCAGGTTCAGCCGGGCGATGAGCCGCATCGCCAAAGCGCGCTCGCCGGCGCGGTCTATCCAGCCGCCGAATCGGCTGATCGCGCCGAGGTTGGCGAGCGAGATGTTGGCGGCCGTGCTGAACAGCTCGACCAGCCCTTCGCGCTTGCGGTCCTCGGGCACGAGCCCGATTCCCGCGCGCAGCGCGTCCCGCGGCGAGCGAGGGTCGAAACGCCGCCCCCCCATCCAGATCTCACCGCTGTCGACAGAATCGGCCCCGAAGAGCGCCCGGGCGAGCTCGGTCCGCCCGGAGCCCACCAGCCCCGCGATCCCGAGCACCTCGCCCGCGTGCAGGGTGAAGGTGACGTCGTTCAGCACCCCTTGGCGGCGGAGTCGACTCACCCGCAGCACCTCGAGCCCCACCACTGGGCGGGCGCGATTCCTCGACTCGTCCACGGCTCGACCGATCATGAAGCGGACCAGGTCGGCGCGCGTGAGACCGCGAACCTCGCGGGTAGTCACAAGCCTCCCGTCGCGCAGAACGGTCACCCGATCGGCGATCTCGAATACTTCCTCGAGAGTATGGGAGATGAATAGCACCGCCCGGCCCTGGGCCTTCAATTCCCGGACGATGTGGAAGAGCCGCTGGGTCTCCTGCAGCGTGAGGGCGGCCGTCGGCTCGTCCATGACGATCAGCCGGGCGTCCAGAGAGAGCGCCTTGGCGATCTCAACCACCTGCCGCCACGAGATACCGAGCTCGGCCACCGGCGCTCGCGGGTCGAGTGGGCTCTGGAGGCGGTCCAGGACTCGCTGGGCCTCGGCGAGAAGGGCCTGTCGGTCCACCAGCCCACGCAGCCGGGCGAGCGGTTCGCGCCCGAGCAAAATATTCTCCGCCACCGTGAGCGCGGAGACGAGCGCCGGCTCCTGATAAATGACGGCGATGCCGAGCCGGTGCGCCTCGTGGACGGAGCGAATGGTGACGGGCTGGCCGCCGAGCCGGACCGAGCCCGCGTCGGCCTGGTATACCCCGGCCAGGATCTTGATTAGAGTGCTCTTGCCCGCGCCGTTCTCCCCGACGAGCGCGTGGACCTCGCCCACGCTCACGCTGAGCGAGACGTCCTCCAACGCCTGGACACCAGGAAAGGCCTTGGTCAGGCCGACGACCTCGAGCGCGGGGGCGGTAGCCGGCGGCGGGCCGGGACGGTCCAGCAGCGGGGAGCCCGTCACGGCCGGATCCTCGCCTCGCCAGGGTAGGAGGCGGCTGGGAACGCCGAGCCCGTGCGGGGCCCGCGGGTGATCACGCGACTGATGAGCCGGCGGCGCTGGGCGAGCCCGTCCAGCACGACGGCCAGCAGGATTACCGCCCCGCGAGCGAACGACTGGTAGTTGGCCGGCACACCGAGGAGCGACTGCCCCTTGCCGAGGACGATGATAAAGGCGGCGCCGACCAGGGTGCCGACGAGCGTCCCGCGGCCACCAAGCAGGCTGGCGCCGCCAATCACCACCGCACCGATCACGTCGAACTCGGCCCCGAGACCCGCCTCCGGCGCGCCCGTCTGGAGGCGGGAGGCGAGCACCACGCCGCTCAGCCCGGCGCAGAAACCCGACATGGTGAAGGTCGCGAGGCGTACGCGCTCGACGTCGATGCCCGACAGGCGTGTCGCCAGCTCGTTTCCGCCCACGGCGTAGAGGTGCAGGCCGAACCGCGTACGGCGGAGCAGCCCGTGTCCGGCCCCGAGGACGAGCAGGAAGATGAGCACGCTGATGGGGACGCGAAGGACGTCGCCCTGGCCAAGCAGGAGGAAGGTCGGGTCGCTGATCAGCGCGTCAGCGACGCTGGTCACGTCGTGCCGGTACAGCGCGAGCGCGACGCCGCGGATCGCGTACAGACCCGCCAGGGTCACGATGAAGGCCGGGATACGCGCGCGGGCGACGAGGAGCCCGTTGATCAGCCCGACCAGGGTGCAGGCGGCCAGCACCAGCGGCACCGCGACGAACGGGCCGAAGTGCAGCCCACGTACGAGATTGTCGCTGAGGATACCGGCGAGCATGAGGATCGAGCCGACGGAGAGATCAATCCCGCCCCCGATGATGACCAGCGTCTCACCGACGGCCATGATCCCGAGGATCGCGAGGTCGCGGAGCATGTCGGCACCGTTGCCGACGCTCGCGAAGCCGGGCGCGGTGACGGCGAGCGCCAGCCCCATCGCGATCAAGGCCGCCAGGAGTCCGTAGCTGCGCAGGGCGCGGAACGCGCCAGTCACCCGCTGGTGCAGCATCGCTCAGGCGGGCGGCATCGCGACCTTGTCCACGTTCGCCTTCGTCACCGCGTAGGGCGGAATTTCGATTTGGCCGGCCAAGCTGTTGCCTGGGACTCGGGCCGTCATGAGCCAGGCCCCCAGGAACATGACTGTCCGCGGGATAAGCAGCACGTCGATGGCCGACACGCCGTCCACGGTGCCGGCCTTGATCCCCTTCAGCATGTCCAGCTCGCCATCTGCGCCCCAGAACTTGATCCCCGCCCGGCGGCCGGCCTCCACCGAGGCCTGGGCGGCGCCGATCGCCATCTCGTCGTTGACGCCGAACACCGCGTCGACCTTGGGCTGGCCCTTGAGGATCGTCTCGAAGACGTCGTGCCCCTTCTTGCGGTCGAAAGCGGCGCTCTGGTCGGCGACGATCTTCAGACCCGGGTATTTCTTGAGCTCGTCCCTGAAGCCGGCGACGCGCTCGATATTGGCCCCGGTGGCTTCCACGCCCTGGAGTAGCACGATGTTGCCCTGGCCGCCGAGCTGGGCCGCGATGCCGTCGGCCACCTGCACTCCCATGGCGCGATGGCCCATCCCGACGAAGCCGGTGTGAACCTGGGCGACGTTCTGGTTGAGCGTAATGACGGGGATGCCCGCCTCCTCGGCCTTCCGAACGGCCGGGGAGAGACCAGCGGCGTCGGTCGCCTGGAGCACGATGAAGCTCACCTTCTGGGTGATGAACGCTTCCATCTGGCTGGTCTGCTTCTGGACATTGCGCTCGCCGTCCTGGACGGAGACCTGCATCCCGAAGCCCTTGCCCTCGATGGCCAGGTAGTCGCCCCAGACCTTGATGAGCGGATGCGAGAGCGTTTCCAAAACAGCCCCGACCTTCAACCCCTGGGTCTTTGCGAAGTCGCTCCTGGGCGCGGCCTGGGCGCTGGTGATCGGCGACTCGTTGCCGACGGTAAGGGCGAGCGCCGCACCGCCGATCGTCAACCCGCGGAGAAGATCCCGACGCCCGACGCTCTGACTAGACTGTTCCATACTGTGGCCCCCCTGGTCATCGAGTTTGCGCGGCGCCCATCGCCTCTCGGAGGCGCCACGGCCTTGCTAGTCCGATACGACGATCACGACGTCCGGGCGGCCCCTCCTCCGGCCTCGTGACCCGCGACGAGCGCCGGATAGTACGCCTGGATCTCGGCGAGATGCTCCCGCATCGCCCGTCCGGCCGTCCGCGGGTCGTGGCGCTCGATCGCCCTCAGAATGCGGCGGTGGCCGGCGTGCTGGCTCCGCCGGAACGCCTCGAGCGGCTCACGCGCCTGCTCGAGGCCGGCCAGAACGTCGAGGTAGAGGTGCTTGGCTGCTCCCAGCATGAAGGCGAGCACTTGATTGTGGGCCGCCTCGGCGATGGACTGGTGGAAGGCGAAGCCGCTCTCCAGGTACTGCCCGGAGGTGGCGACGGCACGCCGGTCAGCAGCCGCGCGCAGGGCGGCGACCTCGGCCTCGGTCGCCCGCTGGGCGGCGAGCTGAGCGAGGGTGACTTCCACCGACAGGCGGGCCTCGATCAGGTCCTTGAAGAGTCGCATCCGCGAGTCGCTGGTCCACTTGAGGGGCTCCAGGAGCCAGCGGCCGGGCCCACCAGTCAGAAACACTCCGGTCCCGTGGCGCACCTCGGCCATGCCCATCATCTGAAGGGCCTGGACTGCCTCACGAATGGACGAGCGGCCGACGCCGAGGCGCTCAGCGAGCTCTCGTTCCGGCGGGAGACGGTCGCCGGTCCGGAGAGCGCCAGATGAGACGAGGGTTTGGATCTGGGCAATCACCGCCTCGGGCACTGAAGGGGGCTTACGTATTCGCGCGAGACCGATGCTGGTCATGTCAACAGGTGATCAGACCTCGGGGAGCATACAGACCCGGCCGCGCTCGTGTCAAGGCGGCTACCACGGAATGCGGCTACCATGGAAGCCGCGATGCGCCTTCCCTGTCGGCCGAGCTCGAGGCTCCTTGGACTGGATCTCATCGCGACCCGGTCAGGTCCACCGAACCCGACGGCTCGACTGCGCCCGTCGATGCCGGGATGGCGCCGTAGAAGTGGCACGGGCACCTGGGCGGGGCGAGCCAGAGACGGGAGGCCTCGCTCAGCTGTCGCCACCCATCGTAGAGCGCGCTGAGCGTCTTGTCGATCCCCGCGGACGCCCATATGTCGAAGAAGGGCGAGCCCTGCGGGGCCAGGAACTCCCGCCCATCACGCTCCTTCATCCGCTCCTCCCTCTCGCCGGGTCGCAGCGTCTGCTCGTGTCGGCAGATGCGGTCCTTGTGATAGACGGTCGGGTACTCGATGGCGCTGCCCGGTTGGTCACGATCGCTTGCGAAAGCCCTCCGTGGGGGAATTCCCCCCCGTTGATTCGGGTCTCCACCTGATTGGTCGGCAGACGGGGGGCGCGTACCGTCGACTCTGAAGATGCACAGGTTTCTCTGCTGAATTGGGGGTACTGGTCACGTGATGACATTCAAGACACCCGAGGAGGGTAGTCCAGTGAGCGTCGATGCGGCCCCGGTCGGGCTGACGACGTTCGTCTCCGGACGGGCGGCCGAGAGCCGACAGCCGGTTCTCGACGATACCGAGGACGGACCGGAGCTGGCCAGCGAACGAGCGTTCACGCCACGGAAGGGCGAGGACGGGGTTCGCCTGTACCTCAGGGAGATCGGCAAGATCTCGCTGCTGACCGCGCAGCAGGAGGTCGAGATCGGCCAGCGGATCGAGATCGGCCAGATCGCGTTGCGCCGGGCGCTGGCCGGTATCCCCATGGCTCTGAGCGCCCTCCTCCAGGCGGGGGATCGCGTCCGCCGGGGAGAGACCCCCGCCGACGACGTCATTCTGCAGGAAGGGGAGGAGCTGGACAGCGCCGAGGTCAAGCGTGTCCTCCGGGCGTTCTCGCGCATCCGCTGGCTCGAGCGGCAGATCGCGCGCCCGAGGCAGTCGACGCGCGTGAAGCGGTCCTCTGCTGCGGCCCGGCGCAACGATGCGAGGAGGATCGCGGCGGCCCGGGAAGCGATCCAGAAGACCGTCGCCCGGATGCCGCTCAAGCCCGCGCTCATCGAGCAGCTGGTCGCCGACGTCCGCCGGCGCTGCGAGCCCCTCGAACGGCTGTCCGCAGACGTCCGGCAGGCGCCGGACCCGGCGGCGCAGCGGGAGCTGCGCCGGCTCGAGCGAGAGGCGGGGCTGCCGCGCCGGCAGCTCGAGGCCCTGCTCACGGAGATCGCCAAGTACGAGCGCGAGGTCCGCCAGGCCAAGAAGGAGCTGATGGAGGCGAACCTCCGCCTCGTGGTCTCCGTGGCCAAGCGCTACCTACGGAGCGAGCTGTCGCTGCTCGACCTCATCCAGGAAGGGAACATCGGCCTCATGAAGGCGATCGATCGCTTCCAGTATCGCCGGGGCTTCAAGTTCTCCACGTACGCGACCTGGTGGATCCGGCAGGCGCTCAGCCGAGCCCTCGCCGATCAGTCTCGGACCATCCGGATTCCCGTCCACATCGTCGAGCAGCTCCACCGGATCTCGCGCCTGAACCGTACCATGGTGAGCGAGCTCGGTCGGGATCCCACCCCAGAGGAGCTGGCGCAGCACTCGGGGGTCCCGGCAAAGAAGGTCCGCCTGATCCTCGAGTCCTCACGGAAGCCGCTCTCGCTTGAGAGCCCCGTCGGCGGGGACTCGGAGCTGGGCGACTTCCTCGAGGACACGTCGGCTAGCTCGCCCGATGACGCCCTCCTGAGCCAGGACCTCATGACGCGGGTCGAACGGGCACTGGCCACCCTGTCTCCGAAGGAGAAGGAGATTCTCCGCCTCCGCTTCGGGATGGGCGCCGAAGGCGAGCGTACGCTCGAGGAGATCGGCCAACGCTTCGCGGTGACGCGCGAGCGTATCCGCCAGATCGAGGTCAAGGCGCTGCGCAAGCTGCGCCATCCGCGCACGGGCCGGACTCTCCGGGCCTTGGCCGAGCGCTGATGCCGCCGCCTGCTGCACCTCTCGACTAGGGACCCTTCCCGCAGAGGCCTCGAGACACTCTCAGGAGTGCTCTCGCGAGTCCGCTCCCCGCGAGGCTCAGCCCGCCCTCGAATACTGCGCCGCCACGGGTCGGCCGCGTTTGCACATCGTCGATTCGTCGGGAAGCTACAAGATCCGAGCTGCCCCAGCCTCGAGCGTCGCTCCATGAGTTTTGGGTAAACGCCGCGGGAAGGTCTCGGACGGCTTGGAAGTCCGACGCCCCGTCGAGCTGCGCCGGAGGCGTGGCCTCATACAATACGCTGAGCAGCGCGGCGTTCTCGAATCTGTACCAATCGTGCGCCGCCTCTTGACGGCGTCGCTCCCTCCCCCTCGCGGTCAGCGGCCCTTCCCCGTCGCCCCGAGCAGGACCGAATCATCGGGAATGACCGCTGGCACCAGATCGTCGACCTGTTCGCCGGCCGACCTGCCAAGGCGCCTCGTCCGCTCCGCCCTGTCTCCGCCTGAGCTCCGCACCTCGCTCCCACTGAGCTCACGGCGGACGGTTCCCGATGCTCCGCTTGGTCCCGACGCTCGACCCCTACCGCGGGCTGTCGGCGGACGCCTCCACGACGCCTATCGTCGGCCCCTCCGCCCAGGCCCGCGCCCGCACCTGTGCAAACTGCTCTCCCTCGTGGTACTCCTCCACCTGGATCGAGTCACAGTCCTCGCACTCCTGCTGCTGGCGCGTGTGACCGTCCAGCACGAGGTAGAGCTTCCGCACGCGGGTCTTGGTCGTCGCCTCCTTGTCGGAGCTGGTCGACGCGACCGCCCAGGATCGCTGGCCCTCGGCACCGGCTCGCGTCTCGACGTTGATATTGAGCCATACCATCTGCTGCGCACGCGCCACCCGCCCGCCGGCCGGGGCGAGCGAAGCGATCGCGGCTCCGAGAACGATCACCGTCCGGAGACTCCAAACGCGCGTCGCCACCTGTTTCCTCACCATGGCCGCCTCCCCTCTCGTACGCACTTGTCGACGTTGGTTGACGTTGGCGAACTGCCGGCAAGAAGGACGTTTCGTGGATGCTGTCGCTGAAACTGTCGTGCTCCCGCGGGCCAAGTGTCAGATCGCGGCATGGATGGCTTCT
>Ga0066709_100004296_pt1 | contig 11309 bp, 15 predicted proteins | sample GraSoiAngelo_158_FD_79665 | JGI IMG/M metagenome (GOLD analysis project Ga0066709, IMG submission 79665) | Grasslands soil microbial communities from the Angelo Coastal Reserve, California, USA - 14_1009_16_30cm | ecosystem: Environmental > Terrestrial > Soil > Grasslands | place: USA... | reverse complement strand
GTGTTGAAGATACGTGACGGCCGCATTCGGCGACGCTGCAATCGCTGCGCTCGCATAACCGCCCGGGGCCTTCGCGCGGCGGCGGGCATCAAGCCACGACAATTCAAAAACGTCGAGCGGCGTTACACTTCCTGACGTCACGTCTTCATTCGGGGTGTAGCGCAGCCTGGTAGCGCACCAGTTCGGGGTACTGGTAGTCGGCGGTTCAAATCCGCCCACCCCGACAGATAAGTTTCTGTCGAGTCGTTCTATTCCGCCGGCAGCTTCAGAAATTCCGTCATCAGCTCGAAGATCTTCTCGCGGTGCTCCTTCACCGCCGGCTGCAAGCCGTAGTGATTGATCGTCCGGATCGATGTCTGCATCCACTCGTTCCAGCACTCCTGGCAGACGTGGTGCGAGACTCGTGCGCCGAGCGCCCCCGGCAATGGCGCGGCCTCGAGCCCGTCCTTTGTCATGCCGCACCGCGAGCAGACGATCGTCATTCCAGCCCGTACTCGTAGATGCGCTCGATCGACAAGGCGTATGTAACGCGTTCCTGTTTGGACCACACCTCGCGCACCTGACGCTCGGCCGCCTCCGCGCCGTCGTATCGGACGGCAAGCCGGCGAATGTCTTCGAGCGCCTCGCGCCCGGTCGCGGTCACGCGCGCACGGCCATTGATGCGTACGTAGAGCGACATGTCACCGATCAGGATCGAGGCGCGCGGATCCGCTGACAGGTTGCGCGCCTTCACCCGCGTCGTCGTGGTGTCGAAGACGATTTCATCGCCACGCAATTCGTACCAGACGACCGTAAGATGTGGCGAGCCGTCGGGTTTCAGGGTGCCTAGCACAGCAAAGCGCGGCTCCAGCAGAAAGGCCCGTGCACGCTCAGACAGTGCCGTCGTTCGTAACACCACAGTCCTACGGTAGCCGTACCTCAGCGACCGCACGGCAGCAATGAAGTCCCGTCATTACGGGGGATACACTGCCCCCATGGGATAGGGCCCTAGAAAGCGTGACCCGGGTTGACGATAAGCCAGGTCAAGCAGCGGGCGGAGACGCGGGTGCTGGTGGTCGGCGACGAGCCGATGGCGCGCCTGATGAAGCTCGCGTTGAATCATGGCGCCTACCTGGTGCAGACAGCGAACACCGTGGCCGAGGCCGAGCAGCTCAAGACCGACTGGAGTCCGCACCTCCTCGTAGTCGACATCGAGCTCGAGGATCGCCAGGCGATCGATCTGATCGCCGATGACGGGATCGGTGGCACACGAACACCATCGATCGTCGTGACGCGACGAGGCGACATGCAAACAAAGCTCGCCGCGTTCGATCGTGGAGCGGACGACTTCATGACGGCGCCGTTCAGCCCGGAGGAGCTGGTCGCACGGGTCCTCGCGGTGATGCGCCGCAGTTATGGTGAGCAGATGCCGTTCTTTCCCACGATCCGGATCGGCCACGTCGAGGTCGACCTACTGCATCAGGTGGTGCATGTGGGCGACGCGAGACTGGAGCTGACCGCTGTCGAACAGAGCCTCCTGTATCTGTTCGCTTCAAATCCCGGACGCGTGATGACGAGAGAAATGATCCTCGATTCGCTGTGGGGTCCCGACTATTTCGCCGACAGCAACATCGTCGACCGCCACGTGGGCAACCTGCGCGTCAAGCTGAAGGACGATTCGAGGAATCCTCGTTATATCGGTACGGTGTCCGGCCAGGGCTATCGCTTCCTCGTCGAACCTGTTGCCGTCTCGTAGATGAAGGCGGCTCATGAATTGAGCCCATGACCGCCTAGCCTTCCGTTACATGGCCGCAACCTCGACGGGCAAGATCGTCCTCCTCATGGATCGGCCGCTGTCGAACCTCGTCGCGTTCACGCTCAGACATCTGGAGCACGAGGTGAAATCCGCGTCCTCGCTGCGCGAGGCGACCAAGCTCGTCGAAACCTGGAAGCCGCACCTTGTTATCGCCGATTACGACCGCGAGCCGAAGGCGATTCAGCTCGTCGAGGCAGGCACGCGCGCCCGGCCCCTCCCGATCATCGCGATGACCCACCGGCGCGACATCCCGGTCAAGCTCAATGCCTACGATCAAGGCGCGCACGACATCATCGAAGTCCCGTTCACCGCGGATGAGATCGTCGCGCGCACCGTCGCCGCGCTGCGGCGTGCGCATGGCATGCGATCGACGATCGTCCCCAGGATCCGCTTCGGCGATCTCGAGATCGACGTCCTAGATCAAACGGTGCGGATCGCCGATCGTCGGTTCCACCTCACCCCACTCCAGCACACGTTGCTGTATCTGCTTGCTGCCAACGCCCCGCAGACTCTGACGCGCGATCAGATCATTCAAGACCTCTGGGGCTCGGTCGACCTGGTCGACAGCAACGTCGTCGACCGGCATGTCCGAGATCTGCGAGTCAAGTTGCAGGACAGCTGGAGAGAGCCGCGCTTCATCGAGACGATGCCGGGAAGGGGTTACCGCTTCGTGCCCGAGCCCGAGAGCGCGAGTCTCGAGACGATGGCACCGCCGGCGGCGGGATGACGGCGAGGAGCTAGCGTCCAGTAAACAATCGCGCGATCTCCGCCAGGGCCCCCGACACCTCGTCCGTTTGCTCGCGAGCCATGAGCTCGGCCACTGCCTCGCGGATGCCACGGCCTTCGAACAGCACGGCGTAGGTCGCGCGCGCGATCGGCATATCGACCGCGAACCGATCTGCGAGCTTGCACGCCGCGACCGTTGTGCCGATGCCCTCTGTCACCTGACCCCCGAGCGCTTCACGGACTTCCTCCAGCGAGCGGCCTTGCGCGAGCAGCTCTCCGGCGGTCCGGTTGCGCGAATGCTTGCTGAAGGCCGTGGCAACGAGGTCACCGAAGCCTGCGAGCCCGGCGAACGTCAGCGGATTCGCGCCGGCAGCGACGCCGAGCCGCGCGATTTCGGCCAGGCCGCGGGTGATGAACCCGGCCTTGGCGTTGTCACCGAGCCGCATCCCGTCGACGGCCCCCGCGCCCAATGCCACCACGTTCTTCAACGCCCCAGCAAGCTCGACACCGATGACGTCGTCGTTGGTGTACACGCGGAAGGTCGACGTGCCGATCAATGTCTGGAAGTCTCGCGCCACGGATTCGTCCAGCGACGCGATGACCGTGGGCGCCGGCAGACCGCCCGCGATCTCGCGCGCGATGTTGGGCCCGGAGAGGACGGCGATCGGGACACCGGGCATCGCGGCGCCAAGGATCTCGCTCATGCGGCTGCCACTCTCGGCCTCGATCCCTTTTGTCGCCGACACGATCGCGTGCCGATCGCCGACGAGCGCTTTGAGACGGACCGCGAGTTCCCGCACTCCCTGGCTCGGCACCGCGACGACGATCCGTGCGCACCTCGCCGCATCCTCCAAGGACGCGGTCAGCGTCACGCTCTCGGGGATCGGCACGCCCGGGAGGTAGCGCGAGTTCTCGCGAAGCCTCGCGAGGTCGGCTACGTGCGCTTCGTCGCGACCCCAGAGGGTGACGGGACGACCAGCGTGCGCAAGGAGCACGGCGAGCGTCGTCCCCCACGAACCCGAGCCCAGGACACTGACGGTGCTCAGGGTCGGATCGGGTCGCCCAGACGGGGCTCGCGTCCGGCGAGGATGCGTCGGATGTTGTCGAGGTGGCGGACGAAGACGATCGCGCCGCCGATGACGATGAACGCCAGCGGAGCCCAGTGGAACGGCACCCAGCCGAGGTACGAGACGATGAGGTAGCCGACAAGCGCGCCGACGACCGACGACAGCGACCCAACCGACACGATCCGCGTGACCGCCACCGCGACGCCGAAGAACACGACCGCGAAGACGGCCGTCGGGCTCGCGATGAACAGCAGCGCGCCGAAACCGGTGGCGATGCCACGGCCTCCCCTACCCTGCAGCGTCACCGGCCAGCAGTGCCCGACGACGGCGAAAGTGCCGGCGAGCGCTTCGGCCACCGGACGGAGCTCGCCGCTCGGGACGAGCTCGTGGGCCAGGTACACGGCAAGCGCTCCCTTTGCGATGTCCAGCACGGCCACCAGCCCGGCCGCGCCGGGACCGAGTGCACGAAGCGTATTCGTCGCCCCGGTGCTGCCGCTGCCGAGGCGGCGCAGGTCTACGTTGCGATACAACTTGCCGACGACGAAGCCGCTGGAGAAGGAGCCGATCAAGTAGGCCACGACCGCGGTCACACCGAGTAGTACGAGCGTCGCCAGGACCCCCATTCGGCCGCAGTCTATCCCCGCATGGTCCGACGGCGAGTAGGCACGCAGCCTGCTTAATGGAGGCCATGCGCATCCGGTTCGTGCGGGTGGATGGGTACCGGATCCGGGTCCTGACGTCCGGTCACGGAACGCAGGACGCCGTCGTGCTGCCGGGGATGTCCGCCAGCTATCAAACGCTGGCACCGCAGATTCGATTGCTGCGTCGCCTCGGTTACGTCACGCACGTCATCGAGCTCCCGGGGACATCGTGCGGACCGGCCCTGCGTCGCGAGCACGCCACGTTCGCGCAGCTCGCGACACAGACCGCCCGCGTCCTCGAGGAGATCGGCGTGCGGCGGGCAGTGATCCTGGGGCATTCGCTCGGAGGCGGCATCGCTCTCCATCTCGCGCTTTCGCGGCGCGACCTTGTCGAGCGCCTCGTCCTCATCGCGCCGGCGGGCCTCGGCCGTTCGCTGCTCTGGACCTACAAGCTCTTCTCGTTGCCGGTCATCGGTCGTGCGTTGATGCGCCCGATCCCGAAAGCCAGCGCGAGCTACGCCCGCAACGTCCTCGTCGGCTCACAGCGCCGCGACGACACGCACTTCATCGCGACGCTACTGCGCATGGAGCGCCCGAGCGTGGCCAAGTTCCTGACGATGCGCGCGATCGTATGGGCCAACGCCCCCCGCCATTTCAAGCGCATGGCGTACCTCTTCCTTCCGGGCGGCGAGCAATGCACCTTCAGCGTGCGTGCGCGCCTCACGGAGCTGCGGAGCCTGCCGATCCTCGTGCTGTGGGGCGCACAGGACCGCGTGATCTGCGCGCGAGACGCGGCCGCGTGCGCCGCCGCGGGTCTCGATGCGCAAGTACATATTCGCGCCGGCGCCGGCCATATGCTCCCGCTTGAGGCCCCGGCCTGGACCGCGTCACGCATTCGCTCGTTCCTGCAGCAGCAGCCAGCATTCCGCGCGGCATAGCCTTCGCAGCCGCCTAAAACACCCGACCCCTTGATGACGCTACGTCACAAGTTGTCCAATGATCCGACGCGGGGAAACGGGGGATGGTGATGGACAAGCTGGTGCATTACCGGTGCATCGATCCCGCACATGAGGCGAAGCCGGGCGCTGGGCGCTACACGATCCACAACGGCGACTGGGCGTACTGCGTGGCTGGCGGCACCTCTGGCAGCCACCGGTGGCTCCGACTCGCGGCGCCAAGCGACGCGAGCGTGCTGCGCGTTCGTGTGTCTACGCGCGATCGCTGACCGACCGAGCTAGGGCCGTTCGCTGGCTTTTGTCGCAACGATGACGTAGCGTCATGCGTCCGCGAAAGGCGCGCGAGGTGCGCATGGCGCATGTTCTGGTGGTCGATGACGATCCCAACCTCCGCGAGGTGTACGAATCCGTTCTCGGCGATGCGGGGTACCGGGTCACGCTCGCAGCGGATGGCGCCGAAGGCCTTCTCGCATTGGCGGAAGACCCCGACGTGATCGTGCTCGACCTGATGATGCCAGTGCTCGATGGTTATGACTTCATGCGCCTGATGCCGACGGTGTGCGCGCCCAAACCCGTGCTCATCGTGGCTGGTCAGCCGGATCGCTCTCGCCTCGGTGGTCGCCCGATCCTCGAGAAACCGTTCGACGCTGATGATCTCCTGATCCGGCTCCGACGGCTGCTTCCTAAGTCGGCGATCCGCTCGAACTAACGCGGCGCCTCAGTCGCGCCCACCCTTGAACACCAGGCGGATCGGCGTGCCGGCGAAGCCGAACCGGCGGCGGAGCTCGTTCTCGAGATACCGCCGGTAGCTGAAGTGCACGGCGTCGGGCCGGTTCACGAAGAAGACGAACACGGGCTCTGGCAGCTCGCTCTGCAGCACGTGGGTGAAGCGCAGCTGCACCCCGCCATCGCTCGGGGGCGGGTGCTTTCCGAGCGCGTCGACCAGAAACCGTCGCAGCTCCGCTGGGTCGACCCGTTTGCGCCGCTCGTTCGCCGCCGCCAGCGCCGCGTCCATGATCGCGCCCACGTTGCGCCCGGTCTTCGCCGACAGAAAGATCTCCGGCGCCCACGGGGCGAAGTGGAACGCCCGGCGCAGGTCTGCCCGCGCGGCCTCGGTCGTCGCTTCGCCGCGCTCGACCGCGTCCCACTTGTTGACGCCGACGACTAGGCCCTTGAACTCCTCCAAGACGTATCCGGCGACATGGAGATCCTGAGCCGTGACGCCCTCGGTCGCGTCGATGAGCAGGATCGCCACGTCCGAACGATCCACCGCCCGGACCGTTCGCAGCGTCGCGTATGCCTCGAGACCCGGCTCGATCTTGCCGCGACGGCGGAGTCCCGCGGTATCGACGAGCAGTACGCGGCGACCGTCACGGTCGAGCATCGTGTCGACCGGGTCTCGCGTCGTCCCTGGCTTCGGCCCGACCACCGCGCGCTCGCTGCCGACGATGATGTTCAGCAGGCTGGATTTGCCGACGTTGGGCCGACCGACGATGGCGATGCGGGCGTCCGCCTCGACCGTGACCTCCTCGCGCTCAGGAAGCGCCGCCACCACGGCATCGAGCAGATCGCCTGTGCCGGTGCCGTGCAACGCGGAAACCGGAAGCGGATCGGAAAGGCCAAGGGCGTAGAACTCGGTCGCGGCCATGGCCCGGCGCTCGGACTCGGCCTTGTTGGCGATGAGGATCACGGGCTTTCCGCTCTTTCGCAGCAGCTCCGCCACATCCTGGTCCACACCGATCATGCCACTCGCGGCATCGACCACGAACAGCACCGCGTCGGCCTCCTCGATCGCCGCCTCCGCCTGCGCCCGGACCGCGGCGCGCACCGCGTCACCGCGCGGCTCCTCGATGCCGCCGGTGTCGACGATGGTGAACTCGCGTCCGCGCCATTCGACCGTGCCGTAGAGGCGGTCGCGCGTGGTGCCGGGCTCGTCTTCGACGATCGCGACACGCTGACCCATCAGGCGGTTGAAGAGCGCGGATTTCCCGACGTTCGGCCGGCCGACGATCGCGGCGATGCCGCGCGCCGGCGCTGACGTCCTAGGCTGCGGCAGCGGCTGCGATGGATTCAATGCGCTCCTTCACCGCGAGGAGCGTCTCCATGGGCGTCGAGGTGCCGCCGATGAGACCCACCGCCTCGAGAGCGGCGACCCAGGATGCGTCGATCTCGGCCTCGTTCTCGACGTGGTAGGCCGTACCCCCGTTCATGCGCACGAGATTGACCAGCTCGCGGGTATTCGCCGAGTTCTTGCCGCCGACGACGATGACGGTATCGACGACCTCCGCGAGCTCGGATGCGGCATGCTGCCGCTTCACCGTGACGGGGCACACGGTATTGAAGACCTTCAGCTCTTGCGAGATATCGGTCAGGTGGCTGACGAGATCACGGAACGCCCACGGCGGCTGCGTCGATTGCGACACCACGCCGGCGCGTTTCATCTTGGGAAGCTTGTCCCATTCCTCTTTGGTCTCGACGACCACGAAATCGTCGCCGGCGAATCCTTTCAGACCGACGACCTCCGGGTGTGTCGGCGTGCCCAGGATGATGACCTTGTAGCCCTCGTCGGCGAGCTGCTTGGTGAAGCGCTGCGCCCGGATCACCAGCGAGCAGGTGGCGTCGATGCAGGTGAGGCCGCGCTCTTCGATCTCGGCTCGGACAGCCGGCGGCACCCCATGCGCGCGGATCACCACCGTGCCCTCGGGCGCCTCGCCCGGCGCGCCGATGACCTCTACGCCCTTGGACTTGAGCCGCTCGCTAATGATCGGGTTGTGCACCACCTGACCGAGGTTGTACACGGCGCCACCCTGCTCCGCGGCGGCTTCGGTCAGCTCGACAGCCTTCTTCACTCCGAAGCAGAACCCGTTCTCGCGAGCCAGGATGACCTTCAACAGCGCTCCTTATTCGTACGCCCCGCGGCGTTCGGGCGGAAGCATCGCGGCGATCCGTCGCATGATCCCGTCGGTGAGCGCCTGCTCGTCTTGACCGACGAGGTCAGTCGCGAGGAAGGGCTCACCAAATCGAATTGTAACGTCGCGCCTCCAGAAGCGACCGAGTTTCGCGTCGTCGGTACCGCTGAATGCCACCGGAATGACCGGTGCGCCTGAGCGCCGCGCGATCAGCGACACACCAGGCCGCGCGCGCAGCAGCTTCCCGGTCCGGCTGCGGTGACCCTCGGGAAAGATGCCGACGATCTCACCGTTCGACAGGAACGCCAGCGCGGTTCGTAGAGCCGCCCGATCCGGACTGTCGCGCTCGAGCGACAGGACCCCCGATTGCCGCAGGACCCAGCCGAGGATCGGCACCGCGAACAGCTCGCGTTTGGCGAGGTAGCGGATCGGCCTGCCGATGACGAACTCGAGCCACGGCGGATCGATCCACGACACGTGATTGCCCACCAGCAGGTACGGTCCCGATCGGGGGAGGTGCCTTGCGCCCTCGACCCGCACGGGGATAAGGAATAGGGCCAGCGCCCGCGCCGGCGGGAACAGCAGGCGCCACAGCAAGAGGTCTCGCGCCCGCGGCCGCGCCTGCGCCGCATTCGTCACTTGGAGCGTTCCGCGACCACCCGCAGCACATGTTGCAACGCCTCACCGACGGTGTGACCGTCGGTCTCGATGACGACCGCGTCGGGCGCAGCCTTCAGCGGCGCGACCACGCGCTCGCTGTCGAGCTGGTCGCGCCGCAGGATCTCGTGCAACAGGTCTTCCCGCGATCGCACGTCGCCACGCGCGGCGAGCTCCTCTCCTCTGCGCCTGGCGCGCTCGTGCGCGGACGCGGTCAGGAAGATCTTCAGATCCGCATCCGGAAGGACGACCGTTCCGATGTCCCGTCCCACCATCACCACCCGGCCGCGCTCACCGAGGCGTCGTTGCTCCGCAACCATCACGTCGCGGACCTGCGGATGCCGCGCCACCTGCGACACGATGCGATCGACTGCGGCGTCACGGATCTCCCACGTCACGTCGTCCCCGCCGACGAGCACGGTATAGGCGCGCCCATCGCGTTTTGTCGGAGGACCGATCGTGATGCGGGATTCTCGAGCGACCGCGGCGAGGTCGTGCTCGTTCTCGGAATGGATCCCTTTGCGCAGCGCCAGCACCGCGACGGCGCGGTACATCGCGCCGGTGTCGAGGAACAGGTAACCGAGGCGCTCCGCCACGAGCGCGCCGATCGTGCTCTTTCCAGCACCTGCGGGCCCGTCGATCGCGATCCGGCGCGGTGTCGGCATCAGCGCTCGGCAGCGAGAGCGCGGACCTCGCGTGCGGCGAGCGGTCGATATTCGCCGGGCTCGAGGTTCCCCAACCGCAGCGAACCGATCCGTACGCGGACGAGCGATGTCACCGGGAGATCTACCGCGGCGAAGGTGCGCCGCACCTGTCGTTTCCAGCCCTGGGTCAATTCGACGCGGACGACGCTCTCGCGCTCGGAGAGCCGCAGCACACGGATGTCGCGCAGGTGCGAGATGCCTTCTTCCAGCCGGACACCGCTTCGCAGACGCGCCACCCGCTCCTCCGTGATCCGTCCGCGCACGCGGACCTCGTACTCGCGCGGTTGAGCGTAACGCGGATGCAGTACGCGCTGGGCCCATTCGCCGTCGTCGGTGAGTAGCAGGAGGCCCGCCGAATCAGCGTCGAGCCGACCGACCGGATAGAAGCGCCCGCGTTGCCGAATCAGCTGCGTCACGGTGCGACGGCCCTGTGGATCGCTCACGGTGCTGACGACGCCGAGCGGCTTGTTCAACACGAAGTAGCTGCGTCGCGGCGCCGCAGCGATGACGCGTCCGTCGACCTCGATGCGCGCGTCCGGTGACACCCGCGTCCCCAGCTCTCGGACCACAACGCCATCGACGGCCACTCGTCCGGCGACGATCAGGTTCTCGGCAGCCCGGCGTGACGCCACGCCGCGCGAAGCCAGCACCTTTTGTAGGCGGACCCGCGACGCCGCGGGCGCAGCGGCGGCGGCGACGCGTCGCCGAGGCCGTTGCTTATTCGATCGGTTCGGCAAATTCGCGCGGCGCGGACTCGTCAAGACGTTCGCCCTCAGGCGTCAGGACCCGGGGTAGCTCGTCGATCGAGGAGAGGCCGAAGCACTCCAGGAACTCCCACGTCGTGCCGTACAGGATCGGACGGCCCGGCCGTTCGGCACGGCCGACCTCCTCGATGAGGCGGCGCGCCATCAGCGTCTCCACCGTCTGATCGCAGTTGACGCCGCGAATGGACTCGACGTCGGCGCGGGTGGCGGGCTGTCGATACGCGATCACGGACAACGTTTCCAGGGCCGCGTGCGAGATACGCAGGCGATCGGCGCCGAGATACGCCGTCACCGCCCGCGCACTCTCGGGTGATGTGACCAAACGCCAGGCGTCTCCGTCCCGCTGCAGCCGCAGTCCGCTCGAGCCGCGCAGCTCCTCCAGCGCCGCCAGCGCCTGTTCGACCTCGCGCGGTCGAGCGCCCGTGGCGCGGACGAGCTCGCCGACGGTCACGGGCTTTTCGGCCACGAACAGCACCGCCTCGATCGCGGAGCGCAGCTCATTCACTCGTCTGACCTACTCCCCTGCGCTTGATGGTGATGTCGTCGAACAGCGCTTCCTGGTCCAGGTCGATGACGCCGCGGCGAAACAGATCCAGGATCGCGAGGAAGGTCACGATCGCAAATCGCAGCGTCGGCCGCTCCAGCAGCAGCGTACTGAACGAAACGGCTTCCCGCGCTTGGAGCAGCTCCTCGATCTCGATGGCTCGTTCCTCCACGCTGTAGCGCTCACCTGGCGTGACGAGCTCTGGCTCGCGCGCGGTCCGCGCCAGCGCCAGCACCTTCTGCCACGCCGCGGCCAGCGCGCCGCTGTCACCGCCGCGCGGTGGTAGCTCGACCGGCGACCCGCCCTCGCGGTGATAGGCACGCTGGCCCTGGTCCAGACGGGCGCGCAATGCGGCGGCGCGCTCGCGCACCGCCTGATACTCCAGCAGTCGCTGCCGCAACTCGGCCTCGTCGGCGTCCGCGCTCGCGAGCTCTTCGGTCGTGGCCTGCGGCAGGATGCTCCGCGCTTTGATCAGCACCAGGCGAGATGCGATCAGGAGGAACGAGGCGACCTCTTCGGCCGGAAGCTCCACGAGTCCGCGGACCC
>Ga0066709_100004295_pt1 | contig 11309 bp, 13 predicted proteins | sample GraSoiAngelo_158_FD_79665 | JGI IMG/M metagenome (GOLD analysis project Ga0066709, IMG submission 79665) | Grasslands soil microbial communities from the Angelo Coastal Reserve, California, USA - 14_1009_16_30cm | ecosystem: Environmental > Terrestrial > Soil > Grasslands | place: USA... | reverse complement strand
GGCCGGCGCGACTATCCCGGATCGGGCCAGCAGCGCTTGCCGCCTTTGATGAATTGCAGCATCGCGCGAGGGATAGGCCGATCGTGGTTTACGGCGCGAGCCTCGGTGCAACCGCTGCGCTTCACGTGGCTGCGTCCCGGCCTGCTGGGATCGCCGGATTGATTCTGCATAATCCACCGCCGCTCCGTGAAATGATCCTGCGTCAGTTCGGATGGTGGAACCTGTGGCTGTTGGCAGGTCCGGTCGCGTTGCAAATCCCGCGGGACCTCGACAGCATCCAAAACGCGAGAGCGATTCGTGCCCCGGCAATCTTCTTGTTGGCAGAAAGGGATGAAGTGGTCGCGCCTCGTTTTCACCGGCTGGTGGTCAACGCCTACGCCGGAGAAAAACGCGTGATTGCATTGCACGGCGCCTATCACAATGATCCGATCGAAGGCGTGGCGCTGGCAAATTTGAATGACGCGCTGGGTTGGTTGCTGGGGAAGATTAGTCTACCGCACGCGCAGTAGCGTTAGGTATGGGGAGCGCGCGCGTCTCGCGTGCTGGTTGTGGTGTCTCGCCGCAACAATCTTTTCTTACGCCGCCTGATGGAGTCCTTGCGAAAACGTTAAAAAAAGTTCGCGATCGCGAGGACGCGCTCGCCAGCATGCGGGGCGCATGCGCTACCCATGTGCCATTTGCAACTCAATTTCCGCATTCGACGCCCATTAAGCTCAGCGCGCCATGCAAAACGCACAAAACCTGATGAGCAGTTTTGAATTCATTGCGGCGCTGATGTCGATAATCGTCGGACTTGGTGTCACCAACCTGCTCGCGGGAGCCGGGCGCGCGTTTTATCGGCGCAAAGAAAATCCGCTCGATGAAGTCCACCTTGTGCTGACCATCGCGACCTTGCTGCCGCTGGTTTTGCAGTGGTGGGTCACGTTCAGGTGGAACACCGAGGTCAACTGGACTTTCGACAAATTCCTGGTGCTGATCGCCTGGACCGTCACGCTGTACTTGCTCACAGTTTTCCTTTACCCGCCCGACCTCTCGGAAGCGGAAGAACACCAGGGCCGCTTCGAACGGAACCGCGCTGGCTATTACTCCATCTTCATCGCCATGTGTTTACTCGACGTCGCGCAAACGGCAGTTCATGGCGAACTTTTTCAGCCGGTGTGGTATGAGCCGTTCGTAGGGCAATATGCGCTACTGGCCGGCGGCGGTCTCGTTGCGAGCCGGCGCGGTTACGATCGGTTCTTCGCGTGGTACCAACTTGTCACGCTGCTGGTATGGGCACTCGTAGTTCGGAGAGTTCTAGTGGGCAACGCGATGGCCTGATTCAGGATTTAATCGCGACCCATTCGTTCCGCGCACGGGAATCAGCGACAGCCTGCACGACGCGCATGTATCGAACGCCGTCCTCGAATGTCGGATGGGGACGCACGCGGCCTTTGGACTTCACCGCCGCGAGAAAATCTTCTTCCACCCGCCATTCGCCTTCCAGTTCCGGAGGAACATCCACCACGTGCAGCGCGCGATCGCCGACCTTTCCCGCCTGCACGACGTTTGAACTGAAATCGTAGGTCATAGTCCCGGCGCTGCCGTAAATCTCCAGCCGATCGCCCTGTGTCAGCGCATTGATACCGCTAAACTCCAGAACGCCTTCCGCGCCATTTTCAAAACTGCACAGAACGGTAATCAAATCAGGAATGATCACCTCGTAACCTTCGCGAACTGGATAAATGATCTTCTCGCGCGCGAACACGCCGGTAATATCGCCCAGCCAGCGATGCAATACTTCCACGTAAATCCCGAGTGTTAGAATATTGAGCCCACTAATCTCGATCTTTTGCCGCCAATGTGCCGGTGCGCTCGGATCCAAATAATTGCTGGTGAAACTTTGCAGCCGCACATGATGCGGCCCGCCAATGTAATTTTCGGCCAGGATCTTTTTCACCATTAAATCGCCCCGTAGTCCGAATGGCGGTGGGCAAAGCATGGTCACCAGCTCGGGATAACGTTTCGATGCCGCGAGCATTTCTTCGGCCTCCGCTAAATCCATCGACATGCGCGCCTGGCAAAAAACATGTTTGCCCGCTTCAAGCGCGGAGATTGTCACCGCCGAATGCATGTAAGGCGGCGTGCCGATCCAGACGATGTCGATGTCCGACAGCGCCACCAGCTCCGGCCAATTTTTTATTGGCCTAGCGTCCGGCACACTCTCCCTGCAAAATTTCTCGGAGCTTTCGTATGTAGAATTGGAAACCGCTACGATCTCGACATCCGGGTGTTTCTTCAGACCGGGCAAATGGCGGGTGCGAACAATATTGCCCGCGCCGACGATGCCGATCCGCAGTTTGTGATTGTTTTTGTGCATTGGTTTACGTGCGATATCAATCTTGCAGGCTCGACTGGCCTTGGTGCGAGCTAAATTTGACCGCGAGGAGCAATGAAGCGTTCAACGTCAAAATATTGCTAGGGTGGTTCACCGGAACCGCCCATGGCGATTGAGGTCAATCGTCTCTACCTAATGGCTAACGAACAAACGATTCGCTTGACGCGCGCACCTGGGCACGGCAGTTTAGGCCGCTTTTTCCAAAGAATGAAAGTTTGCAACATCACAGGATCAAGAGCAGCGCGCGGCAGCGTTATTCACCGGCGTGGTCTGGCCAAGAAAAAAGGCGGCGTAGGCCGGCATATCACGAAAATGGTGCCGCGCATTTTCGCGCCTAACTTGCGTCGCCAGCGGATTTGGGTGCCGGAGCTAAAGAAGTTTGTGCGCATCCGTGTTACCGCGCGCGGTCTTAAGACGATCAACAAACACGGTGCTTACAAGGCGCTTAAGAAAGCTGGCGCCATCTGAAAATTGTAGGGCGGACGCCCGCTACTGTTCGGGCCAGGTGAGCTGTAAAGGCGCTTGCGTCGCGAGCTGCTCCATGGCCTTCGCCGTTAATCCAATCGACAAACTCGGAGAAGGATCCAGCGCCGCTACAACTTCCTGGGGCTTGGCTTTCACTCGGGGCAGATCAAGTGAGCCATCGTTGAACTCGATCACGTAGCCTTCGTTAATCAGCCAACGCAGGTCGGACGCGAGCGCCAGGCTGCGTGCGTCTGCATCTTCGCTCGCGCTGTCGCCAATCAACTTTTCGAAGAGTTGTTTGCGGCTGATTGCCGCCTTCCCTGACAACGCTTCGAAAATCGCATTCACAGACGGAGACACGCCTGCTTGTTCATGGACAAACGCGCGTGCCCGGATTGGCGAGACAAACAACATACCGCGGCGATGGCGAAAAACGTGCAGTCCATTTTGTCGAAATTGACTGGCTAGCTCCTGCATCATGTTCGAAGGCGAACGGGTCTCTCCCGCCCACGCCTCCTCGATCGCTCGGTTCAGCATCGTATGCGGCAAACGCCGGCTCATCGCCCCGCCGATGGTCGCTTCCTCGATGCTACGGATCAACCCGGGCAGATAATGCGACCGAAAATGCCGTTCCGCTTCCACCGCAGAAGAAAACGTCACAGGATTCTCTTCGCGTAGCGTTTTGTAGCTCGTCACCTTTCGGGCTTCTTCTTTCCAGCGCTCGACTAACGTGGTGTCGCTTACAATCTCGACTTGCCGCTGATAATCGACAAAACTCATCCGGCGGCTGAAACGCTGCTCGTAAAGGCTGCGCAACTGCGGTTGATAGGTGTGATGGTTAGTGGGTCCAAGAAGCGTCCCGCTCAATCGGCACCGCGCCACATTGGAAAAGTTTCCCTTGATAGGATCAGTCTCGGAAACGTCGATTTTGTAGAAATCCCGATGGGCGAAGCGGAATGCGTTTCGCTCGAGAAATTCCAGATCCGCAGACACCATGCCGTTATCGCCAAGCTGAAAAAGCGGTGATTCCTGCTTGGCCGCGAGGCAGACCTCGTACCCCACCGGTTTTTCCAGGAACAAACGCGCCAGCGCAAACAGCGAATACGCAACTGAGGCCGACTTGATCTGCGCGACTACATTTTCGAATGCGGGCGAGTATGGGAAGAAACGGATCGTAATTTCCAGTGGCGCTTGCGTTGCTGGAAGATGCTTATCTCGCGAGGAGCCATCGTGTGCGACGCGTCTTCCTCGGCGTGCCCGGCGGTCGCGCCCTATCTGGTTACTTTCTGGTCCGCCGAAGATCCTACGACCCGATGCTGGATGTTGGACGTCTGCTCGCGATCTATCGGAACTGGACACCTGCTCGCGATTTATCGGAGTTCGGCGTTTTTGTTTACCGCGTGGAACACCCCGCTCCGCTCTTCTCGCTCCGTTCTCTTCCCCCGTATAACGCTCATAGTTCCTCGCCTCAGCAGGTTCTTTAACCCACGCAGGCAGCAGCTTTAGATCGAGCAGATCGGCAGGCTCGACAGGAGAAGAACTCATCAGTTTCATCTACTCGAACGACAAGCGGAAGCAACCGTGAAGAATAGCGGTTGGTAGGGACGGCGCGCTGCGCCGTCCGGACACTGCAGCGCGATGTCCCTACCTGCTCCCGAAAATGATTGACAAGCCGCCCAATTCATTTACTTCCACTTGCTGTGCCCGGATAACCGATAAGTTTTCCGGTGACTTACCGGCGCGCGACTAACACAAACCGAACAAATTTTTATGGCGGAAAAATCGATTGAAGAGAAGGTCAAGGACATCATCGTCGAGCAACTCGGCGTCAACCCGGAACAGGTCACGCCGCAGGCCTCTTTCATTGAGGATTTGGGCGCAGACTCGCTGGACATCGTGGAACTGGTGATGGCCTTTGAAGAAGAGTTTGGGGTCGAAGTTCCTGACGAAGACGCGGAGAAACTGCAGACCGTCGGCGACGTCATCAAATACATCGAGGACAAATCCTCCAAACAATAGCGCGACCTCGAGCGCTCTTTGGGCTCGCCCATCTTAAAAGCATTTAACATGGCTCGCGCCGTGTTTTTTGCTTGTTGGTTGCGCACCTAAGACGCGAGGCTCAGACTACGTTTCGATGAGCTTCCCGCTATTGGAAAAACCATTGTTTGAAGTAAGCGGGCATTACGTCACGTTTCTCGGCCTGATTGCGTTCGCCGGCTTTTTCGCAGCGGGCCTCGTCATCGCGCGATTCTTACAAAGTCAGGTCGTCCGGCGTTTTTTCAGTCGTTTCAAGATCGACACAAATTTCATCGCCATCGTCACGACTATCTTAAGTCTGGCTGCGCTCATCTTTTTCATAGTCAGCGCGATCAACGCGGCTGGAATTCCGCTGCCTTGGGACGCGCCGCTTCCGGCGATCAAGTTGAGTCTGATTCAAATTTTTCTGCTGGTTGCCCTCCTGATCGCGGTCTTTTGGTTCTCCTCCGGGACGAAACGTTTTCTTTTTAACCGAGTGCTGGCTCAAAGTGGACTCGATCGTTCTCTTCAGTACGCGATTGCCCAAATCATCAGCAACATCGTGCTGGTCATTGGCGTTTTCTTTGTTCTGGAAAACACTGGAATTCATCTCGCAGCGTTGACGGTTTTCGCCGGAGCGGTCGGCGTGGGCCTCGGCTTCGGTCTGCAAAACATCGCCAGCAATTTCATCAGCGGTCTGGTGATTTTGACTGAAAGGCCGATCACCATCGGAGACCGCGTTGAAGTGGCGGGGATCGCCGGTCAAGTGGAACACATCCGCGCGCGCAGCACGGTCATTCGCACCAACGACAACATCATGATGATTGTGCCGAACACCAAATTTATCGATTCACCGGTGACCAACTGGACCTACGGCGACCGTCGCGTGCGATTTCGCATCTCCGTCGGGGTGGCTTATGGCAGCGATGTCAACAAAGTTCGTGACGTGCTGCTCGCGGTCGCGGACGAAAACTCTCATACGTTGAAAGAACCGGCGCCGAGCGTTTTTCTCGAGAAATTTGGCGACAGCTCGATCGATTTTAAGCTGATGGTGTGGAGCAGTGAAATGAGCGCCCGCCCAAGCCGTTACCGGAGCGACCTAAACTTTGCTATCGCTGAGAAGTTTCGTGAAGTCGGGATCGAGTTTCCGTTTCCCCAGCGTGATGTGCACATTCGCGACGGCGTGCTCAAGGTGGAAAACGTCGGAGCCAAAGAAAAGGTGGAACGATCACAGGCTTAGGCCGACTTCTCAGCACCTGTATCCAAACCGCCCTAGTGTTCCCATGCCGCCCGGCGACATGATTCCGTTTCCAGAGGGCACGGCGAGGGCTGTCACCCTGTCTGACCTACAGAATTGCGGCGCTTGGAAACAGGCGTTTCAGAATCAGTGTAAGGATTATCGTTACTACGAAATCGTCGAGGAGACGCTGCAGTGTGGTTTCGAACATTATTATCTGCTGCTCGAAGACAATTCCGGCAATGTGCGCGCCATCCAGCCGATGTTCTTTGTCCGGCAAAATCTTGTCGAAGGCGTGCCTGGAAAAATTCGTTCCGTCGTCGATGTAATTCGCAAAATTTTCCCGCGCTTTCTCACGATGCGCGTTTTGATGGTTGGCTGTGCGGCTGGAAAGGGAGACTTGGGCGCGTGCGACGAGAAGGAAGAAGCCTGGGTGGCAAACGCCTTGCGGACGAGTCTTCAGACTTTTGCCAGGCAAAATAAAGCTTCCCTGGTCGTTTTGAAGGATTTTCCGGCCACCTATCGCTCGGCGCTGGAAACGCTTTACTCAAATGATTATGTGCGGATTCCGAGTATGCCGATGACGCGGCTGCCGCTGCGTTATGAGGATTGGGATGAATATTTTCGCTCACTCAGCAAAGCGACCCGGAAAGATTTGCGCAGGAAATTCCGGAAGGCCGGGCGGGCGGCGAAGATCGAGATGGAGGTGTTAAGCGAAATCGCGCCCTTCATCGACGAAATTTATCCGCTGTATCTGGCCGTTCATGAGCGGTCGCCATTAAAGTTTGAAACATTGACCAAAGATTATTTCTTGGCCGTCGCGGATCGAATGCCGGAACGCGCGCGTTTTTTTATCTGGCGGCAAAGTGGAAAAATCGTCGCATTCAGTTTTTGCCTCATCTGTGGTGAGGCGATTTATGATGAATGCATTGGCCTTGATTACAGCGTCGCGCTCGATCTGCATCTGTATTTTTACACTCTGCGCGACATCATCTCGTGGGCGCTCCAACAACGATTGAAATATTACTACAGCAATCCGCTTAACTATGAGCCGAAGCTTCATCTGGATTGCGAACTGGTGCCGCTCGATCTTTATGTGCGGCACACCAGCGCCCTGCTTAATCCAATATTCCGTCGCGTGATAGGATATCTAGGGCCGACGCGGCACGAGCCAATTTTGAAACGATTTCCCAACGCTGATCAGCTTTGATGTCCTACTCTCACCCGCTCGTGAGAACAGTCATTGTCATTCCGACCGAAGTGGAAGAATCTCTAACTCTTCGTTTTCGCTTCGCCCATTCATTGAAGATCATTAAGAGATGTCTCGGCTTCGCTCGACATGACAAATGACCATACGCGCCATCGCCCAACCGGTTTCGGCAATCCATGGCTGCAGCTCGGATTGAGCGTTCTGTGTGTGTTCGTCTCCGAGTTTCTTTTGAAACGTGGCGCGACAGACGTGGCCGAGCCTGACAGCGCTTTTTCCTGGACGGGAATCAACGGCCTTAAATCGCCGCTGGTGTGGTGGGCCATTCTTCTCATCATCGCCAGCTTCATCAGCTGGCTTTACGTGCTTCGGTACGTCCCGATTACCGTGGCCTATCCCCTTTCGCGAGTGGTCGATATCCTTGTTCCGCTGGGTTGTTGGATTTTTCTGGGCGAGTTGATCTCCACGACGCGCTGGTGCGGGATCGCACTGGTCGTGGTCGGCTTGGGGCTGGTTGCGAAACCAGTGGCGCAAATAGAGGAACGCCTGTGAGTGCTCTCGCCTTCTTTCTTATCGTTGTTTCTTTGCTGAGCTTTGTGGCAGCCCAGCTCATCCTCAAAAGAGCGATGGAATTCTCAGCGGCGAATGGGCTGCGCAATTCCCGTTTCGTTTCCCTCGCTGCCATCGGCGTCGCACTGATGACAATTTCTTTTTTTCTCACCCTCGGTTTGCTCCAGCGCTTCGACCTGAGTTATCTCTATCCCTTTCAAGGTTTGAGTGTGATTTTCATCACGCTACTTGCGGCAGTAGCGTTAAAAGAGAACCTGAGCGCGCGACTCATGCTTGGCGCGCTCCTGATAACCGCCGGGATCATTCTCGTCTCAATTAGCTAGTCTTCGAAGTCTTGCGAGACGCGATGCAAATCTTGAATCCACCGCCCGAGCCCGATTTCCGATCTCCTCAATTTTCCGGCTCCCGACTTCTTCCTTCTTCCTTCCTACTTTTCTCCCCGCCCAGAGCTTGAACGCTGATCGTGATCAGCTTCGTCAACGCCTTCCTGAATCAATTTGTCCGGGATGTTTTCGTCATCTTCAGGGCGCACCGTCGGAGCTTTCTCGCCCGACGACACAAGTGGCATTCCCCAGTCGCGGCCCGGCTCCTCTCTTGTCGGGGGCTTCTCCGAGTCTGGTGTCGCACCGGTCAGTTCCTCGCGGGCACGAGCTCGGTCCAGGTCATTCGACTGCGCGCGTCCGTCGCCGCGCGCGATCTCGCGCGCCCGCTCCTCGATCATCTGCGGCGTCACAGTTCCTATTCCTTCGGTTCCACGAAGGATTTTTCTCTGCTGTGGTGTATCCATAGTTGTATTCAGAAGTTCGCGTCGGACGCGGTTTGCGGCTTTACCCTTTTATGTCGGTAATCCCATTCATCTACTGACCTCCCCTGGGCTCCCCGTTGAGCGCTGAACTTTCGACGTTTGCACTAATTCTAAAAAAAAGCGCCCCGCATTTCCAGCGGAGCGCTTTTCTAGCGAGCAGCGAATGCGCTACTGAACTTCAATAAAGTCCGGATCGCCTGCGCAGATCACGCGCTCCGTATATACAAAGCCGTCCACGTCAACCGCGACCCAGCAGCCGTCCACGAACACGAAGTACGTGTTCCCGATCAGCCGGAAATGGCTCGCCCCGTATCGTTGGACGAAGAACTCTTTCGGGTGCCGCCCAAGACTGAACACTTCGCTGTGACGCGATCTGAACTCTTGCTTGTTCACCGTCGTCGTCTGACTCGTGCTCCCCACGTTCGTCTGACTCGTGGCCCCCACGTTCGTCTGGCTGGTGCCAGTGCTCGTGCTGGTGCTAGAACGTGCGCCAGGTTCATTTCTGTTCATCTCCTGAGTGCCACCCTTGACGTTCGTCTGTCCACGGACGGACGTACCCGTCTCGGGTTTCGCCTCTCGTTTGTTCGGCTCCGCCTGCTCAGGGCGCATCTTCTTCCCTTTCGCCGGCGCAGTAGTCTGCGTTTCTTTCGTCTGCTCCTGCGACTGTTGCGGCTCCGTCGTCTGGCCTAACGCCAGTAACGGTAACGCAATTATCGCTGTTATTGTCAGGATCTTCATACAATCCTCCCTTCCCCTGTAATTCGTATCTCCCAAAAACTTTGGCCCTGCCGATCCCTCAATATCGTGCCGCGAACGCGGATGGTTTCTTGCAAAAAAAAGAGCCGCATGATGGAACGCATCACGCGGCTCTCAAATAACTCCAATGATTTACGCTATGCCGAGCGTCGCAAGTGTCGGCTCATCGACTACCGATGTGACCGCCAATCCGTTGTCAGCTTGGAAAGCTGCAATGGCCTCTCGGGTCATCGGGCCAAGGACGCCATCGATCGGTCCGTCATAGTAACCGTCGCGTTGCAGCTGTTCCTGAACATCGACAACTACCTGGTCAGGGGCCAATCCATTGTAGCCGTAGATTGGGCCGTCGTACGGATAATACGCATCCGTGGCATAACCCCATGCCGGGAACCAGTAGCCCGCATCCCAATAATACCAGCCGCTGTTTACAAACACGATCCGATTGTAATGGCTGCTCCACCAACCACGATCGTGCCATTGCCTGTGGTAATTGCGGAAGGCCGCATACTGTTGACCGCGGAAAGCGGCACTGTGGAAGTTATTATTAATCGCCACATTGCGTCCACGATAATAGGCGAGGTTCCGTGTGCCGTTGACCGTGACGTTCCTATTCCGATTCATCGCTACGTCGTTGCGAGCGCGAAACTCGTTCATGTTGCGATTAACCACTGCGCTGTTGCTGGCGCGAAACTCGTTCATGTTTCGATTACGATTAACCTCAACGTTCTTCGTGCGGTTCGCCGCGAGGTTTCTCTCGCGATTAACCGCTACGCTGTTGCGAGTGCGAACGTCGGAGTTTCTTGTCCGATTCGCCGCCACGTTTCTCTCGCGGTTGACGGCGACATTGTTTCGCGCGCGAAACTCTTGATTCCTTGACAAGTTTCGCTCGCTAGACGCACGCATACGCGCGTTTCGATTGGCAACCGCGTTTGAACTGGTGCGCGGCACCGTGTACGACCGCTGGCGATATGGCGCGGTCGAATTGTAATGGCGCGCGCCCATGGCCGCACCGGTGTTCGCGGGCCTTGTCGCCCGAACATTCGCTGTCCGCTGCGCCTTCGCTCTGTCAGGCCGTCTGTCGTTTACTTGCTGACCCCACGCTGTGAGCGCCAGCGCAAGGCTTCCAATGCATGCTGAATATAGAATTATTCGTTTCATATTTTTTCCCTCAATTTTCCATTTGGCAGGTTAGACAAGACTGACTAACCAATTATTCAACACCATTAAGCATCTCTGGTTTCGGCCTCTCTCTGCCCGTCGCGCTTCTCTCCTTCTTAATTGTTTCCTCTGATTTTCCGGCGTTCCCAATTCATAATTTTTCCTTCTGCCTTCTTACTTCCCGAGCCTTCTCCTTTCCCTGGCTCGCCGTAGTTTCAACGAAGGCGGCTTAATTCATCCTTCTAACTTTTGCTCCAACCCGGTCACATCTCCCACCAAAAGCGAATCCTGAATGCACAAAGGAGGATGAATTTTATGGCTGATAATAATGGTGGCGGCAGCAGCGCCGCAGTCGTGGCAATATTGGTGATCTTTGTGATCCTAATTGCCGCCGCGATCTTCTTCTTCGGTGGCCAATTTGTTGGCGGTGGCAGCCAAACCAAGAAAGTCGATGTAGATATCAAGGCGCCAGCCGTTCCCGGAAAATCGCCCTGACGAAGTAAAGCGGCGATTATTCTCCCGCGGTTCAGAGTTGGGCCAGGCCTGAGCGCACAAGACGAATCAACTTTTTCTCCAGGGAACCAAAAGGGATCGGCTTTACGAATCTCGTTAGGGGATGGCCCAATCCTGACACCAGCAATCGCTCAGTGACGCGCAGGGAATTCGAATAAATAACAAACGAAAACCGACGAAAGAGGAATATGAAAAAAGTTATAGC
>Ga0066709_100004294_pt1 | contig 11310 bp, 10 predicted proteins | sample GraSoiAngelo_158_FD_79665 | JGI IMG/M metagenome (GOLD analysis project Ga0066709, IMG submission 79665) | Grasslands soil microbial communities from the Angelo Coastal Reserve, California, USA - 14_1009_16_30cm | ecosystem: Environmental > Terrestrial > Soil > Grasslands | place: USA... | reverse complement strand
CGCCACGGGGACGCCGCCCGATCCCATGCCCATGCCGCTAGCCACCGGCGACGCCGTCGAGCCGGCCCCGGCCAACAGCTCCGCCCCCGCTGCCCCCATCGAGTCGAGGCCCGTCCCCGCCATCCCCCCCGCCCCGGTCTTCCCCTGCCGGGATGACGACCGCGGCGGAAAACCCCTCCTGCCTCAAGTGGTTGTCATCACCGCCGTCGAGCGGAGCCTCACCGCGATGCCAGTCTTCGAGAACGCCGAGCGCATGCAGCTCCACCTCGTCCCCGCCTACCGTTTCACCGGCCACTTCGAGGGCGGCGGCTCCTGGGAAACGACCGTCCTGGCCCTGCACCCCGACGCCATCGCCCCGCCCCCCGTGAAGCCGGCAGGCAAGCCCACCCCGCCCCCGGCCCAGACCGACGGGTCCAGCACCGGCTTCCCCGGAGTCGAGCCGGGAGCCGTGTCCCCAGCCCAGCGCTGACCGGGTGTGGCGCTATTCCTTACCCCTGAGGAACATCACCGCGATTCCCAGCCCGACTCCCATCACCACCATCATCAAGAACTGGATTGATCGGTCGAGCGTGAAGGCGCCCGGATCGATGTAGGCGACGAGCGGCGCGAAGAGCGCGCCGCCGATGCCGGCGTAGGCGGCGCCGATCGCGAACGCCATCAGCTTGTAGTTCCTGAGGCTCACCCCGACGACCGCGGCCCGCATCTCGTTCTCGCGAATGGCGCGGAACGCGCGTCCCCACCGCGAGCTCAGGATCCAGTACGCGGAGGCCACCACCACCACCGTCCAGCCGAGGATGTAGAAGTAGTACGCGCGATCGGACTGGAAACTCAGGCGCCCCCAGGCCGGCCGCGCGATGTTGGAGATCCCGTACGACCCGCCCGTGAGCGACTCCCAGTTGCGGATCACCAGGAACGTGATGATGTTGAAGCCGAGCGTCACCATCGCGAGGTAGTGATGCTTCACCTTCAGCGCGGGAAAGCCGAGCACGAGGCCCCAGCCGAACGCGAGCGCCACCCCGGCGCAGAGACCGATCTCGAAGGGCACGCGGTACTGCGCGAGGACCGCGACCGCGTACGACCCGAACGACATGAACGCCGCGTGGCCGAGCGAGATCTGTCCGGCGTACCCGAGGGTGAGGTTCAGCCCGATGGCCAGGATCAGGTACACGAGCGTCAGGCTCAGCACGTAGAGCTTGTACTGCTCGAGCACGAGAGGCGCGAGCGCGGCGAGCCCCAGCGCGGCCGCGAGCGGGAGCCACCGTCTCATGCCCACTCCTCCCGTTCGCCCCAGAGGCCCTCGGGCTTCAGCAGGAGGACGGCGATCAGGATCACGAGCGCGAACGCGTCGCGAAAGTGGCTCGACAGGTAGGCGGCCGCGAACGTCTCGACGACGCCGACGAGCAGCCCGCCGAGCAGCGCACCGCGAATCTGGTTGAAGCCGCCGATGATCGCCGCATAGAACGCCTTCAGGCCGATGGCGACGCCGATGTCGTACTTCACGAGATAGATCGGCGCGATCAGCACCGCGGCCACCGCGGTGAGCGCCGCGTTCAGCATGAACGTCAAGGTGACGAGTCGCGACACGCGGATGCCCAGGACCGAGGCGAGATTCCGGTTCTGCGCGACGGCCTGCATCGCCCACCCGATCTTCGTGCGCGTGATGAAGAGGTGCAGGAGGCCGATCACGACGCCCGCGAAGAGCACGTTCATCAGCTCTTCCCGCGACAGCACGATGGTGCCGAGCCGGATCGGCTCACGCGAGAAGATGGCGGGAAAGGGCAACGCCAGCGGCGTCCAGAACTGCTGCAGCGAGTACCGGATGAACAGGCTGAGTCCGATCGTGGCGATGACGAGCGGCAGCACGCCCATTTTGAGCAGCCGGTTCACCAGCACCTCCTTGACGAGGAGGCCCAGCAAGAGGGTGGAGACGAGCACGGTGGCGATGAAGGCCGCCGCGAAGGGCAGCTTCCATACGACGGAGAACAGCACCATCGCGAACGCCGGCACCACCACGAACTCACCCTGGGCGAAGTTGATGGTGTTCGACGTCTGCCACAGCAGCACGAACCCGATGGCCGCCATCGCGTAGATGGCGCCGATCGAGACGCCAGCCACGAACAGCTGGACGACGTCGGTCATGCGCGACCGGCCGGCGCTACTTGCAGGAGCGCTCCTTGTACCCGCGCCCCAGCATGGGGACAGTCTTCAGCACCGTCGGCTTCTGGTCCTTGACCTCGACGATGAAGCTCTCGCGATCGACGCTGCCCTTCTCGTTCACCCAGAGGTCCATGAGCAGGCCCGGCTCCTCGACGGTGGTGAACAGGTTGTTGTGCAGGCACGCCCGCACCTTGGCCTGATCCCACGCGCCGACCCGCTGCACGGCCGCCTTCATCATGTGCACGCCGATCCAGCCCTTGTACGCGTTGTGATCGGGCACGCGCCCGTACTTCTCCTGGAAGCGCCGGCCGAAGTCGACCATGGCCGGCTGCGGCGCCGAGGCCACCAGCCCCACGTGACACCGGGCCCCGTTGACCGCGGCCCCGCCGGGCGTGATCGTCGTCTGCGTGCACATCGTGGTCTCGCCGACTGGCTCGACCTGGAGCCCCATCTTCCGGAGCTGGATCATGAAGCGCGCACTCTCCTCCTCGTGGCTGTACATGAAGACGTGCGTGGCCCCGGAGGCGCGAACCTTCGTGAGCTCCGGAGTGAAGTCCGCCTGCTGCACCTCGGTGGAGATGTCGACGGCCGGCGTCTTTCCGCGCTCCTTCAGGAACTGCACGAACATGTCGTGCCCGCCCTTGCCGAAGGCGTTGTTCACCCAGATCAGCGCGATCTTCTCGGCCTTCATGTCCTCCGTGAGCCAGCGGACGAACTTGGCCATCCCCGTGTCCTGCGTGAACGAAGTGAGGAAGATGTTGTCGTTCCCCTTCTGGGTGATGATGATCGACTCCGAGCCCGTGAATTGCGGAATCCCCGCCTGCCGAGCGAGATCCATGTTGGCGACCGTGCTGGAGCTGTAGACGGTGCCGAAGATCGCGAACGGCTTGTCGTTGAGGACGCGCCGCATGACCGCCACCGACGTCGGCGGATCGGTCTGCGTGTCGTGCACGCTCGTCTCCAGCTTCGCCCCGAGCACGCCGCCCTTCCGGTTGATCTCCTCGATGGCCATGGTGACCGCGTCGCGCCACATCGCCCCGACGCTGGCTCCGCCTCCCGTGACCTCGACCACGATCGGAACCTTGATGGTCGACTGCGCAGTGGCGAGCCCCACGAGACCGAAAGCCATCACCACCGCGAGCAGAGACGAGACCGTGTGGCCGTATCTCATACCGATCCTCCCTTGCCATGACGTGATGCCCGTGGACGCGTCGAGTTTCCGAGCCGCGCCCCGGGTCCCCCGGGGCGTGTGCGAGCGCCGGGGGGCGATCGGGGGGCGCGCCTCGTGCCCCCCGATCACGTAGATTGGCCAGGATTCTACCGCGTCGGCGGCGCGCGGACCGCTCACGCACCCTCGAACTGCAAGCTGGAGAGCCCGGCGTTGGTGTCGGTGAGGTAGATGAGCCCGTTCCGGTCGACGTAGCAGTCGGCCGACTGGATCACCTGCGGCCGTCCGGGCCGCGGGCCGACCATGCGCTCGGGATTCGGCGGCACGCAGTAGCCGACCTCGCGCGCCTGGAACGGGGTCTGGATGTCGCAGACGCGCACGCCGGCGTTGTAGTACGTCGCGAAGATCAGCCGTGAGCTCTGGAACGCGCCGGGCCGGTTCTCGTGCAGGTTGTGGGGGCCGAAATTGGCGCCTTTGGCGCAGTAATCCCCTTCGGACGGGCTTGGACACGTCGCGATGCTGATCGGGTTCGCGGGCTCGCGGACGTCGAACACCCAGACGTAGCGGAGGCCGTCCCGGCAGTTCGGACTCGTCGCCTCGTCGGCGATGACGAGCAGGTGGCGATCCGGGAGCGGCAGCGGCGAATGTGTCCCGCCGCCGAACGGCGGATCCCAGTTGCGATGCGCGACCAGCTTCGGCTGCGCCGGATCCGCGACGTCGAGAATGGTGAGTCCGCCATCGCGCCACGCGCCGAACGCGAGGTTGCCGGCGACGAGCGCGTGGTGGAGCGCGTATCGTTTGCCGGAAGGCCAGGTCGGCGTCTCGCCTCCGTCGCGCCACATGCCGGGAATCCACCAGCGTCCGGCGATCGCCGGCTTCGTCGGGTCCGCCATGTCGATGACCGTGAAGACGTGATCCGTGAAGTCCGCGAAGTGGATCGAGGCATACGCGTAGCGGCCGCCCGTGTACCAGAGGCGATGCGGCCCCATGCCGTCGATCGGCAGGAAACCGAGCTCGCGAGGCTTGTCCGGCTTGGCGATGTCGAAGACGCGGATCCCGGCAGTGAAGCTGCCCGCATGCGCGCGGAGCAGGTCGGCGGGGGAGCCGGCGAAGTACTTCTGCTGGTCCGCGAACTCCTGCATGCGCCAGACGCTCGGCATGTTGGTCGCGACGAGGAGGTCCTCGTGCGTCTGGAGATGAATGCACCGCGTGTTGGGCGGGCAGGGAAGAAAGTCGACGAAGCGCGGATGCTTCGGATCGCGGACGTCGAGGATCGTGATGCCGTTGCTGAACGTCTGGCCGAGGTAGGCGTAGCCGCGATGGACCATGACCTGCACGCCGTCACTGCGGCCGGCCTGGTCGGAGTGACTCACGAAGGTGACGTTGCGGGATGCGACGCTCTGCATCTCTCACTCCTCGGTTCGTTCCGACGAACCCTCTCGCGCGACTCGACGCGTTGCGCGACCGGCCGAGGATCGGCCCAAAGCCGCATGCCGTCAAGGTGCGGGTGTGAGAGAATCCTCCTCGATCGGAGGGAGCGTCATGAAGAGCAAACTCGTCGCGATCCTCGTCCTCCTGGTGATCGTGGTGGCCACTGTCGCGCCAGGCGAAGCGCGCGGCTGGGGCCACGGCGGCGGTCGATTCCACCATGGTGGCTTCCGCGGCTTCGGGTGCTGCTGGTGGGGCCCCGCGGCGATCGCCGGAGGCGTGGCGCTGGGTCTCGGCGCCGCGCTCGCGTGGCCGTTCTACGCGGCCGCGGCGGCTCCGGTGTATGCGGCGCCTCCAGTTGTCTACGCGCCTCCGCCGGTGGTCTATCAGCAGCCTGCGGTCACGTACACGCCGCCCCCCGTCGCGTATCAAGCGCCGGCCGCGGCGTACCAGTCTGCGGCGGTCCAGCGTGAGGTGGTCTACCCGCACGGCAAGTACGTGCTGTACGGCGACGGCGTGAGCCAGCCCTGGCAATGGGTGTGGGTCCAGGCCGGGCCGCCGCCCGCCCCGCCCGCTCCTCCGGTCCGCTAGAGCAACGAGAGGCGGGCGGACGGCGCCCGCCTCAAATCTCCACCTGCATCCCGAGCTCCACGACCTGCTCGCGCGGAATGTGGAAGAACTGCGTCGCCGACCGCGCGTTCCGCGCCATGAACACGAACAGCCTTTTGCGCCACGCGGCCATGCCCGCCGTGCGCGTCGGGAGCAATTGCGGACGGCCGAGGTAGTAGGTCACGTCTTCACGGGTGCCGCCGAAGGCTTCGCGGCAACACCGCTCGATCAACTGCTCGACGTTCGGCATCTCGACGAACCCGTATCGCGCAATCACCCGGAAGCAGCCGCGGCCGAGCGGCTCCACCGTGAGCCGTTCCGGCTCCGGCACCTCGGGCACCTCGTCGGCGACGAGCGAGAGAAAGATGACGTTCTCGTGCAGCGCCTTGTTGCGTCGCAGGTGATGGAGCAGGACCTCCGGCGTGCCCTCGGTGTGCGCTGTCAGGAACACGGCCGTCCCCTTCACGCGCGCCGGCTGCTCGTGGTCCACCTCGGCGAAGAACCGTTCGAGCGGCACCGATCGGCCGGCGGCGGCCCGGGCCAGGAGACGCGTGCCGCGCCACCACGTCGTCATCAGGAGGAAGATTCCGGACGCGATGACGATCGGGACCCAGCCGCCTCGCATCACCTTCAGCGCGTTGGCGATGAGAAACCCGCCCTCGATCAGCAAGAACGCGCCCGCGACGAAGCCCGCGCGGACGGCTGACCATCGCCACCGTCGGCGAGCGATCGCATAGAAGAGCACGGTGGTGATCGCCATCGTGCCGGTCACGGCGATGCCGTAGGCGGCCGCGAGCGCACTCGACGACCGGAAGCCCAGCACGAGCACGAGACAGCCGACCATGAGCGCGACGTTCACTTCGGGGATGTAGACCTGACCCAGTTCCGAGCGCGACGTGTGGATGACCGTCAGCCGCGGGCCAAAGCCGAGCTGGATCGTTTGGTGCGCGAGGGAGAACGCGCCCGAGATCAAGGCCTGCGACGCCACGATGGCGGCGAGCGTGGCGATGGCGATCAGCGGGTAGAGGAACGGCCGCGGCGCCAGCCAGTAGAACGGGTTCTGGATCGCTTCCGGCGTTCGGAGCAGCAGCGCGCCCTGCCCGAAGTAATTCAACAGCAGCGCCGGGAACACGAGGGCGAACCACGCGAGGCGAATCGGCTTCGCGCCGAAGTGGCCCATGTCGGCATAGAGCGCTTCGGCGCCGGTCACCACGAGCACGACCGCGCCGAGCACGTGAAACCCCTCGCGGCCGTGCCGCACGAAGAACTGCGCAGCGTACCAGGGATTGAGCGCCATCACGATCGACGCGGTGCGTGCGATTTCGAGCGCCCCCAGAACGCCGATGGTCAGGAACCAGACGAGCATGATGGGACCGAACACGATCCCGACGCCCGCGGTGCCGCGCCGCTGCAGCACGCCGAGCCCGATCAGGATCGCGACGGTGAAGGGGACGACGTACGGCGCGAACGCACGCGTCACGACCTCCAGGCCTTCCGCGGCGCCCAGGACCGAAATCGCGGGCGTGATGACGCCGTCGCCATAGAGCAACGCCGCGCCGAAGAGACCGAGCATGACGAGCCCGCTGTGCTGGCGCGGAAGCAGGGCCAGCAGCGCGAGGATGCCGCCCTCGCCGCGATTGTCGAGCCGCAGCACCAGCGCGATGTACTTGACGCTGACGATCAGGATCAACGACCAGACGATCAGCGACAGCACGCCGTACACGGCGTCGGGCGTGACGGGGAGTCCGTGCTCCGGGTGGAAGGCTTCGCGAAACGCGTCGCGCGGGCTCGTGCCGATGTCGCCGTAGACGACGCCGAGAGCAATGAACGACAGTCTGGCGAGGCGTGCCCCGTCCGATGCCTGCGCCCGGTCGTCCTTCACACCCTCAGTATCCCAGTCACACGCCCGCGAACACCTCCGCCCACTCCTCCAGCATCTCGGGATGACCGTGTCGGATGTGGATCGAGAAGTGCGTGTACCCCACGTCGCGCACCCCGCGGATGCGATCTCGAAGCTCCGGCCGGGTCGCCGTGAACGTCAGGCTCCGGATCAGGTCGGCGGTGCAGACCGGGTACTCCTCGGGTCTCAAGAACATCAGGTGACCCCGGTGGTTCGAGAGATAGCGCGCCTCCGCCGGCTCGTATGTGAGATAGATCTGGCGATATCGTTCGAGCAGCGGCGCGAGCTCGGGAGGCACGCTGCGCCCCATGTTGCCGAACTGCTCCACCTCGACCAGGTTGTGAAGCGCGATGGTCGCGTGAGGCCCGGCCTGCGCGCGGGCCCGATCGCTGTCGTACGGTTCGCCGTCGCGGAGCACACATCCCCCGGTGAACATCGTGGCCACGCGAGTCGCGGGATCCACGCCCGCCGTGCGCCACGCCGCGTGCATGTCGGTGATCGCCGCCCGCGCGTGGCCGACGTTTCCCGTCGCGAAGATGAAGCCGGCGCCGAGCTCCGCCGTGAGCCGGCGGCCGCGCGGACCGAGCGCCGAGACGTGGAGTGGAATCGGATCCGTCATGTTCACGACGCCGATCTCCGGGGAGAGGAACCGGATCGTGCGGCGCTGGCCCTCGAAGGTCCAGTCGAGCGTCTCGCCCGCGAGCAGCCCGCGGACGATGCGGATGTATTCCTTCATGTCGGCGAGCTTCACCGGGCCGAGCCCCATCGTGCGTCGCGCGGTGAAGCCGGTCGAGATGCCGAAGTCGATCCGGCCCGGCGCCAGCGCGTTCAGGGACGCCAGCGCGCTCGCGGCGACCGGCGCGATGCGGTTGGACGGGATCAGCACGCCCGTCGCCAGGCGGATCTTCGACGTCTGCATCGCCGCCGCGGCCATCGCGACGAACACGTCCGCATTCAGGAGCTGCGTGTCGTAGAACCACGCGCGAGCGTAGCCGAGCTCTTCCGCGCGTCTCACGACCTTCCACGAGTCCGCCGACGTCGCGAGGTTGATGCCGAAATCGATGCCGTCCGCCATCACGACGCTCCGAAGAACCGGCGCAGCTCGGTGTACGTCTCGTCGGGCGCCTGCTCGGCGGGATAGTGTCCGCACGCGAGCGCGACGCAACCGCCGACGTCGGTCGCGTACGCCGACCACGCCTGGTCGTAGCTGGAGAGTTTTGCGGTGTGGCTTTCGCCGCCGACGATCACCAGCACCGGGCAGGTGATCTTTCGCCCGGCGTCGAAGTCCTTCGTGTCCATCTCGAAGTCGATCGTCGCCGCCGCGCGATAGTCCTCGCACACCCCGTGGATCTGCTCGGGCGTGCAGCACCGCACGTACTCCCGCAGGGCCTCCTCCGCGATGCCGCCCTTGCCGAGCCCGTGCGAGCCGAGCTTCAGGCGGATGTAGTACTCCGCCTGGGGCGTGAGCAGTCGCTCGGGAAAGTCGTACGGCTGCGCCAGGAAGAGCCAGTGATACGAGTTGAGCGCCCACTGTCGCGTGACGTGCGTCCACACGTGGTGCGTCGGCAGGATGTCGATCGCGCAGAGCTTCTGCACGGCGGCGGGATGGTCGAGCGCCATACGCACCGCGGTCCGCGCGCCCCGGTCGTGGCCGGCGACCAGGAATCGCGGGAAGCCGAGCTTCTCCATCACATCCACCTGGTCCTGCGCCATGCGACGGAACGAGTAGTTGCTGTGGTCCGGCAGCCCGCGCGGCTTGCCGCTGTCGCCGTACCCGCGGAGGTCGGTGGCGACCACCGTGAACTCCGTCGCCAGCCGCGGCGCCACCAGGCGCCAGTGGATGTGCGTCAGGGGATTGCCGTGCAGCAACAGCAACGGCGGTCCGTCGCCACCGATCACGCCGTGGATCGTGACACCGGGATCGCTGGTCTCGATGTCGAAACGACGAAAGCCCTCGTACATCGTCGGCTCCTCTGGTCGTGCGTCAGGCGACGCACCGCTCCTCGCGTTGGCTTGACACGCCTCGTTCGCTCCTCCACCATTCGATCGACCGCACGCGCGGCAGCGCGCTTCGCGGCATCCTAACCGATCCGGAGGCCATCATCATGGCGCTGACCCTCGCCGAAGCGAACCAGGTCGTGCAGGGAGCGATCGACAAGGCGAAGCAGATGAACATCCGCATCAGCGTCGCGGTGTGCGACGCGGGCGGACGCCTGATCGCCTTCAACCGGATGGACGGAGCGATCTGGGGCAGTCTCTACGGCTCGCAGGGCAAGGCGATCGCGTCGGCCGCGTTTGCCCGGCCGAGCGGCGAGCTCGCCGAGCGCGCCGGCAGTCCGATCATCCAGGGCATCGCCGCCGCGGAAGGCGGGCACATGATCCCGAGCCAGGGCGCCGTGCCGATCATCAAGAACGGCGTGATCGAGGGAGCGTGCGGCGTCGGCGGCGGAACCGCGCAGCAGGATGAGGATTGCGCGCGGGCCGGCGTGGCGAAGCTCTAACAATCGAAGAGGAGAGACCCCATGGCGATTCGGCTCGTCGTCACCATCACGGCCGTCGCAGGAAAGGGCGGAGAGCTCGCGCAGGCGTACACAACGCGATGCGCCGAGGTCATGAAAGAGCCGGGATGCGAGCAGTTCGAAGTCTTTCAGAGCGCCGTGAATCCGGATCGCCTGGCGTTGCTGGAGCGCTGGAGCGATCAGGCCGCACTGGACGCGCACGCCAAGCTCACCGCGACCCGTCCGCCGCTGCGGCCGGAGCTCCGCGCCGGAAGCGGTGAGCGGGAGGACTACGCGTACAACCGCGTCCGGTAGGTTTTCACGCGACCTAAACCAGCGCGCGGATGATGCGCGCGATTTCGGCTGGATCGACGGGTTTGGCGAGATAGCGCTGGAAGCCCGCCGCCAGCGCTCGCTCCTGGTCTTCGACGCGGGCCAGCGCGGTCAGCGCGATCGCCGGAATCCGGCTGGGCGCGTCGTTCCCCGCGCGCAGCTTGCCGATGAGGGCGTAGCCATCTTCGTCCGGCATCGAGATGTCGCTGATCAGCACGTCGGCGGGCATGGCGACGACGGCGGCGATGGCTTCGTGCGCCGACGCGGCCGTACGAACCTCCGCGCCGTGGTCCCGGAGCGCGATCGCGAGCAGCGTTCTCGTGTCGTCGTCGTCGTCCACGACGACCAGCCGGACGCCGCCGAGCGACAGACGATCGCGTGACGTGTCGTGGAGACGCGCGCCGTTGTCGGCGCCCTCTTCGGCCTTCAGGAGCAGAGGAAGTTCCACGACGAACGTCGCGCCCTGATCGGCGCCGCTGCTCTCGGCGTGCACGGCGCCGTGGTGGAGCTCCACGAGATGGCGCACGATCGCGAGCCCGAGCCCGAGGCCGCCGTGGGCCCGGGTACTGGAGCTGTCCGCCTGGCGGAACCGCTCGAAGATGTAGGGCAGCACGTCGTCCGGAATGCCGATGCCGGTGTCGTGGACGGCGATGCGCGCGCGGGCGCCGTGGCGCTCGAGCCGAACTTCGATCGATCCCCCCAGCGGCGTGAACTTGAGCGCGTTCGACAGCAGATTGCCGAGCACTTGCTGCAGGCGATGGGCGTCGCCCTCCACCTCGGCGGCCGCGTCGTCCATCGTCGTCGCGATCGTGATCTGCCGGGCGCTGGCGACCGGCCGCACCGACTCGACCGCGGTGTCGATCAGCGCCATCAGGTTCAGGGGACGGAGCTCGAGCTGCAGCTTTCCGGCGATGATCCGGGAGATGTCGAGGAGATCTTCGATGATCCGCGCCTGGGCCTGGGTGTTGCGGTCGAGCGTCTCGAGCGCCGTCACCGTGACCCGCTCGTCCAGCACACCGCGGCGCAGGAGACGAACCCATCCGAGCATGGACTGCAACGGCGTGCGCAGCTCGTGGGAGAGCACCGCGAGAAACTCGTCCTTGCTCCGATTCGCCGTTTCCGCTTCGGCGCGCGCCCGTTGCTCGCGCCGGTAGAGCTCGGCGTTCTGGAGCGCGACGCCGGCGTGGTCGGCGAGGCGCATCCCGATGACCTCGTCG
>Ga0066709_100004292_pt1 | contig 11310 bp, 7 predicted proteins | sample GraSoiAngelo_158_FD_79665 | JGI IMG/M metagenome (GOLD analysis project Ga0066709, IMG submission 79665) | Grasslands soil microbial communities from the Angelo Coastal Reserve, California, USA - 14_1009_16_30cm | ecosystem: Environmental > Terrestrial > Soil > Grasslands | place: USA... | reverse complement strand
TGCCGGCGCACCAGACGACCACGGAAAACTCCGTCGGGCACAACGGCAATCTGATTCCGGTCCCGGGCGGCGACATCATGATCCAGGGGTGGTATCAGGGCGGCGTGTCGCTATTCGAGTTCACCGATCCCGCACACCCGAGCGAGATCGCCTACTTCGATCGCGGGCCGATGGACTCGACCAAGCTCGAGATGGCGGGCAGCTGGTCGGCGTACTGGTACAACGGCTACATCTACAGCACCGAAATCTCGCGCGGGCTCGACGTACTCGAGCTGCAACCCAGCGCGCTGCTCACTCAGAACGAGATCGACGCCGCGAAACTGGTGAAGGTTGCGTACCAGAACGTCCAGGATCAGCAGCGTGCGACCTGGCCGGCGAGCTTCGTGGTAGCGCGCGCGTATCTCGATCAGCTCGAGCGGTCGAAGGGACTCGCGACGGATCGCATCGGCGCGGCGCGTTCGATTCTCGCAAGTGCAGAGACGCGATCCCGAGACGCCCGGCGCAGCATGTTGACGACGCTCGCCACCGACCTCGAGCGTGATGCCGCGAGGGCGGCGGACGGCGCGAAAGTGCGCGCGCTGGCCGCGGTGGTAAGGGGGATCCGATGAGCCATCCCTGCGGGCGTCACCGAGGTAGCATTTCGAGACGCCCTGACGCCGTGAAACAACCCTTTTCAGGGTTCCGTCATCCAACGAGGAAACCACCTCGGACTCTTCATGCTGCTTGGATGGCCGTTCCTCGCCGCCGTCACGCTGGCTAGTCAATCTCCTCAAGCCCCTACGCCACAGCGCCGGGCGGACCCGCCCGCACAACCCGCGAAGAGCGTCACAGCCGCGCACGCCACGCAGGCGCCCGTCATCGACGGGCGCGACGACGATGCCGTGTGGCGCGACGCAAAGCCCATCACGGAATTCCAGGAATGGCGACCCAGCGAGGGGGGAGCGCCGAAGCTCCCAACGCAAGCGAAGGTCGCGTATGACGCGGGCAACCTCTACGTGTTCGTGCGCTGCTTCGATCCGCACCCCGACAGCATCATCACGGTTCTCGCACGCCGCGACTACTTCACTCCGAGCGATATGGTCTGGCTGTTCCTCGACTCCTATCACGACCGGCGCACCGGTTTCGAATTCGGGGTCAATCCGTCGGGGGTGAAGCTCGACGCGCAGATCTACAACGACGGCAATGAAGACTTCGCGTGGGACGCGGTGTGGGATGTCGCGACGCGCATCGACTCGCTTGGCTGGACCGCGGAGTTCCGGATTCCCCTGACCCAGCTGCCGTACGGACGGCAACGGACCCACACGTTCGGCTTCACCGTGGACCGCGACGTGTACCGCTATGCCCAACGAGTGAGCTGGCCGCTCTTCCGGCAGTCACAGGCGGGGTTCGTCTCGCAGTTCGGCGAGGTCACCGGCCTGACCGATCTCGAGGCGCCGCGGCGGCTCGAGGCGGCGCCCTACCTCGTGACGAAGAACGTTTCCCAGATCAGCGCCAACACCCTCGGGCGCACGCAGGACGTGACCGTCGGCGGCGATCTGAAGTATCGGGTGGCGTCGAATCTGAAGCTTGACGCCACGATCAACCCCGACTTTGGCCAGGTCGAGGCCGATCCGGGGGTGCTGAATCTCACGGCCTTTGAGACCTTCTTCCGCGAGCAGCGGCCGTTCTTCGTGCAAGGCGCGGGCCAGTTTCAGTGGAACGTCAACTGCACGGCGGTGAACGACTGTTCGACCGGTGAGGGGCTGGTCTATTCGCGTCGCATCGGGCGGGCCCCCGAATTGGCAGGCGCCTACTCCGACAGCACGTCGCCGGCGTTTACCACGATCCTCGGCGCCGGGAAACTCACCGGCCGGTTGCCGGGAGGCCTCACGATTGGTGCGCTGGACGCGGTGACCGCACATCAGACTGGTGCCGGAGGCGTGACCATCGAGCCGACGACCAACTACGGCGTGCTGCGGCTACGTCAGGACCTGCGCGGGGGCGAGTCGAGCGTCGGTGGTATTGTCACGACCGTAAATCGCCATACCGATTCCTGGAGCTCACCCTACCTGCACAGCAGCGCGTACGTGGGCGCTCTGGACTTCCGCCATCGTTTTCCGGGCGGCCGCTACGAACTCTCCGGTTCGCTCGACTTCAGCCGCGTCGCGGGCAGCGCGCAAGCGATCGCCAGCACGCAGCGCGGCTCGACGCACTACTACCAGCGGCCCGACGCCCTGCGGTTCGATTCGACGCGCACATCCCTCTCCGGCGATGCCGAGGGGCTCCAGTTCGGCAAGGTGGGCGGTAACCATTTGATCTTCCAAACGAACGTCGAGCGCCGCTCTCCCGGTTTTGAGGTCAACGACCTCGGCTACCTGCGGCGCGCCGATCAGCTGGCGTGGAGCACCTGGGCAGGATACTTCGACCGGCACACGCGCGCGTTCTACAACCGATTCCAGTGGAATTTCAACTGGTGGCAGTATTGGACGACGGCGGGGCTGCCCGAGGAGCGGGCGCTCAATACGAACACGCACACGACGTTCCGCAACCAGTGGTCGCTGCATTTTGGCGGGACGGTGGGCCAGCTCGGCACCACGTACTGCTACGACTGCGCGCGTGGCGGGCCGGCGGTGCGTCAGGATTCCTATGTCGCCCCCTGGCTCGGGATCAATGGAGACGATCGCAAGGCCATCGTGCCGTACCTCTGGTTCAACTGGTTCCGTGGGGATGGCGGTCGCTCGAGCAGCTTCAGCTTCTCGCCGGAGCTGGATTTCAAGATCGCGTCGCGCGTCACCGCCGCCATCTCACCCAACTACTCGCGGAACCGGAGTGATGTTCAGCCTCTCGGCATCGACAAGCTGACGCATCACCTGTTCGGGCATCTCGAGCAGAAGCAACTCGGCGTGACGATGCGCGTCACGTATCCCTTCACGGCGAACGCGACGCTGCAGGTGTATGCGCAGCCGTTCATCTCCAAGGGGACATTCAGCAACGTGCGCGAGCTGTCGGCGATACCGCGGGCGGCGGACTACGCGAGCCGCTATCAGTCGTACAGCGATACCGCGTACACGAACAACATCGGCGGATTCAACTTCAAGCAGTTCCGCTCGAACGTGGTGTTCCGGTGGGAGTACCGGCCCGGATCGACCTTGTTCGTGGTGTGGAGTCAGGGCCGGCGGGGGTCCACGGGGCTCGAGGGGACGCGCAGCTTCAGCGGCGACCTGAACGATCTGTTCAATCTGCGACCCGACAACAGTTTCCTGGTGAAGCTGTCGTACTGGATTAACCGGTAGCTGCCACTCCCTCGCTTTCGTGCTGGCCGCGTGACCAGTGTCACGCGGCTACGCATACCACAAGTCGTTGCAATGCTTGGCGCAAGCCCGTCATCTATTGTCGTCTGCGCTCTGAAAGTGAATGTTGCCTGCCGTGACTATCTGGGAAAAAACCACCCGATCGCTGCGGAGCCTGCGCCTCGACACCATGCGGGGCAAGTTTGTCGCGTTTGCGGTGCTGGCAACGCTGTTCACGACGCTCGTCATGACCGTGATGTTGTACGGCCGGAATCGCCGCTCGCTGAGCGACCGGGTCGGGCAAGAGCTCCGCGCCCTGAGCTCGGACATGGCGCGCGAGGTGGCCGTCTGGTTCGACCAGCGAGTCTACGATCTGCGCCTGCGCGCGAGCCCCTACGTCGTGTCGGACAACCTGGCGCGAGCCACCGGCCGCAATGCGGCGCAGTCACTCAACCGGCTCCGCGACTACCTCAATTCCGTGCGCCAGAATCTCCCGGCTCACGAAGGGCTCGCCATCATCGGTCGAGACGGGCAGGTCCTCACGAGCAGCGGCAGCCGGACGGGCTTCCGTTTGACGCCCGACCGCATGAACAATCTGCGGACCCGCGATGCCCTGGTGGGCGATCCCTTCTGGGACGCCAGCATCGGGAAAGCGGCGGTCGTCCTCGTCGTGCCGATCCGTCAGGATGACGGGCTCTTCCTGGGCGCGTTGGGCGCGAAGATCAATCTGGACAGCCTCCGCGAGGTGTTAGACCAGCTGTCGGCCGGCCACTCCCGCGACCTCTACCTCATTACCGAACAGGGGCGCGTCGTGATCCGCTCCGCCGGCAACCCCGCGGACGCCATGAAGGCAACCCTGCCGGACGCGACGACCAGAGAGCTCACCGAACGAGAAGGCCAGACGATCGCGCAGGCACGCCCGCAGGGGCGTGAGGTCGTGGCGGTGCTGCGGCGAATTCCCCAGCTGCACTGGGCGGCCGTGGCCGAAACACCACGTGCCGAGACCGTGCGCGAGGCGGGAGTGCTGCGGTTTCGCACCGTGCTCCTCCTCTCGCTGTTGGTCCTGGGAGTCGGACTGCTCGCGTTCATGGTGGGGTTGTTCGTCACGCGCCCTCTCGAGCGTCTCACCGAAGCGGCGGCGCGCGTGGCGTCCGGCGATCTGTCGGTCGAGCTTCCCCCGGGCGGCAGCGGCGAGGTCGGGTACCTCACCCGGGCGTTCAGCACGCTCGTATCGCGGCTGCGTGAGAAAGAGAGTCAGGGGGAACTGGAGAAGCTCTCGCTCACCGATTCCCTGACCGGCCTGTACAATCGCCGGCACCTGATGGGCACGCTCGCCAGCGAGGTGCAGCGGTCGCGTCGCCTGCGGCGCGCCTTCGCGGTCCTGCTGGCCGACGTCGATCGGTTCAAGCAGTACAACGACACGCACGGCCATCTCGCCGGCGATGCGGCGCTCGTGAAGATCGCGGAGGTGTTCCGCAAGACGACGCGGCAGGTGGACTGCGTGGCGCGCTACGGCGGCGAGGAGTTCGTGGTGATGCTGCTCGAGGCCAACCTGGCAACGGCCACCCTGGTCGCGGAGCGCATTCGCGCCCGCGTGGCGGAGCAGGATCTCGGCGAGGGGTCTCTCACGCTGAGCATCGGCGTCGCCGAGTACCCCGACGGCGGAGACACGCCTGAGGAGCTGATCGCCACCGCCGACGCAGCGATGTACAAGGCGAAAAGCGCCGGCCGGAACCAGGTCGTGGTGGCCGGGACGAGCGAGGAGCGGCCTCAGCCCCAGGAAAAAAAGCGGCGCAAGCGCGAGGCGTAACTGTCGAGCTTCTAGTCGCCAAAGCAGCCGAGGACCGACCACAACAGTTTTGCGCCGGTGTCGTTGCCCAGCGCGAGGCCCGTGATGATCGGCGACCCGGGAGGCTGGGCTTACGGCGCAGCTCGCGCAGCGAGGATGTAGGCCAGGTTCGCCGTGCCATCCATGATCGGCTCGTTCGTCGAATAGTCCCCCACGTCATCATGATACACGATGAAACCGGTATTGAAGGGCGCGTACTCATCCGCCTCGAGCAGCCGGATGCCACGAAGGTTCTGAAAGATTGACCGATACACAGGACCATCCACGAGACCGCCCGAGAGCTGCACGTGGAGCTCCTGCGCGACGACCGAGTGTGGCGTTCGCGGGAAGTTGTCGCCGAGGCCGATGACCATCGACACGCCCCACGGGTTCGTGCCGAACAACCAGTCGAGCGCCGCGGTCTCGTACTCGACGTAGGTCGAGTCGCCGGTCATGCGGCGATAGAACGTGGCCTGCGTCGCGAACGAGGCGAGCAGATTATTGGAGCACCAGATGAACGGAATACCGACCCGAAATCCGTTGTGCGCTCGGCCCACCACAGCCTCGAGTCCACGCCGGTAGTACTCGGCGACCACGCGCCGCGCGCTGTCCGTGCCCGTCCGCCAGATCTCATAGTGACCGTTGTTGTGCCAGGGAAACCACTGATAGTGACGCGCCGTGTCCTGTCCCATCCAGGGCGTCACCGGCTCCTGCGCGGCGTAACGCAGCGCGGCATCGAAATAGGCGGGCTCGTGCGTCAGCGCGTAGAGCTCCACCGCGCCGAGCTCCATGTCGTCGGCCCAGTTGTCTTCTTCGTAGAAGTACGGCGAGCGGGCAGGCGCAGTCTGGCACACCCCGGGATGCGCGGCGCCAAGTGCGTACACGGCGCGGGCGCGCGCGGCGAGCCGGCGGGCGAACGCGCTGTCGTGCTCGCGATAGAGTTCCGCGCCGAGTGCGAACGCGGCCGCGTATTTCCCCGCCGTCGAGGCGAGGCCGGTCGAGCGGTTCTTACTGTCGAATAGCCCCTGCGGCTTGCCGGTACAGGGGTAGACCGGCCGCTTCCCGCCCCGCCCCCACCCGTAATCGGCGGAATCGTTGACCGGCAAATCCCAAAACGTGTGATCGCGATCGTCCGCCAGCTGATTGAGGAGCAGGTCGTCAGCGGGATACATCTTGAGCAGCCAGGCGAGGCCCCAGCGAGCCTCGTCGAGCACGTCGGGGATGCCGTTCGCGCCGGGCAGACCGTTCGCCTCAAACCGGTCGGTAAAAGCCTCCGGGTGATCGCGGTGGGCGAGCAGCAACATCGTCGTGGCGTGCGCCGTCGTCGTGCCGTACTGGAGATAGTCCGATGCGTCGGCCCATCCGCCGGCCACCGGGATGAACTCGCCGCTGCGCGTTGGGTGATCGACGAGTACGCCGTCGCTGCGCTGATGCACCGAGTCCTTGAACACCGGGTTGTAGCCGGAGCGTTGCTCGCGCAGGTAGGCGAGGAGCGAGTCCGCCGCGCCGCGATACACGTCATCCGCGATCCGCACCGGCAGCGAGGTCACGCCCGCGGCGACGATGCGGTAGACGCCCGGCCGCCGCAGCGCCGAAAAGTCCAGCCGAAACGTCGCGGCGCACGGACCGAAAGCCCCGGCAGCGTCGGCCGGCCGAGGTCCGAAAACCGTCCGGTTGCCGACGCCGACGATTCGAAAGCTCGGGATCTCGCGCGGCGCGAGGGCGCAGATGACGGCAACCTTCGGCGCCGCCGGCTGGTAGCCGATCTGGTTGACGCGGATCGCGACGGCCTCACCCTGCGGGGACGTGACGCCGGGCGCCGACGCGCGGCAGGACAGGCTGGCGGCGAGCAGGATCAGTCCGGCGCGAGGCATTGTTGCCAATCTTACCGGGACGTCCCAATCGGCAATAGCTTCCTCGCGCTCATGAAAGACTTCGACGCATGGCATACCTGCTCGCGACGCTAGCGGCCGTATTCTACGGCGCGGCCGACTTCACCGGCGGGATGGTGACGAAGCGTGTCGCCACAGTCCCCGTGGTGCTGCTGTCGCAGGCGACGGGGTTGGTGATGGTCGCCCTGATCCTCCCGTTCCTCGGGACGGCGGCGCCGCGGGCCGCGGACCTCTGGTGGGGCGCCGCCGGGGGATTGGCCGGTGGTGTCGGCGTCGCCCTCCTCTATTACGGGCTCGCGATTGGTACGATGTCGGTCGTTGCGCCCACGACGGCGGTGCTCGCCGTCGCGATTCCTGTCCTTACCTCGATCGCGCTGGGCGAGCGACCCGGCTGGCTCGCGATCGCCGGCATTCTCTTGGGCATTGGTGCGATCGCGCTCGTGAGCCGTCCGACCGCGAATGCCCAGAGCACCGCGCGACGCTCCGGCCTCGGCGTCGCGCTCGTCGCTGGAGTCGCGATCGGATTGTTTTTGCTCGCCCTCGCGCAGACACGCCCAGCGAGCGGTCTGTGGCCACTGCTGACGGCGCGTCTGACATCCGTGGGGTTGTTTGCTGTCATCGCCGCGGTGGGGCGCCGTTCGGTGCGCATGCCGCTGAAGCTTGCAGCGATCGCGGTTGGGGGTGGCGCGCTCGACATGCTGGCCAACACGTTGTATCTGCTCGCGGCGCAGATTGGCCCGCTCAGCCCCGTGGTGACCCTTTCCGCTTTATATCCCGCGAGCACGGTTCTGCTTGCTCGCGCCGTACTGGGCGAGCGGCTCAATGCCTGGCAGACCGCCGGCGTCGCCGCTGCGCTCGTCGCCGTGCTACTGATTGTTCGCGGCGGCTGACGCTGGTTTGTCGACGCGATCGACCGGCGAGTTGGGATGCTCGCCCAGGAACTCGACCCAGGCCGTCTTGGCGCAGGGGTAATTCTTAGCCGCCTCGGCGAGATCCATGAAGCCGGCGATCGATTGGTCGAGGCGGTCGACCAGCTGCGGATTCGCGAGCTTGCCTTGCGCGTCGAACGCCTGATGCGCCTGCGCGAGCGAAAACATGTCCGGATACACGCGCGAGCCGAGATGCTCGAGCGGCACGCGCAGCGACCAGAGGCCGCGATTGCCACCGACCATCGATGGTGAAGCCGACAGCAGAAAGGCATGCCTGCCATTGAACGGCTGCGGCCGGAACCGCGACACCCAGTCGATCAGGTTTTTCAGAAGTCCGGGGATCGATCCGTTGTACTCGGGCGACGCGATGACGAATGCGTCGTTCCCCTCGACCCGACGCTTCAGCTCTGTGGCGCCGGGCGGAAAGCCGTCCTTCGCTTGCACATCCTGGCTGTAGGACGGACTGTCGAACGCGCTCACGGCGGCAAGGTCAACCGTTCCACCATGCTTCTCGATCGCACTGGCGGCGAGTTTGGCGAGCATTGTATTGAAGGAGCCGGTGCGGAGCGACGCGGAGAACACCAGGTAACGAACCGGCTCGCGCTCCTTGGGCATGGCGGGAACGTAGACTACTTCGCGTGCGTCGTCGAGTGATGTGCGAGTGACTGGATTTGCCGGCGAGCTTCCTGAGCCAACTCGCCAACCCTTTCAAGTCGCAGGACCCGATCGAAGTCCGCTCGCGCCGGCGCCGACCGGCCGGAATCCGCAAGCGCCTCGCCGCGGAGCAGGTATGCGTCGGCCAGATTGTATCGCGCATCGGCGGACGAGTCGAGCCGCGCAACCCGCCCGAATGAGTCGATCGCCCCGTCGAAATCGTGGAGATCGAGGTAGGCCGTGCCTAGCGTCGTCAGAACCGCGACGTCATCCGGCCGCCGTACGCGCGCCCGCGTGAGCACCGCGACGGCGTCCTTGAAACTTCGCACTTGCAGGTACGCGGAACCCAGTGCGCTATACAGCGCAATCGAGTCGGGCCGTTGTGCAAGCAGACCCTCGAGCCGCGTGATCTCAGCGCCAACGTCCGGACGTGCCGCCGCGGGCGGCGGGGGCGGCTCGACCTCCACGACGTTCAGGGCGCGAACGTGCCGGACGGCGTACGCGCCCCCGACCAGGGCAATGAGAAAGCCCGCGGCCAGCGGCACCAGGGACGCCGCCGGCCACAAGGCCACAGCGGCACCGAAGGCCGCGCCAACCACGAGCCCGCCGAGGTGGGCCATGTTGTCGATACCCGTGCTGCGGAATCCGACGACCAGGTTATACAACACGAAGAGCACCAGACTCGGCAGGATCCGTCCTAGCAGTACTTCGTTTCCCGGACCGCGCCGCGTCAGGCCGAGTGCCGCGATGATTCCGCCGGCGACGCCGAAGATCGCACCGGAAGCACCGCCACTCACCGCGAGGGGATGTACCAGGACACTCGCGAGACTGCCGCCGATGCCGCTCAACAGATACAGCGCGAGAAACGCGCGCGACCCGAACAGGGCCTCTGCCACGCGTCCAACATTGAAGAGCGCCCACATGTTGAACGCCAGATGGAAGAATCCGAAGTGGAGGAACATCGATGTGACGAGGCGCCACCACTGGCCGCCTAGCGTGAGCGGACCGTAGTCCGCACCCCAGCGCAGGACCTGCTGGGTATCGTCGTAGGAGATGCCAGAGGCAACCATCGCCCCGAACCACAGCACGTTCAACCCAACGAGCGTGAGCGTCGCCGAGAAGCGCGGTCGAGCTTGGGTCGTCGCCGACACAGTACCATCGTCGGCGACGATCACGCGCGCGTCAAGGCTTCCTCGAGCCCGACTTTTCCCAGTTCACGAACAGGAACCCGCCTGGCGCATCGAACTTCGGTTCGCCCGGTCCAGGCAGAATCTGCAGCTGCAGCTCGTCGATCGTGTTCTTGGAACAGTCCCAGCAGGCGATCGCGAAGTCGCCGTTCCGCCGCGTGCGCGAGAGCAGCATCACGTGCACCATCGCGTTGTCGGTCACGAGCGCGCCGTTCTTGTACAAGTGCCCGAACGCCCACAATGCCACGGCGCTGTTGATCGTCGGCACCAGCGGCGTGTGCACGGCGGTGTTGCCATGGTAGTACAGCCCGAGGATCACACCGCCGAACCGCGGGTGATGCGGCACGTCCTTCGTCTGCACCCGGTCCAGCACCAGCTTCCAGCGTGCGCCATCCTGCGTCGCAAACTCGGCGAGCCCGTCGACTGAATCACGCGTCGCACCTTTGTCCCAGGCGGTGAACGCGAACGTGCCCCCGACCCGCGTCACGTTGTTCGAGTAGGGCCCGTTCTTCACCTGCGACTCGAGCCCTTCGCGCTCGTCACCGAACTGCTGCAGGATCGGAGCAGCGCTGTCCGGAAACGGAAACGGCCCGGGGAGGATCTGGATGACGGGCCCGCCGCCCGTCACCCGGATCGCCTGAATACTCGGCGCGGGCGCGCCCATGCCAGCCATCGCCCCTGCCCCATTGTAGTCTGAGGCAGCGGCACCCGTGGCCGGGGCAACTTTGAGCTCCGCATCCATACCCAGCTTCTTGTGCGAGTCGTTTCCCACGGGGCAGTACACCTCGTAGGTGCCGGGCTTGAGCGTGAGCGTCAGTGTGGCGCTCGCCCCAGGTTGGATGACGCCGGTCTCCTGCTCGATCCCCTGCCCCTCGACTTCCAGGGCGTGCGGGATGCTGCCGGCGTTTGTGACCGTGAACGTCACCGTCCCTGCGACGATCGTGGCTTGCGAGAGCTCGACCTTCCATTCAGTGAGCCTGGCGCTGACGGCCGCCGGGTCCTCGGGACGGTGTGCGAGGATGCTCAACAAGAGCCTCGCGACGTTTCGAACCTGAACTAGCTGCGCGTACGACATATGAGCCTTCCTCCTGCGAGAGTGTGACGGCAGTTTCCTTCGCTGCCAAAGACTCCGCGTGTCGAGCGCGTATTCCCGCGGGAATAAACTCGTCGGCGCCGGAGTCTCCTTCTGCAGGAGGATGAGTTGGAGTCGAGCGCGCTGGCGCGATTCGAAGCGGTCGTGTTGCCGCACCTGGACGCCGCATACACGCTGGCGCGTTACCTGATGCGGAACGCGTCCGACGCCGACGACGTCGTGCAGGACGCCTGCCTGCGCGCGCTCAAGTATTTCGATGGCTTCCGCGGAGAGGCTGGGACAAGCGCGCGCGCGTGGCTCCTGACGATCGTGCGCAACACCGCCCACACCTGGCGCGAGCGCCATCGCCCCGAGGCGCTCGCCGTGGAGTTCGACGAACGCGAGCACAGTGAAGCAATCGCCGAGCGCGATCCCGAGGCCAAAGAAACACTCGGCCGTGCGCTGGAGCGCCTGGCACC
>Ga0066709_100004291_pt1 | contig 11311 bp, 10 predicted proteins | sample GraSoiAngelo_158_FD_79665 | JGI IMG/M metagenome (GOLD analysis project Ga0066709, IMG submission 79665) | Grasslands soil microbial communities from the Angelo Coastal Reserve, California, USA - 14_1009_16_30cm | ecosystem: Environmental > Terrestrial > Soil > Grasslands | place: USA... | reverse complement strand
TTCATGCAAACATCCCTTTGATTTTTCCAACGACCTGTTCTTGCGTAGGAAACATGAGGGCTTCGAGGTTCTTGGCGTACGGCATAGGCACTTCGACCTGACCTAGACGTTCGACGGGCATGTCCAATTCGTCGAACAGGTCATGGCTGACCCGCGCGGCAATTTCTGCTCCCATACCGCAGGTGACCCAATCTTCCTCGAGAACAACCATGCGATGGGTCTTCTTCACTGATTCATACACGGGGGCCATATCGAGGGGACGCAATGTGCGCAGATCAATGACCTCGCACTCGATCCCGTCCTGCGATAATTGTTCTGCCGCAGTCAATGCGACATGCAGCATACGAGAATAGGTCACAATCGTGATATTCTGGCCTGCGCGCTTGAGGTCCGATACACCGATTAGCAAGATGTACTCTTCATCCGGCACCTCGCCCCTCACACCGTACAGTCGGGCGTGTTCGATGAACATCACCGGATTCTCTGATCGGATGGCCGTCTTCAACAGTCCCTTTGCATCGTAGGGTGTCGCGGGCATAACAACGATCAGCCCCGGCAAACTGGCGAACCATGCCTCGAAGGTTTGGGAATGAGTTGCGGCTAATTGCCCCCACCCCGCCGGCGTCCGAATGACCAGGGGCACCTTAGCCTGGCCGCCGAACATGTAATGAATTTTTGCTGCGTTGTTGACGATCTGGTCCATCGCCACCAAAGTAAAATTGATCGTCATCACTTCTGCAACGGGCCGCAATCCACCCATCGCTGCACCCACGGCCGTCCCGACAATGGCACTTTCAGCGATTGGCGTGTCTTTTACCCGCCGATCACCGAACTCCTGATGCAGTCCGCGCGTAACCGCATAAGTTCCGCCCCACACGCCAACCTCTTCACCAAGAATCAAGACGCGCTCGTCGCGGTGCATTTCTTCGCGCAATGCTTCGCGAATGGCGTCGCGGTAACTTTTCTGAGCCATAGTTGCTTCTCCGCCAGCTACTCCGCGATCAGGACGTCGGCATACAAGTCGCGCGGTTCAGGTAGTGGGCTCGTCTCCGCGAATCGAACGGCCTCGTCTAGTTCAACTTCGATCTGGCTCACGATCTGTTTCAGATCAGCTTCCGTGGCAAGACCACGGCTCAGCATGCGTTGTTGGCAACGCATGATCGGGTCAGATCCTTTCGCGGCTTCCACTTCTGCTTTTGTCCGATAACGCTGCGGATCACCCATCGAGTGGCCGCGATAGCGATACGTCACCGCCTCGATGAATTGTGGGCCGCCACCACTCCGCGCCCTGTCAGCAACCTCGCGAACGGCGTCTCGCACCTCCACGACATCGTTACCATCGATCTGTAATGCTGGCATGTTAAAAACGCAGGCTTTCTTGTAGAGATCTGTCAGCGCTGATGAACGCGCGACGGCGGTACCCATTCCATAGTGGTTGTTCTCAACGATGACGACAAGAGGTAACTTCCATACCGCTGCTATATTGAGACCAGTGTAAAACGCACCCGTGTTGGTCGCTCCGTCGCCGAAGAAGCAGGCAACGATACGCGGCTCTTTGTTGTACTGGACGGCCAGCGCCAGGCCGACAGCGAGAGGAATATGGCCGCCGACAACGGCATAACCGCCCCAGAGCCGGCGTTTCAAATCGGCCATGTGCATCGATCCTCCCTTGCCTTTGCTTAGGCCCGTGGACTTCCCGTATAGTTCGGCCATTACCCGTTTGGGATCGACACCGCGTGCTAACACATAACCGTGATCGCGATAATGCGTGACTACGTCGTCGTCCTCGTGGAGTGCAGCTAGAGCACCAACCGCAATCGCCTCTTCGCCAATATAAAGATGTAAGAATCCGCCAATTTTACCTTGTCCATAGGCTTCCTCAGCGCGTTCCTCAAATCGCCGGATTAAACTCATCTTTTTAAACCAGTCAAGCGCCTCAACCGCGGTCAAACCTGATTTCGTCTTCTCTGACTCGGGGACATTTACCCCTAATCCCGCAGCCATAGGATTCGCCTCAAACTCGTTCTCTGATGCCGTTCATTGTGTTTTTTATTGCTCTCTGTTTATCTAGACTTGAATCGCTTGCCCCATCGAATCTAGTGCGACTTCTGCGATCACTTCGGTTAGCGTGGGATGAGCGTGCACGGCGTGCGCCAGGTCCATTGGCGTCAGTTCCGCTGATTTCGCCAGGCTCAATTCTCCAGTAAGCTCGGTGACGTCAGGCCCGATCACGTGTGCACCCAAAATCTCACCGCGCTTCTTGTCCACGATGAATTTCACAAAGCCCTCGGATTCGTTAATGGCAAGGGCCTTGCCATTCGCGCGGAAAGGAAATTTACCGATGTATATTTCGCGTCCAGTTTCGCGCGCCTGCGTTTCGGTGAGACCCAGGCTGGCGACCTGCGGCCGCGTATAGGTGCAACGCGGAATATTGTTATAATCGAGCGGATGCGGTTCTTTTCCTGCAATCGTTTCCACCGCGACGACGCCTTGAGCCGAGGCGACATGAGCAAGCGGTAACTTCATTGTCACATCGCCGATGGCATAGATTCCCAACACGTTTGTCCTACCATAATCGTTCACCTTAATTGCGCCGCGTTCCAGCTCCACGCCTAGCCTTTCCAAGCCCAGGTTCTCTACGTTCGGCTGAACCCCCACGGCCATCAAGAGTCGTTGGGCATGGATCCTTTCCATCTCGCCGTTTGTAGATATCTCAAGTTGAATCCTGTCGCCGAGTCGTTTCGCCTGGACGACCTTTGCACTGACACGGAATTTTACCCCGGCTTTCTTCATTGCCTTTTCAAATTCGAGAGAAACTTCCTCATCCTCTTTCGGCAAGAGATGCGGAAGCATTTCAATCACAGTCACATCTGCTCCATAAGAACGATAGATTGTCGCAAATTCCATCCCGACAGCGCTTGCCCCTACTATCACAACAGGGTTCGGCACCTCGCTTAGCTCTAACGCCTCTCGCGACGAGATCACTTGCTTCCCGTCGATCGTCAAACCAGAGAGGGAACGTCTCCGTGCGCCAGTGGCGATGATGATATTTTTCGCTGTCAAAACCCGCCCGTCGGGTTTAACCTCCACGCGGTTGGGCGTGGTCAAGGTCGCCTCGCCTTTGATCACCTCGATCTTGTTTTTTTTCATCAGGAACTCGACACCTTTGACGAGCTTGTTAACAATGGTGCGGCTACGCACAATTGCCGCACCGAAATCGACAGAAAATGATTGGATCTGGACTCCAAAATCGCTCGCATGCTGAAGAATTTCAACGACGCTGGCACTTTTCAGTAGTGACTTGGATGGGATACAACCCCAATTCAGGCAGACACCGCCCAGTCTATCCCGTTCCACGATAACAACACGAAATCCTAGCTGCGCAGCACGGATCGCAACAAGGTAGCCACCCGGGCCAGCACCAATGATTATCAGATCGAATTCGGAAATAGACATAGAGTCACCATCCAGACCTTGGAGCGCACGACGAGACCTATCCACTTTCCGGTCCGACGGTCCCCGGTGCGCCTTTTAGACCCGTCGACGATTCAACACCTGTAACTTCGCAGCTAACTCTTAACGCAATAGGAATGCCGAGAAAGCGAAAAATTTCGGATCAGCAAATCAATGTTTTCTAGTGAAACGACGGAAGGGAGAACATAGAGATTGTGGCGAAAATGTGCGGCAATTGGGGCTTTATGGTAATAGCGACCGTAAGCTGAAAAGCCACGGGTCCTGTCTTTTAATATTTGTTTTTCGAGTAAAAAGTCCACGTCCCTCGTACAAAACCGAAGAGAATTTTCACGCTCACAAAAGTGGCTTGGTCTTTCCGGTACAAGTAACCACGCTAAATATTTCTGCGCTTTGTGACCCCTGGAAGATGTGTGAACGCCGAAAGATCCGTAAGCGAGGCAACTAACTCTAAAGGGAGGGTTGTGGAATACCATGGTCATGGTTTTCAAGGTCAAGAGAACAATGTCAAGCGTTGTCGAACGGCGCAAGTGTATCTAATATAGAAAAACCTTTACGCGAAGTATCTAAAGGATCGCCTCTTGGTGCCGACTGAATGGCGACGAAGTAGAAAGCCTGGGTATTCCTCATGCCTCGCGATCTCCGATCCTTCCTCATTTGCTCGGATGCGATTGGCTGAACATGAATGTTTTGATTTATTTCTCGTTGTAGTCTTGTTGCTGTTTCTCGGCATAAAGATTGCGCGGAAAAAGTCTTACAGAGTAAGTTGACCGATCGGCTGCGGAATCAGTTGACACCCAGAAAGGAGGGCTTATGTTCATTGAGACCTATTACGATGAGAGATCTGGACTTCCCGCTGGCTCAGGCGAGAAGGGCATTCCCTATCCCGAGCTGGTGGGGGAAGAGTTGAGCCTCTGGCAAAAATACCTGCCAGTAAGGACAGAGTTAGAAAATGTACCCTTCTGGCTCCATGACAACATGCCTCTCCTTGTCAGTGAGCAGTTAGAGAAGGCGCGCAGCATGAGCGCTACTTTTCTATCGCACGCTGGGCGACGCGAAGCTCACGCTTGGGCGGGTAAAAAAAAGACTGCGGGTGGAAAAATGGTTGTTCAGGCTGCTCCCAGTGGCAATGGTCTTGATTTTCTTAGTTGGGACATTGGCTCTGATTGCGTACGCCGGCCGTTGTCCTGAATTGGCTCAGAAAGCTTTATCTCATGGAGAATTGTTCAGTTATTGAAGTATAACTGCTACCGATGTGAGGTTGATGTCTAGGCGAATCGTAATTGGTGATTGCGTGCGGATTCCGGACGGGCGAACCGGGCGTGTTCGTGGCATCGAAGGCCGGGCGTACCGCGTTAGAGTCCGGCGCCGGACAAGCACTACACATCAATTCCTAATCTTGAAGGGCGGGCAGTTAAAACCTGTTGCATGTCCGCGGGGCTGGATGACTCCAGATGGCTATCGGCGCTACCTTAAACCGACACTCGCAAAAATGCGCCAGCGCTTACGGGCAAGAACCATGAAAAAGAAGATCAGGTGAATCGCTCCATTCAGCGAGCCGCGCGATCTCCTTCGCGGTAGAACATTTTGCGGCGAAGCCAAAGGATACCCCGACATCACCGAAGGACAACAACGCCACGGCTAGCACTCTTTTTTGCCCCACTCGGTTCTTCCATTAAGACTGACACCTGTATTCCAGGCCTAATCTCATTTTTGCGGGTCCCGAGCACAGTGATTTTCTTGGAATACAATTGGCGGTCTCGACACACACAATCTCTCTCAAATCATAATCCGCTAAGTTTTGTATCTGTGTCATTACGCTCCCCCGGCACGAGCTGATCGAAACGCGGACGTGGCAGGCCTGCGCGCGGTGGCTTTTTACCTGACCGCTTATTTCGTGACCACCTTGACTGCCTTTGGGATTGTGACGGTACTGTCCGGGTACGAGAGAGATGCCGATGCACTCGTTGATTATCAGAGTTTGTTCTGGCGTCGCCCGTTGTTGGCTGGGATCTTTACAGCGACTTTGCTTTCACTGGCCGGCATTCCATTGACGGCGGGGTTCGTCGGAAAGTTCTACCTTGTGGCTGCTGGCATTGAGTCTGCCTTGTGGTTACTCGTTATAATGCTCGTAGCGAACAGCGCCATTGGGTTATTTTATTATCTGCGCGTCGTTGCCGTTATGTATATGCGCTTGCCTGAAGGGGACGAAATTGTGGTTCCCGTATCATCGGTATCATTAGCCGGACGCGCGGCTCTGGCTGTGCTGGCATTGTCCCTGATTTGGCTCGGGGTCTATCCGGCTCCGGTTATAGACATGATTCGGAAAGCGATTGCCGCCGTGACCTAAACAATTTTCGGATGAACCGGAAGTATCTCTTGCTGTGTAAGGCTTGAAGCCTCAAAACCCCGCATCTCAAAAATTCCTGGACAATCATAGGGCTTACTCGACGACCCATAAGGTGAATCCCTGACCTTTCCGAACCACCTCGTCGGCGACGTGATGGTGGAACATCTCCCGCAGCCAAGAAAATGATTCTCTTCCCACCACGATAGTGCGACAGTCGTTCAATCGTCCCACTTCGAGGATGTCATCGGCCAAATCACTTCTATTTACCGATGTCCAAAATTCCGTCTCTATAGCCTCGGCTGACATCCCCGCCTTTTTGAGTATAGACTTCGCTCTTTCCATTGCTGGCCATGCTTCGCTCTCGGATCTTGCAATCAATGGCTCCTGTTTTTCTATGAGTTCTCTCTCGAGCTTCACTTCTTCATGGCCATTTTCTGCCCCGCCGAATTCTCTGAGTTCAGGAGGCAGGGGGTCAAGCACATGGAGCAGCCGTGCTACGAAACCTCGCTTCCTCCCGATTATGCTTCCGACATATCTAACTGCTCGGGTTGAGGCCTCAGAATCGTCGACTGCAACAAGGATTCTTTTGTTCGAATACATGGAGTCACTCCGTTCGAAAATGCTCGGTCCTATCTGGCTTATTCCGCAAGAATGATGCCGGAAGAAAGAAACCCTTGAGGCAGAAGAGTCGCGCGGTGGTGGTAAGAGTTTTTTTCATTTAACGGACGCGCCGGCGAAACTCTGAGAAAACGCATGAGCCTTCCTACAGTGCTGGCATGACGCTTGCGCTTCATCCTCTTTGAAGGCGTTTTTTTATAATCGCGTGTCGAAAACCTCACGCAGGATCGATTTCTGCCCAAGCAAGATGTTTGATTAACAGTATCATCCGCCCAGAGTTGCGGGGAGTGTAATCGTCCTGATCCGTGAGACCTTATCTATTCAGAAGGATGTCTTATTTTTCGGCAAAAGGAGTCTGATATGGGGACGTTGATTATCATTCTTTTCGTCTTTTTTGTGGGGCTGACTGCCTGTACAAGTCCTGAGGCAACACGCATGCGGGGCGGAGGTCCGGGGGCCGATGTGGGGAACCGATCTCAGATAGTGCTAATGCATGAAGGGTCGCGACCCTATGCAGGCACACCCCAAATCATCCCTTTCAAACATGCACCCCTCGAATCTGCCCGGCAAGCCGACCTGCTCAGCCGGAAACAATGACGTTAGTTAAAGCTCAGCTGCGCTGGGGGTCCGCGGCTGGCCCAAGGACGCGAGAAAGATTGCATGCTGTATTCACTAGACAGACATGGCTGAATGCCTGCGGGGCCCCGCCCGTAATGCCACAATTTGAGAATTATTCATGGGAGATTTTTCTCTCGTTCGAAGAGAGTGAGTCGGATTCAATGAAAATGTGTTTAACGTCTCGGTGATGCCTGCGAATAATGTCTTCGATCACATCCACACTCTCTTCCACCTCCGCGGCAGACAGATCTTTGCGGAACCGCAGATCCATCGCGAGCAGGATTGTGTGCAGGCCAAAATGCATCGTCAGCGCTTTCTTCACGGTTTCTACCCGCGGATCGGATTCGGCCAAACGCCGGATACTATTCAGCGTTTCAGGATCCGCGGACTCGCCGACAAGAAGCCCTTTGCTCTGATGTGCGAGTAGTACGGCGACGACCGCAAGGATGGTGCCGATAAATAGATGCCGCGCTATCGAAATAGGGATTATCGAGCGTATGCGACAGGAAAACGCCAGCAAACGCTATGGCAGCGTAGATTGCTGTATTCAGCTGCCATAGAGGACCGGTTCTCACTTTCGAGTTCTTAGGGGTTCGTGGCGACTTACCCAGATTGCTAACCGACTTCACCAACGGCGATCAAAAACTTACGCTGCTTCATCACCTTGACGAACCATAGCCATCGGAAGCTTTTGGCAGAGACATCATGTGTCTTCTTACTTGCTGTGCTCCTGCGGGTTACTGAGAGTACTCTCCACCGTCTCCAGCAAACTCTCGGCAGTAAAAGGTTTGGATAAAAGAGGCACGCCAATTTTTTGGGAGATCTTCCGTAATGAGTCGTCCGCAAAGGCGGAGATGAGAATGATTTTGGTTCCGGGTCTGTCCCTTTTCAGACCCTCAGCAAGTTCCGTCCCCAGGAATAAGGGCATCCGAACATCGAAAACAAAGAGGTCATACGGTTGTCGGCGAGACATCTCGTACCCTTCAAGACTGTCCGTTGTCCAAGACACCTCGGCCCCTTTCCGTTCCAGTATCTCAGCCAGAAGCCGGCAGAAACTCTCATCGTCATCTACAATCAGAACGTTCATTATTTCAGCGCTTTGCCTACTGCTTATGTGAGCAAAAAATATGCCCACAATAGCTCTATCAAAAACAGCTAGTTTCTCTTCTTTGTACTTGGCGGAGCAAGCCATGTGTGGCGAACTTGCGGCAGGAGAGGAACTATGGCTCATGTTTCCATAGAGTATGGCTCGATTTTGTAACGCACGAGCATACGGTATAGCGAGCGCCGATCCATATCGAGGATTTTTGCAGCGCGGGAGATATTCCCCTGTGTCAGGCCGAGGACGTGAACGAGATAGCGTTTTTTAACCTCATCCATCGTAGGAGTGCCGGGGAAAACAAATTCTTCCTCTTGCTCACGGCGGCGAGAGAAACCTGATGCTTTACCCTCCCGCACCTCGACTGGCAAGTCTTCCGGCGTCAGCATGGGTTGACGAGAGAGGGCTATAGCCTGATCAATAACATTCTCCAGCTCCCGGACATTCCCTGGCCAAGGATAAGCACATAGGAGCTTCATTGCCTCGTTCGAGATGCTGGTGACAGGTTTACCCATATCGCGACTATAGCGCCTGAGGAAGTGCTCCGCCAAAGACGGAATATCTTCCGGTCTCTCGCGTATGGGCGGAAGATAGATAGAAACCACTTTCAATCGGTAGTATAAGTCCTCACGAAGGGCGCCTTTACTAACCAATTGTTCCAATTCTTTGTTGGTAGCGGCCACCACCCGGACATCGACCTTTATCGACTTCGGCGCGCCAACCCGTCTCACTTCGTGTTCTTGTAGGACGCGCAAAAGCTTGGCCTGTAAGTTGAGGTTAATGTCATTGATCTCGTCAAGAAAGCAAGTCCCCCCTTCAGCTTCTTCAAATACTCCTTTTTTATCGCTCACAGCTCCGGTAAATGCACCGCGCACATGGCCGAATAATTCGCTTTCAAGGAGTGTTTCGGTTAGGGCGCCGCAATCCACCGCCACAAATGGCTGTGTGGCCCTGGAACTGTGCTCGTGTATTGCCCGAGCGATCAACTCTTTTCCAGTGCCGCTCTCCCCGAGGATCAGGACCGTGCTTTTCGCTGGCGCGACCCTAGCGATGGTCTTGTACACTTCCACCATGGCCGAACTTCTCCCGATGACCGCGCCGAATTGATCACCTTCCTCAAGTTCTTCTGAGCCTTCTCTCCTCGATGCCTGCAGCTTCGGCTGCGCCAGAGCTCTTGCGACGGTCTTTTTGAGCTCTTCGAAATTCATGGGCTTTGAGATGAAATCGAAGGCTCCTTCACGAATGGCCTCTACAGCGGTTTCCATTGACCCGAAAGCGGTCATGACCAAAATCGGCAAGTACGGATACTCTTTTCGGACCGCGCGTGTGACTTCGAGGCCGGTCATCCCCGGCATTCGCACGTCAACAAGTAGCAGGTCATGGAGTCTCTCCCGCAGCCGCGCAAGCGCGTCGGCACCGGTCTGCACCTGATCCACCCGGTACCCCTCTCGTTCCAGCACCTCGGCAAAGAGCTCGCAACTCGACTCGTCATCGTCTGTAATCAAAATACGCGCCATTACTCTCTAACCTCCGCTGAAGCAGGCTGAGCCACCGTATCATCTATCGGCAGAAAGACCCGTACGCAGGTCCCCTCGCCCAGCTTGCTCGTAATCTGGATAGTACCTCCGTGACTCTTGACGATCTCCTGGCAGACTGCCAACCCCAGGCCAGTCCCTTTCCCTGACTCCTTGGTCGTCAGAAAAAGGTCAAAAACCTCGGGCAGCATCTCGGGTGGAATGCCCGCCCCGGTGTCCGTGACCTCGATCACAACTCCTTCCTTACTCGTTTCTGGAGATTCGGCGGCCGCTCTCGTGGTAATTGTCACCGTTCCTCCGTCTTTCAGGGCGTCAACCGCATTATTAAGCAGGTTGATCAATACGCGCTGTAGCGACCCACGGTTCGCCGGTAACGGAGCCAAAGATTCTGCCAGAGTGGTATTCACCTCTAACTCATGTTGTTCAAAAACAGGCTTGAGCAGCTCCAGGGTCTCTAAAACCAATTCATTTACGTTGACCTGAGAGCGCGCAGGTTGTGAGATCCTCGTGCGAGAGAGATAGTATTGAACAGTGTTCACCATGCGCTGTATCTGTTTCTGGATGGTTTTTAGACGACGGCGGCCGCCTTCCGTCAGCTCTTCCTCACCCAGGAACTGGCTGTGGCCGAGCATGGTGTTTAATGGGGTCCCCAGTTCGTGGGCAATCATTCCGGTTACGCGTCCCAGTGCGACCAGAGGCTCCACCTGTCCCTTTTCTTTCTGGAGACGCCAGAGTTCCTCATTCCGCTCGACCAACTCTCGGGTTACTTGAGCCACGCGGGTCTCCGCCTCTTTGCGCTCGAGGTACGACATCAACATTTCAGCAAGAGAGTTGATGAGACTTCTCTCTTCGGCCAGAAACGGACCTTCCACTTCGTCCGGCCTCTCCTCCAGGTACACAATTTCAACCGCTCCGTGTTTGCCGTCGCGCGTTGTGAAAGGCGCGCACAGTTTCCACCGGGTAGAAGAAAAGTTCGGTGTTGTATATTCCGCGCCATCAAACATAACGCGAGCGGCGGCAACCTCTGGATAACGCCAAGCAGCAGGAAGAACGCCTGCAATCTCTTGCAGCAGTTCCAATCCGGTCTTCTGTTCAGTTTGGAGAAGACGCGCCATCCGGTGCAAGACGGTCAACTCTTTGACGCGCTCTCCGAGATCATGGAGAAGCCTTTGCTTTTGTGTCTCCGCTTGCTGGTGCGCATTGACCTCCTGCCTTAACTCTGTATTGGCTCTGGAAAGTTCTGTTGTGCGCTCCTGCACACGTGCTTCCAATTCGACATGAGCTTTCCGTAGTGCCTCCTCCGCCTGCTTCCGCTTCGTAATGTCGCGAATAATACCGCCGTAAAATGTACCTTGCCCGCTCTGCCAGGTGGCGACAGACAGCTCCAAGGGAAATTCCTGACCGTCTTTCCTCAATCCACGGAGTTCGACTGTCTTTCCAATCATCTTGGATTCACCGGTTGCGCGCAGCCGCTCCAGTCCTTTGCTATGCGCGTCGCGATATCGGGCGGGCATAAGGAGGGTGATCGGCTTGCCTATCACCTCCGCCTCCTGGTAACCGAACATGTTTTGTGCGGTTCGGTTCCAGACAATTATGTTGCCAAGGCTGTCGCCCACGATA
>Ga0066709_100004290_pt1 | contig 11311 bp, 8 predicted proteins | sample GraSoiAngelo_158_FD_79665 | JGI IMG/M metagenome (GOLD analysis project Ga0066709, IMG submission 79665) | Grasslands soil microbial communities from the Angelo Coastal Reserve, California, USA - 14_1009_16_30cm | ecosystem: Environmental > Terrestrial > Soil > Grasslands | place: USA... | reverse complement strand
GAGAAGACCTGGTCCCAATCGTTGTAGGGATAGGGCATGCGCACCAGCGTCGAGATCCCGTTGAAGTGCCTTACTCCCCAGAGGGAGCGGTCCTGCCGATTGAAGGCGAGGTCCCCAATCCGCGCGTCCTTGATGAGCACGCGTGATTTCCCGGAGACGGGATCGAGCGCGCAGACGTCACGCCACTCGTTGTTGTCGGTGGTGTAGAAAAGAGTCTTGGATTTGGGATCGTACGCAAGTGAGGAGACGAAATAGAGCGCCGGCCCCTTCACTTCGTGCACATTGCGGATGGGACCCCCGTCGAGCGGGATGGCCGCAATGAACGCCACCGCGCCGGGATAATCGACGGCGGCGTAGATCGTCCTCGTCTCGGAATCGAAGATCGCGCGGGATACGGAACCCAGAGCCTTTTCGGACAGGTCGTGATACCGCGTCGTCTGATGGAGGCGGATGGAATCGAGGTTCGCCTGCTGGAACCGATGTTCCCATTGGACCCAATTTCGCCACGCCTCGCCCAGAGAGAGGCCATAGACGCGGCGGAATTGAGACGCGAAGTAGCGCCTGCTCTCCGGTGCGCGCGACACCCATTGGATGAGAGTCTCCGGCGTGTACTGGTACGCCAGGTAGCTGAGGAAGCGCGTTCCGTACAAATAGGAAATCGCGCCGACCTGAAAGTCGACCTTGGTACCCTCGGATTCAAGTCCGAGCGGATCGTAGAACCTGCTCCCATCCCGCACCATCGAGCGGAACACCATCTCATCGTAGGGCCCTTGAGCCCGGCCGAGTCCGCCGGCCATCCATGTCTCGAGAAAGACCGCGATGCCCTCGTGATACCACCGCGGCGCGGCACGGCGCGGCACGCAGAGATAGCTATACACGATCGACTCGGGATGCTCATTCGTCTCGCGCACCTTACCGTGGAACAGTCCGCGGAAAAACTTGTCCATTCCCGCGGCCTGATCGAGGGCCGCGACGTGGACCACTTCGTGGTTCATTGTGAAATTGATCCGCTCGTTCGAAGGCCCGGTCTCGTACACAAAATTCACCGGGGCGATGTGGATCACCATGCTGTTTCTTGGATTCACCCAAACGCCCGCGTTGCCGAAATCCGAGAAGTCGTCGAGGATGACGTTCACCTTTTCACTCGGCGCGTAGTGGAATATGCGCTCGTGGAAGCGCAGTGAATTCTCGAAGCATTGGGCGGCGTAAGGCGCGAGAAAAGACAGCATGCCTCCGTTGTAGACGAGTCGGAGGTCACGCGTCTCGATGGTCGCGAGTTGAGCGGTGGTGAGGCGCGGCAGGGAGAGGAGGAGGAGCCCAACCACGCATACGACCCGCCGCAAGGGAACGAAGTTCACCGTTGAGATCGTCGTTGGAACGCCAAGGAGACCCCACGCGATCGCGCCGGGGTCTCCTTGGCTTCGTAATGTCTCGAGTTGACTTTACTCTCCAGAAGCCTCGCTCACGACTTTCTGAACGTCCGACACGCCCGCCAGCCTTTGGAATTGATCGTTGGCTACCAGCTGGAGAAAATTCGTGTTCTGGACAAGATTCAAGAAGTCATGATTGGTGATGAGCTTGTGGAATTCCGGGTGCTCCTTCCCAAACCGGCTCAGGCTCTCCGGGTTCGGGAGCCTGGTCTCACGCGCACCATCCGGGTTCGGGAGCCTGGTCTCACGCGCACCGTCCGGGTTCGGGAGCCTGGTCTCACGCGCACCGTCCGGGTTCGGGAGCAGGATGATCTTCTTGAAGTCAGCCGTAGTCACCAGCTGCCAGAACTCGTCGCTCTGGGAAAGCTTTTTGAATTCCGGTGTCGCGATTACTTTGTGGAACAGATCACTTTGGAGCAGAGCCTGGATTTGAGGATCCTGAAGCACAACGTCCTTGTCGGTGATTTGGGTCGCCTGATAACGCTTCGCGGCGCCGATCGTGCCCTCGAACCCGAATTTCGGCGGAAAGACCCCCGCGTAGCGCGCCACCGCGATACCCGCGACCGCCACCACGACCAACCCCACAATGATTCTCGACTTCTTCATCGCAACCTCCTTTGCCTACAAACTACCCAGGCCCTTGACGACCCTTGGTGCACCGCCATCCGCCCTGTCGGAAATACCGCGCTACCCGATAAAGGTTGGTGACCCACCCACCGATTTCCAACCCTCCTAGCTGCCGGAACCGGGAGCCCGAGTCTCGAGCTCGCCTTGGACAAGACCATCCGGGGAGTGGATGGCGATTCGGAGCGGGGACCCGGCCGGTCCCCTCCGCGCCAAGTACAGGAGGTACTGGCTCTCGCCGATGTGCCGAATCCTAACGGAAAGGCGGCCGGAACCAAGCAATACATCGTTCGGGGCCACCGGGTGCTGCCGCAGCGCCACCGCGTCGAGCTGGCCAGGATCAAAGGAGACTTCAACTTCGGTCCCCTGGGGCGCCCTGGCGGTGATCCGGGCGACCAGCCCATCCCGGCCCGATAGCATCTCCGCAAGGACCCGTCCGCCCCGGAAGGTGAACTCCCGGCTGTCGGTTCGCCGAAGGTGACTCAGACCCGAGGCCGGGAGCATCGTTCCCGTGAACGGCCCCGACTCCACCCCCGACTTCGTGAGCAGGTTCCCGCTCAGCAGGGTGAACGTCAGGATCGCGAGGGCGGCACCGGCCGCGAACGAATAGGCGTACCCAAACGCGGGCCTGGTGCGGAAGGCGGCCTTGATCGATTCAAGCCAGCTCCTCCGCACTGGCACTGGCACCGTCACCGCCCGGTGACGAATCGCCTGCATCACGTTCTGTTTTAGATCCGGAGGCGGGTCCTCCATTTCTGCGCGGTTCAGAACATCGAAAACGCCGCCGAGGTTCCTGTACTCGATTCGCGCGTCCTCACTGGAGGCGAGCTCTCGCCGAAGTCGCTCGGATTCCGCGGGTGTTGCGATCCCGTCCAGCTGGTCATTCATGAGCCGTTGCAACTTTCTATCATTCATGAGTGCACGATCCCTCTCCTGGTGAGGATTCCACCCAGGAGCTGCCGCGCCGTGTGGAGTCGCGACTTCACGGTTTTCTCGGGCACATCCAGCACGCTGCTCATCTCGTGATAGGAGAGCTGGGCGAAATGCCTGAGTACGACCACCTGCCGGTAATCCGGCGACAGGTCCATGAGCGCCGACTGGATCGAATCGTGGAGCCGGTGCCGGGCGCAATCCTCGTCGGGACCCCTTTGCCCGGATGCCATCGTCTCATCCAGCGGCTCCGTCCGCCTGGCTCGGCTCAGATGATTCAGAGATTCGTTGATCATGATCCGATACACCCAGCTGAAGAACCTGTGCCTCCGGTCGAACTTGCCGAGGTTCTCGTAGGCTTTCAGGAAAACCGTTTGCGTTATGTCGCGCGCATCCTCCCGGTTGCCCACCATTCGAAGCGACACATTGAATAGGGCCCGCTGATAGCGGTCGATGAGCTGCCCGTACGCCCCCCCATCTCCTGCGAGGCATCGATCCAGCAGGCCGTCTTCCTCGTGCTCAACCATAACTACAATGATCCCGGATAAAGGTTGGTCGGGAGTCCCGTCTGCGCGTTCCCGGAGCCGCGCGCTCCGGCTCCTGCGGTTCGCCTACTCAAGCTGCAGAACCTTATCGAGCCCGGCGTAGACGAAAACGCTCCGGATTCGGGGTTTCAGGTTCGTGAGCCTCAAGCTGTAACCTGAATCATGGAGCCGTTTATAGGTCTGAACGAGCACGCCCAGGCCCGCGCTCGAGACATAGTCCAGCTCGGTGAGATCGATCGTGGCCGACCGGTTCACCGATTGGAGCATCGCTTTGGCGTGATCGGCCTGCGCAGCGTCGAAGCGCCCCGAGAGCTTGATCACGCCGCCGTCCTGAATCTGGATATCGAACATCAGAGGGCGACCTTCTTGGTGACGGTGATGACGGCGCTCCGTTCCTTGTACTCGTAGCGAATGGAATCCGAAAGCTGCCTCACGAGTCGAAGTCCCAGGCCGCGGTCTCCGCGCGTGGGCTCAGGCGGCGCGGAGGTAGGGTCAAAGGATTCAACGTCGAAATCGCGAAGCGTGATGGACAGCTCCGCCACTTCTCCGGCGAGGCAAAGGCTCACCTCAGGACCGCCCCCTTTGCCGTGCTTCAGCATGTTCGTGAACAACTCCTCGATGAGGAGATCCACCGTGAAGGCATGCTCAGGGTCGAGTCCCCTGGAGTCGAGGTAGGCGGCGACGAACCTGGTCATCGGCTCGAGCGAACCGAGCTCTCGGGGGAAGCGCCGCTCCACCATGCGGGGTCGCTCCTCATTGGAAGCGTCTCCAGACGGACAACACGCGCGTGCCGATCGCTTCCCGCTGGAATCGGCTCAGAGTTTGCAATCTATTCCCTATCCGCCGGGGTTTCAAGGTTGGCGCGCAATTTGAATGGGATGAAGCCGGATATCCGACCATCCGAGTTTAGCGCGTAACGATAGTGGAGGCAATGTGTTACACGGCCGGATGCCAGACTGGATGCCCGGATCGTGTGCCGGGAACATTGAGATTCCGGGTCTTGGGGCCGCACCTTCCGGTGCACTTGTGTGTAAGAGAGAAAATGAGACGTGAGATCAAAGCCGTCGCGTGGGCCCTGACCCACGTGCCGAGGCTTCGAATCGGTTGGCCGTACGCGGTCGGGATCCTGGGACAAATCCGCAGGCTTCCCGGTTGGGCGTGGGCCCTGTCGGGGCTGGCCCTGCTCCTCATCACCCTGCACTGGGAAACCCACACCGGGACTTTGGAATCACGCCTCTTCGCGCAGTGGGCGAAGGGCCTGACGTATTACATTAAACCCGGCCCTGCGAACGGCGTGGTCTTTCCCAAGGGGGGCCCCGCGGATGTCCGCCGCGGCTATACCCGTATCCCCGAATTCACACGGAGTCTGGAGGCCCGCGGGTTCCGGATCGCGGAGCAAGCCCGTTTCTCCCCAGCGCTCGTGGCAGCCGCCCGACTCGGAATCTCGCCTCCCTATCGCGAGCCGGCCGTGGCCGGACTTTCGATCGAAGGGGTGGATGGTGGAGATCTCTTCGAGGCTCCGGATCGAACGGAGGGCATCGCCCGGTACGAGGACATCCCGCCGGTCGTCCTCAGATCGCTCCTGTACATAGAAAACCGTGAGCTCGAAAGGAACACGAGCCCCTGGAGCAATCCCGCCGTCGACTGGGGCCGCTGGGCGAAAGCGGTTTTCTTTTACGCCGCGAATCGCTTCGGCCTTCCCGTCCGGGTAGAGGGTGGAAGCACGCTCGCGGTCCAGGTCGAGAAATACCGCCACTCCGAAGACGGCAGGACGGCCTCACCGGTCGATAAGCTCCGCCAGGTGCTGACGGCGAGCCTGCGTGTCTACCAGGAAGGCCCGGACACACGCAAGGAAAGACAACAAATCATCCTCGACTATCTGAACAGCGTTCCGCTTGGAGCCACCCCGAGCCACGGCGAGGTCTTCGGTTTGAAACAGGGATTGCGGGCGTGGTTCGGACTCGAGCCGTCTCGAGTGATGGCCCGGATCCGCACCGGCAAGACCGTGGGCCAGCGAGCGCGCGCCATGAAACATGTCCTGGCGCTTCTCTGCGCGGTCCGGGCGCCTAGCCGTTACCTCATCGAAGACCCCGCCGCGCTGGAACGGCGCGCCGACGCGTACACCTCGCTCCTGGCACGCGAAGGTGTCTTCGATCCGGATTTCGCGGAGCGCGTCCGTGCCGTCCCCCTCTCGTTCGCGCCCGAAACGGCCTCCGCCCCGCGCCGCAACCACCGGATCTCCCCGGCAAGCAAGGCCGCGACCCGGATCCGGATCGACCTCGAGCAGGCGCTCGCGGTCGGCGGACTCTACGATTTGAACCGACTTCACCTCGACGTGGAGTCCACGATCGACGCCGGGCTGCAGCGCGAGACCGAAGAGCTCATGGGCCGCCTCGCCGACCCCACGTTCCTGGCCCGACACGGGCTCATGGGAGGACACCTGCTGTCCCGGGGGGATCCCAAGCGTGTGATCTACAGCGTCCTACTGTGCGAGCGGACCCCCGCGCGGAACGAGATTCGGGTGCACGCCGACAACCTCCGCCGCCCCTTCGATGTGAATGAAGGAATGAAGATGGCGCTCGGGAGCACGGCGAAGGTGCGCACGCTCGTCCATTACCTGCAGATCATGGAAAAGCTTCATCAGGAGATCTCGGGCCGGGGTCCCCTCGCGATCGGCGACTACGAGCGCCAGGCGCGCGACCCCCTGACACGATGGGCCTGCCAGACGCTGCGGGAAAATCCGTCCATGCCCGCAGAGGCTTTTCTGTCCCGCGCGGTCGACCGGACCTATTCCGCAAGCCCCGCCGAGCTCTTTTATACCGGAGGCGGGGTCCACACCTTCGTCAATTTCGACCCGAGCGATAACGGCAAGAAGCTCACGATTCGCGCCGCGGCGGCCCACTCAACCAACCTGGTATTCGTCCGATTGATGCGCGATATCGTCCGCTACCACATGGCACGCCTGCCCTACGACGCGGAGAAGGTGCTCTCGGGCGAGGATTCCTTGACGCGTCAAAGCATGCTGACCGAAATCGCGGACGACGAATCGGAGGCCGCCATCACGCGGATCTACCGCGACTATCAGGGCCTCGCGCCCCGCGAATCGCTGGACCGACTCCGGGGCACGGGAACTCGGTCGCCACGCCGGCTCGGCAAGGACCCGCTCGAAGTCTGGTGCGCGGGCACCCTCGCACGCGATCCCGGGATTTCACGCGAGGGGCTGATCCGAGCGAGCCGTGAGGTACGGCGCCAAGCCTCCGCGTGGCTGTTCCGCACGAGGAATCGCCGCGCGCAGGACCTGAGGCTCAGGGCCCGGATCGAGCGCGATGCGTTCGCCCGAATGACACCGTATTGGCGGCGGCTCGGCTTCCCGTTCGAGCGGCTGGTGCCATCCTACGCAACCGCCATCGGAAGCTCTGCGGATCGGCCCGCGGCCCTCGCAGAGCTCATGGGAATCATCGTGAACGAAGGACTCGACCGTCCGGCGCAGCGGATCAATCGCGTCGTGTTCGCGCCGTGGACGCCGTACCACACCGCGCTCGAGGCCGAGGCCCCGCCGAGCAGCCGCCTCCTCTCCCCCGCGGTCGCCGGCACGGCCCGGAGCGTGCTCACCCAAGTCGTGGAGAGCGAGACCGGGACCGCCCGCCGGATCAAGGATCTGTTCCGCGACGCGAGCGGCAAACCGATTCCGGTCGGCGGCAAGACCGGAACGGGCGACAATCGCTTCGACACCTACGCGTCCGGGGGAAGGCTCGTATCCTCGGAGGTCGTGAGCCGGACGGCCGCCTTCACCTTCTTCATCGGGGATCGCTACTACGGTGTCGTGACGGCATCGGTGTTCGGACGCCAGGCGGGTCGGTACCGGTTTACGAGCGCGCTGCCGCTTCGCGTCTTGGAGCTTCTCGCTCCTTCCCTCGAGCGGCACCTGGGCGGACCGCCGCCCCCACCCTACCCGATGGCCTCACTTGAGCACCTCGACCTGGACGCTGCCCACCCGGTCCAGAACGTCGATCCCGACGTCACGCTCGTAGCGCCGAATGATGAGGTCCACAGTGCCCTGCCCGACCCGGAGCCTCCGGATCGTGATCTCCTCCAGGCTCTGCGGCAGGGCCGGATGATCAAAGGAAACTCGGGACTGGATCCCATCCACGCTGAGCCCGAGGCACGATTGCAAGAGTAGGTACACGGAGCCCGAGGACCACGACTGGGGCGCGCACGCGACAGGATAGGGCGTCGGTCCCGCGCCCGGGCCCCGCTCGAAACCGCAGAAAAGCTCCGGCAATCGGCTCATATCGAGGAACAGGGTGGCGTCGAAGAGCCCGGAGAGAATCCGAATCGCCGATTCCTTGAAGCCGTACCGGGCGAGCCCGGCCGCGATGATGGCGTTGTCGTGCGGCCAAACCGATCCGTTGTGGTAGGACATCGGGTTGTAGCGGACCTGCCCCGCGGCGAGCGTCCGAATCCCCCATCCGCTATGGAAATCCTCCCGCTCGAAGCGCCGCGCCACACGCTCCGCCCTGGACCGATCGGCGATGCCGGTCCAGAGGCAATGCCCCGCGTTGGAGGCAAGCACCCGGCACGCGCGCTTCTTGCCGTCGAGCGCGAGCGCATAGCTCTCGAGCTCGTCACACCAGAAGGTCTCCTCGAATCGCTCCTGGATGGCCTCCGCTTGGTTTCTCAGGCGGCCCGCAAGCTCGCCCAACCCGAGCGTTGCGGCGAGCGCCGACGCCTCCTTTCGGGCGGCGTATGCGTAGCCCTGCACCTCGCAAAGCGCGATCGGGCCCGTCGCAAGCTCCCCGTCCTCGTGGAAGATCGCGTCGCCGGAATCCTTCCACCCCTGATTGACGAGGCCCTTCGGGGAGAGGCGGAAATATTCGATGAGCCCGTCGTGATCGCGGTCCCCGTACGCCTCCATCCAGGCGAGCGCTAGCTCGATGCTCGGCCATATGCTGCGGATCAGGCTCAGATCCCCCGTGGTCCGCGCGTAAGCGCCTGCCAGCATGACGAAGAGCGGCGTCGCGTCCACGCTCCCGTAGTAGCGGCGGAACGGGACCTCCCCCAATGCGGCCATCTCCCCCTGGCGCGTCTCGTGGAGAATCTTTCCGGGCTCCGCGTCGCGCTCGGAGTTCTGCTCTTGCGCCTGGGTCTCTGCCAGGAAGCGGAGCACGCCCTTCGCCAGGCCAGGATTCATCCAGAGAACTTCCAGGGCGGTGATGATTCCGTCCCGCCCGAAGGGAGTGCTGAACCAGGGGACGCCGGCGTAGGGATAGGGTCCACATCCGGTCTCGGTCAGCATCATGTGCAAGTCGGCGCTCGAGCGGTTCATCCAATCGTTGAATTGCTCGTTGGAGGAGCCCACGACACAGTGATCGGCCTGATCGCGCTCGAGCGCTTCCGACGCCGCGCGGTGTGCCTCCTCGTAACGGAGCGGTTCCTTGGCACCGCGCCCAACCTCGCACGCGAACGTAACGACGTAGGACGTCGCTTCGCGGCTCCGGAGCGCGATGTCGAACTCGAACTCCGATTCCGAGGCTCCCGCTGGCGTGGGCGCGCACGAAATGCGGGTCCGACGCACAACGCCGTCCAAACCCTTGTACGAGAGCGTCACGCTGGACTCTCGAACGACCGGCTCGAGTTTTCGGCCCGTGGCTTCGCGGCGCGTTCCTCGGACCTCGAAAATGTCGGCGTAGTCGACGTCCCACCGGCACCGGAGGGTCACATGGATCGGCGCGAGCCCGTAGTTCGAGACCCGGATGCGCTCGTAGCAAACCCCGTCCCACAGAAGCTGCTCCCTCGCGACGTGGATGGTGCCGCGGGAAATCGCGAGCTGCCCGTCGGAACGCACATCCGCGTTGGTCAGATCCACCGAGAGGACGGAGTTGTCGTCGCTCACTCGGGAGCTGAGCAGGAGGAGACGGTCCTGGTCGAGGAAGAGGCCGAGGCGCGACAGAAACCGCGTGCCCTCGTGATAGAGGCCCAGCTCCCCCATTCCGACGGGCGCCATATCGCCGAAACGGTCGAACACGGCGAACGTGTCGCCGTGTTTCAACACACGCGTGCGGTCATCGATGCGTGAGGAGGTCGCGAGGATATAAAACTGGTCCTGCAACCGGATGATGTCCATGATGGCACCATCATATCGCATTCCGAATCTCCTTTCCGGAACCGCGGGTCCTTCTTACAATTCAAAGCTTATGGGTACCGCAAAGACCGACGTGGCAAGACGAGTGCGGCAGGCGCTCACCCGGATGGCCAACCGCCAAGCCCTGGGAAGCGAGGTCTCGGACCAGACCACTTCGGATGACCTCGCACGGGCCGCGCGCGGCTATTTGGGTGACGCGCAGATCTTGATCGCGTCGAACCGGGAGCCCTACCAGCACGTCCAGACACCGTCTGGGATCGAGGTCGTCCGGAGTCCCGGAGGGCTTGCCTCCGCGCTCGACTCCGTGGCGCGCGCGACCGGCGCCACCTGGATCGCGCAGGGGGCCGCGGACGCCGACCGCCTCGTGTGTGATGAAGAAGGAAGGGTGCGGGTCCCGCCGGGGAACGAGCGCTACACGCTCAAGCGGCTCTGGCTCGAGCCCGAGACCCGCGCGCTCGAGTATCGCCGGTTCTGCAACGGCTGCCTCTGGCCCCTCTGTCACATCGTCTACGTGAGACCCCACTTCGTGGCTCCCAGGTGGCGCGCCTATCAGGAGGTGAACGAACAGTTCGCCGAGGCGATTCTCTCTTCGCTGGGAGCGAGACCGGGGCTTGTGCTTTTACAAGATTATCATCTAGGGCTCTGCGCGTCCGCCCTCCGGGCCCGGCGCCCCGATCTCTCGATCGTGATGTTCTGGCACATCCCATGGCCCAACCGGGAAGTGTTCCGAACCTTCCCTTGGCGGCGGGAGCTTCTCGAAGGTCTCCTCGCCTGCGACCTGGTGGGGTTTCACATTCAATACCACGCCACCAATTTCCTGGATACGGTGGCCCAGGAGCTTGAGTCGCACATCGACCACGAGCGATTCGCAATCCGGCGCCGGGGCCGCAAGACGTTCGTGCGGACCTACCCCATCAGTCCGGACGCCGCCGAGATCTCGCTCGCGGCTTCCGAGCCGTGGGCCGCGCGGGGCGCGGAGCAAGTCCGCGAGCAACTCCGCTTGGGAGACGCGCAGGTAGTGCTTGGCGTGGACCGCCTCGACTACACGAAGGGGATCCCGGAGCGGATCGCGGCCTACGAGCATCTGCTCGAGAACCACCCCGAGCTGCGCGGGCGCGTCGCGTTCATCCAGATCGCGGTTCCTTCCCGGGTGGACCTGCCCGAGTATCAGTCCCTGGCGGTCACGGTCGAGGAGCTGACCGCGCGGCTCAACCGACGGTTCGGTTCGGCGGATCGCCCCGCGATCCATCTCATCACGCGGAACTTGGGATTTCGCGATCTCATTCCCTACTACGTGCTGGCCGACGTGGCGGTCGTGAGCGCGCTTCACGACGGAATGAATTTGGTCGCGAAGGAGTACGTCGCGGCGAAGGTCCAGCTGGATGGTGCGCTGGTCCTGAGCCCTTTCACAGGAGCTGCCCGGGAGCTGGATCAGGCCATCCAGGCGAGCCCCTACGACACCGAAGCCCTCGCCGCCGCGATCGGCCGCGCGCTCACCCTCGACACGGCGGAGCGGGCGCGAAGGATGCGGGCCATGCGCGAGGTCGTCGCCGGACAGAACATCTATGATTGGGCGCGCAAGATCCTCCGGGACGCGCGGCGCCTGCACCTCGTGTCGGGGGCCCCGCGCCCCGGCGCGT
>Ga0066709_100004289_pt1 | contig 11311 bp, 8 predicted proteins | sample GraSoiAngelo_158_FD_79665 | JGI IMG/M metagenome (GOLD analysis project Ga0066709, IMG submission 79665) | Grasslands soil microbial communities from the Angelo Coastal Reserve, California, USA - 14_1009_16_30cm | ecosystem: Environmental > Terrestrial > Soil > Grasslands | place: USA... | reverse complement strand
CCGCGCATTCCAGACCACGAACTGCTCCGCCGCATCGGCGGCGGCAGCTATGGCGAAGTATGGCTGGCCCGAAACGTATTGGGCGACTACCGCGCGGTCAAAGTGATTTACCGGGCCAAGTTCGAGCACGACCGGCCGTTCGAGCGCGAGTTCGAGGGCATCCAAAAGTTCGAACCGATCTCACGATTGCACGAAAGCCAGGTGGACATCCTGCATGTCGGACGAAATGACGAGGCGGGCTACTTCTATTACGTGATGGAATTGGCGGATGATGCGGGGGAAAATCCGAATGACGAATTCCGAAATCCGAAAGAAACCCGAAACGCGAATAACGAATCGGACGTCGCCGCGGGCAAACTTCGGTCTTCAGGCTTCGGTATTCGTTCTGGATTCGACATTCGAAATTCGGATTTGTACATCCCTCACACCCTCAAACTCGATCTCCACCGATTCGGCCGTCTTCCGGTGGAGGAGTGCATTCAAATCGGTCTGGCGTTGACAACGGCGCTGGCGCACTTGCATTCGCTTGGGTTGGTGCACCGGGACATCAAACCATCGAACATCATCTTTGTGGGCCGCGTTCCGAAACTGGCGGACATCGGGCTGGTGGCGAGCATGGACGCCACGATGTCATTTGTTGGCACGAGCGGTTTTTTGCCGCCGGAAGGGCCTGGCACACCGCAAGGCGACATCTACAGCCTGGGCAAGGTGCTTTACGAGATCGGCACCGGCAAAGATCGTCATGACTTTCCACAACTGCCAAGCGATTTGCGTGAGTTCTCCGACCCTGACCGGCTGGTGGAACTCAACGAAATCCTGCTCAAGGCGTGCGAACCGGAAGCGCGCCGGCGTTATCATTCGGCCGAAGAAATGCACGCGGATTTGGCGTTGTTGCAGCGCGGCAAATCCGTCCAGCGCCGACGCGCGTTGCAAGAGTGCTGGGCGGGAGCGAAGAAAATAGGTGCCACTGCCGCTCTGATTACTTTGTTTGTAACAAGCTCGGTGCTTTTGTTTCGCCAGTCGCGCCAGGCTGACCGCCTCTCCTCGAATAGCAAAGCGGCCGAGCTCTACCAGCAGGCCATCTACCTTCTTCAGAAACTGACGCCGGACTCTTTCCAGCCCGCATTGGCCGATCTGAATATGGCCATAAAGCTCGATCCCAAATTCGTCAAGGCTTACTTCGCGTTGTTCGAAGCGTACAAGAACGCGATCGCTGTCTGGGCCGAGTCAGATTGGGGCCGCCAATATCAATCCCATATTCGCGAGATTGCCGGGACACTTCACAATTTGGGCGCTGATTCGGCTGAGTTCCACACCGTCCAGTCCTACGTCGAATGGATGGCCTGGCATTTTGATCGTGCGATTAAGGAGGTTGAACAGGCAATTGACGTCGATCCCGCCTTCGCACGGGCGCATCAACTCAAGGGATATTATGTGTTGTTTAGCCGCGGCGACGTGGCCGTGGCCCGGCGAGAATATGAAAGAGCCAGCCAGTTTCATTCCGCGGACCTTGTCACACGAACAGAGCTTGGGCATCCGGAATTCTTCCGGAGAGACTTCACGAATGCCCTGGTGAAATATCAGGAGGCCGTTCGACTTGAGCCGGGCAACGCCACGGCTCACCTCTGGCTGGGGAGGGCGCACGAGGCGAAAGGGCGATACGAGGAAGCGCTTGCGGAGTACGAGAAATGGGCACTCCTGGCGACCGGCGACAGCCCGGAAATTTTAGCGGCTTGCAAAGACCTCAAGGAATGTCTTCGCGTGGGAGGCGAACCGGCGTGGCGTCAAAAGGATTTTGAGAACATTCAGAAGCACCAGCCGCCGGATCATTATTGGCTGGCGTCCGATTGCGTCAGACTTGGCCAAACCAATGAAGTGATTCCGTTGCTCTACAAAGCCTACGTGGCTCACAATCCACGCATGACGGACCTTTTGTTCGATGAACAATGGGATGGTTGGCGTGACGACCCCGGGTTCAAAGCGTTGATGACAAAGGTCGGGTTTACAGCGTCAGTTGGGTCAAACTCCCGCCAACATTAACCGGTGTCTGGGCTGTCTTGAAATTGAAAGATCAAAGTGGGCCGACCGCTGGGCACGCGTTGCGGGACGAGATTGCGCAAGCGCTCTGGCCGCGCCCGTTTATCGAGCAACCCCTCGCGCACAAAATCAACCAGCCAGTCGAACTCGTCATCGGTCAGTGCCATCGGAGTTGCCAAGCGAGGATCGATTCGCGCCAGGACCGGCTCGATGGGCCCCTGCAAAAACCTGAGATCGGCGGCGACGCCGGCGCCGACCGGATCGTAATTTCGGGCCGAAGCGGAGGCGTCCAAATGATGGCGAACGGCGTCTTCCAGGCGCGTGAACGCGCCGTTGTGGAAAAAGGCTGGTTGCAAAGCCACATTGCGCAGCGGCGAGGTGCGAAATTTATAACGATCCTGTGGGTTTCCCGTGATCTGTTCCAGGCCGAAGTCTTCATCCTGCCCTGGACCGTCGAAGGTCACGTTGCCCATCAGGGGAGCGATTTGGGGCACAGCTATCACATGCGGCTTGAAATCGCTGAACATCTCGTTGGCTGGCCCGGACACCGCGTGGCATTCCACGCAACGAGCCTTGCCAAAGAAAAGGAGCGCTCCTTTCTTCTGGTCAGTCGTGAGCGCGTTTTTGAAACCGCGGGCAAAGCGGTCAATGGGCGCGTCGGCAAATACGAGCATGAATTCAAATTCGGCGATGACCTTGCCAAACATCTCGAAAGTAATGGGCCCGCCCTGCAGCACTTCCGGGAAAACCTGGCCGAAAAGCGTCCGGCAAGCCCCAGTGGCGTTGAGTCGCCTCAACACTTCGGCGCGGATAGCGTAGTTGTCGCCGGGGAAATCGAATCCGGCAACTTCCACGCGTTCCGTTGGCGGGATGAAAGCTTGAGCGACGAGCAGATGCGGCAAATACGAAAGACTTAGATGTTCCGGCGGCGGTAATTGAAATCCGGCGCTGTTATCAAATGGATCGTCCGCGAGCGAGGCGAAGCGCGAGTTCCACATCAGGTTTGGATAGAAGGCGGTGTTGATGACCATCGGTGTGCGCCGCTGATTGCGCGGGCCGCTGCGAGCGGGGCCGACGATACCGTTGTTGTCGATGCCGATGGCAATGGATTGGGTGTCGCCGAAGCCGTCGGTGGGCGAGTGGCACCCGGCGCAGGTATTGTCATTGTGCAGGCCGGTGATGGTGTCGAACCAGAGCAGCCGGCCTACATTGGCGCGCGCCGGATTCAGCGGCCGGCCGAGACGCTGTTCGAGCCTGGCTTCAATGTTGCCTGTAAACCCGAGTTGGTGAAGGTTGTCCAGCAGGGTCTGATCGAGAGGGCCTGAATCAGCCGCGGCGGCCAGGCGGAGTGGCACAAGAAATGTCCCGGCCAGGGTTACTGACAATAGCAGGCCGGCGCCGTTAAAATTTTGAGACTTCATAAATGGCTAGCACCCAGCTTTTCGGATTTGGCGTCCGCACTGCCAAGGCAGGGCGGACGCCTAGTGAATCGTCCGAACTTCTCCCGGTCGGCAGAAGGAAGCGCTTGGCTAAACGCTGACCCAGGCCAGATGCCAAACAACGGCGGCTCTTAGATCGGGTCACACTCGGTCGGGCCATTGGGCTTGAAATCCACGACCAGGTTCCCGCTGGCATCCATCGTGAGCAGGACGACGAAGTTCTGGCGCACGTGCCCGATTTGCCCTTCCAGGTTAAAATGGTCGGTCACCGTCACCCGGATTGGCTGACTCGGATCGGTGATGTAAATGTCGGTCACGTGATTTTCGTACGCAAAGACGAACGTGTTCCCGGCGCCGTCGGTGGCGCCTCCCTGCACACCATGCTCAACGGTAAGGTGGTGGATGCCGTTCGCCACCGTGTCATGAACCACCATGTGCGAAACCCCTAGCAGATGTAGCGGCCAGTTGACCTGCGGGCAGGTTCCCGGACCTCCGCTGGGACCGACGATCTCATCGAACGGCACGCGGAACAGACTGGCCTGCTGTGCGAAGCTTGGTAAGATTGTCATTATGAGCGCCGTCGCTGCTATCAGTAGCGATGGGATAACCAACCATTTCCTGTTCGCTCCCGTGAGCAGGACGGATTTATTTACGTTGTGATTTTTCATGACTTCACCTTTCTTTTTGTTTCTTCGTTAGCTGCGCTGGTTCAGTCGCGCCTCTTCCCGTATCAATGGGGCAGCCGGCGGAATCTTTCAGGAAAAGTGGAACAGATTTGGTTCTGGCCCGTTGTCGGTTGTCGGTTGACGCCGTTGACCTCAACCGACTTGAGGCCCATATCTCCAGCCAGAATTGTTTCAACTCAGCGTCATTGAAAAAACTTTGAAAGAATTTGCCAACAAGAGCATTGATAGAGAGCGATGACTGTCCCAAGCGCGGACGAGCTGATTCCGACCCGACAGAGCTTGCTGAGCCGGTTGAAGAATTCGGAAGACCAAACCAGTTGGCAGGACTTCTTCAACACCTACTGGAAGCTGATCTACGGGGTGGCCATCAAGTCGGGCTTGACCGACGCCGAGGCGCAAGACGCAGTCCAGGAGACAGTCATCGCCGTCGCCAAAAACATAAAGGAGTTCCAATACGATCCGCAAAAATGCTCATTCAAAAGCTGGCTGATGCTGATTGCGCGGCAACGGATTATCTGGCAGTTCAGAAAGCGGCAGGCACTGCCCGTGCGCATTTGTACCCGGCTCACGACGATCCCCTCAGCCGAGGATAGCGACCGCACGGCGACAATCGATAGAATCCCGGATCCCGACAGCCTGAGCCTGGACGCCCTTTGGGAAGCGGAGTGGGAGAAAAACGTAATGAGCGCGGCGCTGGAGCGGGTCAAGCGGCTGGTTAGCGGCAAGCAATTTCAGATTTTCGACCTTTACGCGCTGCAACACTGGCCGGTTCGGGATATCGCCAAAACGCTTCGCGTGACCGCCGCTCAAGTTTATCTGGCCAAACACCGAATCGGACGCCTGCTCAAAAAGGAGATTAAAAGGCTTCAGCGTTGTCCGTGGTAAGTAGTCAGTGATCCGTGGTCAGTCCAGCCACCCGTTTCGCCTCTTCGACCGACGACAAACGACTGACCACGGACCAATTTGTTTTTCTGCTGACAACGGACTACTGACCGCTGACAATCCGGCAATGACCGATCCGCGCTTCAAAAATCTGGCGAGATTGCTGGCGGAATACTCGACCGAATTGAAAAAGGGCGACCGCGTGTTGCTCGATTTGACCGATGTACCGGATGAATTCGCGGTGGAACTGATCCGGGCCGTGCGCGCCACCGGAGCGATCCCGCTGGTGGAAGTGCGGCACACACGCGTCAGCCGGGAAATTCTGCGCGAAACAAACGCAAAACACGCCGCGCTGGTGCGCGACATCGAAATGTTTCGGATGAAGAAGGTCCAGGCGTACATCGCCATCCGCGGCACCCACAACGCGAGCGAGATCTCCGATGTTTCGAGCGAATTGATGGCGCTCTATTCGAAAGTGCTGCGGCCCCTCCTCAATTATCGAGTCAACAAAACGCGGTGGGTAGTATTGCGCTGGCCGACACCGAGCATGGCCCAGGCCGCCAACCTGAGCACCGAAGCCTTCGAGGATTTCTATTTCAAGGTTTGCACGCTGGATTATCGGCGCATGGCCAAAGCCATGCTCCCGCTGCAGAGACGAATGAATAAAGCCGACCGCGTCCGGCTCAAAGCCCCCGGCACCGACCTGAGCTTCAGCATCAAAGGCATCGGCGCTCAACCCTGCGTCGGTTTGCGCAACATTCCCGACGGCGAAGTCTTCTCCTGTCCGGTCAAAAAGTCGATCAACGGGATGATTCAATTCAACACGCCGACGATCTATTCGGGAACACGCTTCGAGAACGTCCGGCTCGAGTTCAAGGACGGCCGGATCGTCGAGGCAACCGCCAGCGACTCCAAGCGCCTCAACGAAATCCTCGACACCGACGCCGGCGCGCGGTACATCGGCGAATTTTCGCTCGGGTTCAATCCCTACATCCAAAATCCGATGTGCGACATTTTGTTCGACGAGAAGATTGCCGGCTCCCTCCACTTCACGCCGGGCCAGGCCTATGAAATCTGCGACAACGGGAATCGCTCCGCGGTGCATTGGGACATGGTGCTGATCCAGCGACCGGAATGGGGCGGCGGCGAAGTCTGGTTCGACGGCGAACTGATCCGCAAGGACGGATCATTCGTGCCAATGGATTTGAAGCCGCTGAATCCAGCAAGTCTAAAATGAGGATGAGCCGTGATGGAAGGTGGCAAACGGAAGCATAGGGCGAGCGCCCACCGTGCTTACCAGAATGGCCCAACCACGGCGGGGTTCTTTCCGACCCTCAATCCCCTCTTGATTTAGCGGCCTTTAGCGCGTATCAATTGGCCTACCTCGAGCGTGCGGGCGAGAGGGAATTTGTGTCATGGCCTATGCGAATGCTTCCCTGACTCGGCGCGGCTTCGGCCAGACCATGCGGCCGGACGCGTGGTGGGTCCAACCATCGCTGACGTTCCTCGGGCTGTCGGCTTTCATCATCTATGCGACCTGGGCGGCGTTTCAAGGCGCGCATTATCGCTGGGGACCGTATCTCTCGCCATTCTACTCGCCCGAACTCTTTGGTGACGCCACTCATAGTTGGCTCGGCCCCAGACCGGGTTGGTGGCCGGGATGGCTGCCCTATTCGCCCGCCTTGTTGATTCTCTGGGCGCCGGCCGGCTTTCGTCTGACCTGTTATTATTATCGCGGTGCGTACTACAAGGCGTTTTGGGCCGACCCGCCTTCCTGCACCGTGACCGAGCCGCGCCATCGTTACCGGGGCGAGAATTCATTCCCGCTCATCATGCAGAACATTCACCGTTACTTCCTCTATTTGGGGCTGCTTTTTATCTTGTTCCTGACCCACGACGTCTGGCTAGCGCTCTGGTTTCCAGCCCCAACCACCGGCAGTGCCGCGGGCGAGGAGTTTGGAATGGGTGTCGGAACGCTGGTGCTGGCGGTAAATGTGATTCTGCTGAGCGGATACACATTTGGTTGTCATTCACTGCGTCACCTCGTGGGCGGGGGAATCGACCGGCTCTCCGAAGCGCCGCTCCGCCATGGCGCCTATCGTTGCGTGAGCTGTTTCAACCATCGCCACATGCTCTGGGCCTGGCTGAGTCTCTTCTGGGTCGCATTCTCCGACCTTTACGTGAGGCTGTGTTCGATGGGCATCTGGCACGATCTGCGCCTGCTGTGAATAGCCGCGCACAAAGACCAAGAACATGGCTCAAACACCAAACACCAAGCTCCAAACACCAGAGAAGCTCCAAGCTCCAAGCTCCAAGCTCCGAAAGAGGGGTCGCGGTTTGGAGCTTGAAACTTGGGACTTTTTGGATGGTTGGTGCTTGGTGTTTGGTGTTTCGATTTCTGGATTTCTCTGCAGCTTTGAGCTTGGAATGGGGAGCTTCTGGCGTCGTTACAACGATTCAACTACTTAACGATTCAACTACTTAACGATTCAACGCTCGAACGAATCTCATGCCTGAGTACCAGACATTCGAACACGACGTTCTCGTCATCGGCGCCGGTGGCGCGGGTCTGCGCGCGGCAATCGAAGCCTCGGCGGCCGGGGTCTCGGTCGGGATTGTCTGCAAATCGCTGCTGGGCAAAGCCCACACCGTCATGGCTGAAGGCGGCATCGCGGCGGCGCTGGCGAACGTGGACGAGCGCGATAACTGGAAGGTTCACTTCGCCGATACGATGCGCGGCGGCCAGTACGTCAACAACTGGCGCATGGCCGAGTTGCACGCGAAGGAAGCGCCCGATCGCGTGCGCGAATTGGAAGCCTGGGGCGCGGTATTTGACCGCACCAAAGATGGCCGCATCCTTCAGCGCAATTTCGGCGGGCACAAATATCCGCGCCTGGCGCACGTCGGGGATCGCACGGGCCTGGAAATGATCCGCACGCTCCAGGACCACGGCGTCCATCGAGGCATCGACGTCCACATGGAGCACACCATTCTCACCCTGCTCAAGGACGGAGAGCGGGTCGTGGGCGCCTTTGGCTACGACCGCGACCGGGGCCGATTCAGGGTTTTCCGCGCCAGGGCCGTCGTGGTCGCCACCGGCGGCATCGGTCGCGCCTATAAAATCACCAGCAACAGTTGGGAATGCACCGGGGACGGCCATTCGCTCTGCTATCATGCGGGCGCCGAGTTGATCGACATGGAGTTCGTGCAGTTTCATCCCACCGGCATGGTCTGGCCGCCGAGCGTGTGCGGCATTCTTGTAACCGAAGGCGTGCGCGGCGAAGGCGGCGTGCTGCGCAACAAGGAGGGCAGGCGTTTCCTATTCGGGGACATTCCGGAGAACTACAAGGCGCAGACGGCCGATAACGAAGAAGAAGGCTGGCGTTACACACAAGGCGACAAGAAGGCCAGGCGCCCGCCGGAGCTGCTGACGCGGGATCACGTGGCCCGCTGCATCGTGCGCGAGATCAAGCAGGGCCGCGGCAGCCCGCACGGCGGCGTGTTCCTCGACATCTCGTGGATCAAGGAAAAGCTCCCGGGCGCCGCCGAGCACATCAAACGCAAACTGCCGAGCATGTATCACCAGTTCAAACAGCTCGCGGACATCGACATCACGCGCGAGCCGATGGAGGTCGGCCCGACCACCCACTACATCATGGGCGGCGTGCGTGTCGATTCGGACACGCAGATGAGCTGCGTACCCGGCCTGTTTGCCGCCGGCGAGTGCGCCGCCGGGATCAACGGCGCCAACCGCCTGGGCGGCAATTCCCTGTCCGACCTGCTCGTGTTCGGCAAACGCGCGGGAGAATTCGCGGCCGGGTTCGCCCGGGAAAACAAACCCGGCGCGGTCAACGCGTCGCAGATGGAGGAAGCGGCGCGCCAGGCGCTCGAACCGTTCGAGCGCAACAGCGGCGCCGACGGCGGCGGGCCATTCCAAATACAACGCGAACTCCAGGAGATGATGCAGGACCTTGCGGGTATTGTCCGGCGCGAGGACGAGATGCAGCGCGCGCTCGAAGGCATCGGGAGGTTGTGGCAGCGCGCGCGGACGGTCGGAGTCAGTGGCAACCGCGAATTCAATCCGGGCTGGCACACCGCGCTCGACCTGGGCAACCTGCTCACCGTCTCCGAAGCCATCACGCGCTCGGCGCTCGAACGAAAGGAAAGTCGTGGCGGCCACTTCCGCGACGATTACCCTGCCCAGGACGCCGGGTTCGGCAAGCAGAATATCGTACTGAAGCGAAGCGCCGACGGCACCATGCAGGTCCGGCGCGAGCCGATTCGACCCCTGCCCGAATACCTGAAACAGGTGATCGAAGAAAACAAATGAGTCCGGACGAAATGAATGAACGCCGTTGAACCGATGAATCGTGCCATCGTTGAACCGGTCCGGCGAGGCGACAACCTCGAGGTTCAACGCTGCAACCCTTGAACGCCTGAACCAATGAAGCAAGCCGTTTTCAAAATCTGGCGCGGGGACCAGAGCGGCGGAGCATTCCGCGCCTACACGAGCGAGGTCAGCGAAGGCATGGTCGTGCTCGACGCCGTGCACCGCATCCAGGCCAGCCAGGCCAATGACCTCGCCTGCCGCTGGAACTGCAAGGCCGGCAAATGCGGTTCCTGCTCCGCCGAGATCAACGGACTGCCGCGCCTGATGTGCATGACCCGGTTGAGCGACCTGCCCCTCGACCAACCGGTGACCATCGAGCCGATGAAGGCCTTTCCGCACGTCCGGGACCTCGTCACCGACGTCTCCTGGAATTTCCGGGTGAAGAAAAAGATCAGGCCCTTCAAGCCCCGTCCGCCCGACGCGCCCGACGGCACGTGGCGGATGGCGCAGGCGGACGTGGACCGAGTGCAGGAATTCCGCAAGTGCATCGAATGTTTTCTCTGTCAGGACGTCTGTCACGTGTTGCGGGAGCACCAGAAGCACGAGCAGTTCATCGGACCGCGGTTCCTGGTCTATACCGCCGCGCTGGAGATGCATCCGCTGGACAGCGAGGACCGCGCGGAGGAATTGAGAAAGGCCCACGGCATCGGTTACTGCAACATCACCAAATGTTGCACCAAAGTCTGCCCGGAGAACATCACCATCACCGACAACGCAATCATTCCGCTCAAGGAACGGGTGGTGGATGATTTCTACGATCCGCTCGGCAAACTCATAAAATTGCTGCGACTGAAAACGTGAAGAATGCCGAAATCCGAATCCCGATTGACGAAGGAAATCCGAATGACGAAATCCGAATCCCCCGGCGGCGTGTGGTTTGGTGATTCGGCCTTCGCCATTCTTTGGTCATTCGTCATTCCCTTCCTATGTTTGAACTCAAACCCCTGTCCAAGGACGCCCTTCCCGCGGCGCTCGAAAAAGCGACGCGTTATCGGCTGCTCAACGAACCCGCGGAGGCGGAGAGCATCTGCCTGGATGTGCTGCGGACTGATCCGGAGAATCAAGAGGCGCTGGTGATCCTGCTGCTGGCCCTGACCGACCGCTTCGGCCGCGGCTATGGCGTCAGCGACACGCGGGCGCAGGAATTGCTCCCCCGCCTGCGCAACGAATACGAGCGATCCTACTACGCTGGCATCATTTGCGAGCGCAAGGCCAAGGCTCAATTGAATCACGGCGGACCCGGCGCCGGCTTCAACGCGTTCGAATTGTTCCGCGAGGCCATGTTGTGGTTTGAAAAAGCCGAGCAGATTCGCCCCGGGAGCAATGACGACGCGCTGCTGCGCTGGAACACCTGTGCGCGCATCATCACGCGCAACCAACTCGGCCCGCGACCGCAGGAAAACACGCCCTTGCCGCTGGAATAGGGTGACGAATGCCAAATGACGAATGACCAATGAATCCCAAAGCCCGAAGTCCGAAACAGCGTGCTCGGGAAGGTTGAGCGCCTTGGGCATTCGGGTTTAGGTCTTCTTTCGGATTTCGTCATTCGGCATTCGGATTTCACTGGGCTTCCTTCAAAATCGCCAGGAATTGCTTCATTGCCGGTGAGAGCACCTTGTTTTTTTTGTAAATGGCGGCCAATTGCCGGAAGAATTGCGCGTCGTCGAACTGCACGGCCGCGAGCGTCTGTTTGGCGACCTCCTGGCCAATGGTGCCGAGCGGCACGATGGAAATGCCCGCGTCGATTTCCACCGCGCGTTTCACCGTTTCAATGTTGTCGAACTCCATCACCGTCTGCACGCCCACGTCATGATCTTTGAGAATCTTGTCGATCGCCTTGCGGGTGGGGATGTCCGGCTCGAAGGCGATGAATTTTT
>Ga0066709_100004288_pt1 | contig 11312 bp, 10 predicted proteins | sample GraSoiAngelo_158_FD_79665 | JGI IMG/M metagenome (GOLD analysis project Ga0066709, IMG submission 79665) | Grasslands soil microbial communities from the Angelo Coastal Reserve, California, USA - 14_1009_16_30cm | ecosystem: Environmental > Terrestrial > Soil > Grasslands | place: USA... | reverse complement strand
CTCCCCGAGGGTGATCCGCCCAACCTCGTCGGCGCGCCGGTCAGCCACGCCATCGGTATGCTCGGCGGCCTGCTCGCGCCGCTGGCGTGGCGCCAGCCCGTTCACCTCACCGATGTCTGGGATCCGCCGGCGATCCTCGCCGCGATGCTCGAGGGTCAGCTCACCGCCGGCAGCGGCTCACCCTTCTTCCTCACCAGCCTGCTCGACTGCCCCGACTTCACCGACGCGCACCTTCGTCTCATCCGTCACGTCGCCATGGGCGGCGCGCCCGTTCCCGAAGCGCTCGCGGAACGTGCCCGCGAGCTCGGGATCTCGATCGTGCGCGGGTACGGATCGACCGAGCACCCGTCGGCGACCGCGTCGCTGCACGAGGACCGGGCCGAGGAACGCCTCTACTCCGACGGCCGGCCGCAACCCGGGGTCGAAGTGTGCATCCTCGATGACAACGGGCAGGAGCTTCCGCCGGGGGAGTGGGGCGAGATCCACAGCCGCGGTCCCGACCTGTTCACGGGTTACACCGACGCCGCGCTCACGCGTGATGCGTTCACGCCGGACGGGTGGTACGCGAGCGGGGACATCGGCTATCTCGACGCGGCGGGGTGTCTGCACGTCACCGACCGCAAGAAGGACATCATCATTCGTGGGGGCGAGAAGGTGAGCGCGGTCGAGGTCGAGGAGTTGCTGCACCGCCTCGCGGGCGTCGCCGAAGTTGCCGTCGTACCGGCGCCCGACGCGCGTCTCGGCGAGCACGGCTGCGCGTTCGTGCGGGTGTCGCCCGGTGCGGCGCCGCCGGATCTCGAGGCGGTGCGCGTCCACCTCGCGGCGGCGGGGCTGGCGCGTCAGAAGTGGCCCGAGGAGCTGCGCGTCGTCGACGACTTTCCGCGCACGGCGTCGGGCAAGATCCAGAAGTTCGTCCTACGCGACCGAGTACGGAGCGAGTCACCGGTCGCAAGCTGAGGGGGAGACGGCGATGAAGGCAGCGGTGCTGCGCGAGGTCGGCGGGAAGATGCCGGTCGAGGACATCGAACTACGCGCGCCGAGCGCGGGCGAAGTACGCGTGCGGGTCGCCGCCACCGGCGTGTGCCACTCCGATCTCTCGGTGCAGCAGGGCGTGATGCCGCTGCCGCTGCCGTGCGTGCTCGGCCACGAGGGCGCCGGCGTGGTGGAGGAAGTCGGCGACGGCGTGACCTCGGTGCGCCCGGGCGATCACGTGATCCTGTCGCCGATGGCGCCGTGTCGAATCTGCTTCTTCTGCCTGCGCGGGCGCCCGGAGCTGTGCGAGCAGGGCGTGAGCTACGCGTTCGCCGGACCGTACGCGCACGCCGGCGAGACCGGCCTGTACCCGGGGCTCGGACCGGCGACCTTCGGCGAGCAGACGATCCTCCCCGAGGCCGCGGTCGTGCCCATCGATCCCACGTTCCCGTTCGAGCTCGCCGCGCTGATCGGCTGCGGCGTGGTGACGGGCGTCGGGTCGGTCGTGAACTCGGCGCGCGTCGAGGCCGGCGCAACCGTCGCGGTGATCGGCTGCGGCGGCGTCGGGCTCGCGGCGATTCAAGGAGCGCGCATGTCGGGCGCCGCGCAGATCATTGCGGTCGACCGCGCCGCATCGAAGTTCGCGCTGGCCCGCGACTGCGGCGCTACCGACACCATCGACGCCAGCGCGGGCGACCCGGTCGCCGCCGTGCGCGACCTCACGGGTGGACGGGGCGTCGACCACGCGCTCGAGGTCGTCGGTCTCGGGACGACGATCGAGCAGGCGTACCAGATGGCGCGCCGGGCCGGCACGGTCACGATCGTCGGCGCCGGGAGGTTCGACGACCCGGTCTCGTTCTTCGCGATGCCGCTCATGGTCGACGCCAAGACGATGCGCGGCGTCGTCTACGGCGCGACCGATCCGGCGCGCGATTTTCCGAGGATGGTCGAGTGGCAGCAGCGCGGTCTGCTCGATCTGGAGCGTCTCGTCACGCGCCACATCACGCTCGACGAGATCGACGACGCGTTCGCCGACATGGTCGCGGGCGAAGGCGCCCGCGCCGTCGTGGTGTTTGAGTGAGCGAGAAGTAGTGAGCATCGAATGAGCACGGTCGAACCGCTCGCCGACCTCGACTGGGGCTCGTTGCTCGACGGCAAGGCCGCGCTCATCACGGGCGCGGGCTCCGGCCAAGGTCGAGCCGCCGCCCAGTTGTTCGCGCGCCACGGCGCCCGTGTCGTGGTCGCCGATTTCGCGGACACCATCGCGGCGGAGACGGTCGCCGCGATCCAAGACGACGGCGGCGAGGCGATCACCTTCCACGCCGACGTGTCGTGCCGCGCGGACTGTGACGCCATGGTCGCGTCGACGTTCGACACGTACGGCCGGATCGACGTGCTCTACAACAACGCCGCGATCCAGACGTCGGGCCGGTTGCTCGAGTGCACCGAAGACGAGTGGGACGTCACGATCGCGACCAACCTCTCCGCGATCTTCTGGGCGTGTCGCGCCGCGATCCCCCTCATGCTCGCCGGCGACGGCGGCAGCATCATCAACACGGCGTCGGTCGTCGGCTACGTGGGCGGTCCGGGCTACGCGGCCTACGGACCGGCCAAGGCGGGATTGGTCACGCTCACGCGGCAGATGGCGCTCGAGTACGGCCCGAAGGTGCGCGCCAACATCATCGCCCCCGGCGGCATCGACACCCCGCGTTTCCGCAAGGCGCACGAGGACGAGCCCGACTACGACGCCTACGTCGCGCGGCTCACCTCGGGAGTTCCGCTGCGCCGCCTCGGCCATCCCGACGACGTCGCCCGCATCGCGCTGTTCCTCGCGAGCGACGCGTCGTCCTACGTCAGCGGGGCGGTCATCCCCGCCGATGGCGGCATGGCGGCCCGGCGGTGACGGAGGACGAGCGCGGCATGCTCACCGGGCGGTCGGCGCTGGTCACGGGCGGCGCGTCGGGCCTGGGCGCGGCGATCGCGCGCCACTGCGCGGTCGAGGGCGCGTCGGTGGTGATCGCCGACATCGACGCCGAAGGCGCGGCGCAGGTTGCCAAGGAGATCGTCGATGGCGACGGCCAGGCCACCGCGGTCACGACCGACGTCACGGTCGCCGCCGACGTCGAGCGCGCCGTCGACGCGGCTCGGGCGCTGGGCCCGTTGCGGGCGCTAGTGCTGTCGGCGGCGATCGAGACCCGAGGAGTGCTGCTCGTTGACTGCTCCGACGAGGAGTGGCAGCGGGTCCTCGACGTCGACCTCAAGGGCGTGTTCTTCGGGCTACGAGCCGCGATCCCGGCGATTATCGACGCCGGCGGCGGCTCGGCCGTCGTGCTCGGTTCGCCGATCGGGCTCGCGCCCGCGCCCGGTTACGCGGCCTACGCGACCGCCAAGGGCGCGTTGGTCAATCTGTGCAAGCTGGCGGCGATCGAACACGCGGCGCAGGGCGTACGCGTCAATGTCCTGTCGCCGGCCGCGGTCGACACCGGGTTGTTCGCGCGCGTCAGCGACGCGTCCGACGATCCTGAAGGCCGTCGCCGCCGGGTCGCGCGCGGCATGCCGATGCGCCGTTTGGGAACCGTCGAATCGGTGTGCGCCGCCGCGCTGTTCCTGCTGTCCGACGCATCCGATTTCATGACCGGCGCGGTGTTGCCCCTCGACGGCGGCCTTGCCGCCACCCGGGCCTAACCACCGATGCGTTCACTGAGCACACTCTGTGTGTTCCATGCACGCATCGGCGAAACGGGGGAGCGATGGATGACGTGTTGAGTCATGACTACTTCGGGAATGATCCCGAGCTCGTGCGTGATCCGTACCCGTGGTTCGAAGCGGCGCGCGAGCACGGGCCGGTGTGGCAAGAGCCGCATCACGGCGTCTTCATCGTCACCGGCCACGACGACTACGTCCAAGTCGCGGGCGACACCGACAACTTCTCGAACATCGTGGTGTCGCTCGGACCATTCACCGGCGTGTCGTTCGACCCCGAAGGGCGCGAGGACATCTCCGAACTGATCGCGGCACGGCGCGATCAAGTCCCGCTCAGCAACATGTTCATCACTTTCGACCCGCCCCGTCACACCGCGCATCGCGCCTTGCTGAAGCGACTGCTGACGCCCCGACGCGTCGCCGAGAACGAGCAGTTCATGCACCGGTGCGCGCACGAGCTGCTCAACGCGTTCGCCGCCGATGGACACGTCGAGTTCTACCGGCAGTTCGCCGGCCCGTACACCTTGCTCGTCGTCGCCGACCTGCTCGGCATCACCGCCGACGACCAGCCCAAGCTGCTCGAGTACTTCCAGGGCGGCAACCGCCGGCGGGTCCGTTCCGACCGCACGATGGAAGAAGAGCTGGCCGAGCACGGTGGCGGCCTGATTGGTCACGTCGCGGCGCTGTTCGAGCGCATCGTCCACGAGCGGCGCGCCGAGCCCCGTGACGACATCGTCACGGCGATCGCGACCGCCACCTTCCCCGACGGCACCATGCCTACGGTCGACGACCTCGTCGCGCTCGCGTACATGCTCACCGCCGCCGGCCAGGAGACGACGGCGAAGATGCTGTGCTCGGCGATGTGTCACCTCGCGCAATCGCCGGAGCTGACGGCGAGTTTGCGCGCCGACCCCGACGCGATCGGCGCGTTCGTCGAGGAGATCTTGCGGATGCTGAGCCCCGTGAAGGGCAGCTTCCGCATCGCCCGCCGGACGACAACCGTCGGGGACACGACGATCCCGGTTGGCTCGATCGTCATGATCTGCAACACCGCCGCCAACCGCGACCCTGCGCACTTCGCTGCACCTCAGGCGTTCGACCCCGACCGCGACGACATGCGGTGGCACTTGGCGTTCGGACACGGTCCCCACTACTGCATCGGCGCGTCGCTCGCCCGGTCCGAGGCACGTATTGGCCTCACCGCGATCCTCGACCGGATCGACGACATCCGCATCGCGCCCGGGGCCGAGCTCGAGTACGTGTCGAGCATCAACCTGCGCGGGTTGAAGTCGCTGCCGCTGGAATTCACACCCTCACCACTGCCTGCCACGAGCCCGTCCCCAGTCGCGTGACCGACGCGCGCCACCGTGAGGACCTGGTCGCGGAGCTGATCGACCGCGAGCGCCTCACCGCCTGGCTCGACGATCACCTTCCCGGTGACGGTTCGCCCCTAGAGATCGAGCGCATCACGAGCGGTGCGTCCAACGAGGTGTTCGAGCTGCGCCGGGCGGGAGAGTGCTGGGTACTCCGGCGCCCGGCGCGCGGCGCGCCGCCGTCCGACACGATGGCGCGCGAGTTCCGCGTCTTGCGCGCCCTTGACGGCACCGCGGTGCCGCACCCCACGCCGCTCGCGCTCTGCACTGATCCCGAGGTGATGGGCGCGCCCTTCTACCTGATGGAGCGCGTCGACGGCTTCACGCCGCGCCTTCCGCTGCCGCCGCCGTTCGCCGACGACCTCACCGCTCGGCATGACATGGGGACCGCGCTGGTCGACGCGCTCGGCGAGCTCGCCGCGGTCGACTGGCGCGCCGCGGGTCTCGACGGGTTCGGCCGTCCCGACAGGTACCTGGACCGCCAGGTCGACCGCTGGCTCGGCCAGCTCGAGCAGGCGCGCACGCGCGACCTCCCCGCGGTCGACGTCGTGAGCGAGTGGCTGCGCGCCCACACGCCGTCGATGGGCGACGCCGCGATCCTCCACGGCGATTACCAGTTCGCCAACGTGATGTTCCGCCCCGACCTACCGGCACGAGTGACGGCGGTGATCGACTGGGAGCAATCGACCATCGGCGATCCGCTCGTCGACATCGGTTGGATGCTCGCCCTGTGGGACGAGCCCGGCGAGGATCCCGTGCGCGGCGCCGGCGAAACGCGGGTGAACCAGCAGCCCGGCTTCCCGAGCCGCGCCGAGCTCGCGGCGAGCTACGCGGCGCGCACCGGCTTCTCACTCGAGCATCTCGGGTGGTACGAGGTGCTCGCGCTGTTCAAGCTGGCGTGCGTGCTCGAAGGTGCCTATGCGCGCGCGTCCACCCGCGGGACGGACCATCCCGCGCACGCCCGTCTCGAAGCGATCGTTCCGGCCCTGCTGACGAGCGCGGCACGGATCGTCGAGACCGGCGGCCACCCGCGGTGACCCGGGTGGTCAACGGTGCTTCGCCGTCGGGACGATCGAGAAATCCCTGCGCCGTGCCCTCGGGCGCGCACAGACTGTCGGGCGTGAGCCGGGGACGCGTGGACGAAGGTGTGGCCAACCTCGATGTGTGCCTCCGCGAGGCGCAGAAGTCGCCGGCGGACGACGGCATCGTCGAGCTGATCGTGCGCCGTCCCGCGGTGGACGAGCGGGAGCTCCTGGACGAAGCGACGCTCGCGCTCGACATCGGCATCGTCGGCGACACGTGGAGCGTCCGTTCCAGCCCGTCGACGGCTGACGGGAGCCCGCACCCCGACGCCCAGGTGACGCTCATGAACGCGCGCGTGATCGCGCACCTCGCGCAGACGCCCGAGCGGTGGGCGCTCGCCGGCGACCAGCTCTACCTCGACCTCGACCTCAGCTACGACAACCTCCCGCCGGGAACCCAGCTCGCGCTCGGTTCGGCAGTGATCGAAGTCACGGCGAAGCCGCACACCGGCTGTTTCAAGTTCCGCGACCGCTTCGGCGACGAAGCGTTGCGCATCGTGAACTCGCCGGCCGGCAAGGTGCAGCGTCTGCGCGGCGTCAACGCCCGCATCGTGCGCGCCGGCACGGTGCGGCGCGGCGACCGCGTCCGCAAGCTGGCGGCGGGCTCGACGGGGCGCTGAACCCCCGCCGCTCAGCGGCGCTCGAGGATGCCGCGAATGAACGCGGCCTGACCAGCATGTTGCAGGTCGTCGGCGATGACGCTCACGAGCCGCACCCCGAGCGTGTCCGGCGGGTCCCACCGCGTGGTGACGATGCGGTCGAGATCCGCGTCGCGAAGGCCCTTGACATATTCGATCGTCCGGTCGTGGACCGCGTCGTAGTAACCCGTCAACAACTCAGCCGACTCCACCTGCACGGCCGCGACGTGCGCGGACGTGTGCCCGTATCCGTGCGCGCGGGGATCGAACGGGATATTGAAGCGGTCCACCCAGCCGGCTGACGTCCACACCTGGTCGCGCCCGGCGACGTCGGCGACGTGGTCGTCCTGAATGCGCGTGAGGTGCCATACGAGCCACGCGATCGAGTTCGCGTCGGGATCGAGTCGCGCCCCGAGCTGCTCCGGCGTCAAGCCGTCGACCGCCTCGTGGACCACCTCACGAATCCGCCCGAACGCGTCGACGAGCAACTCGGCGCTGGTCATAGGTCACTCCTTCCGGGTCGCGGGCGAAACCATTCGAGCATGTGACGTGGGACCACCGAATCTGTGGGTCACACGTCACATGCTCGGGGAAGGCTTCGTGAAGCGGAACAGCGGCTTCTGGTCGTAGTAGTAGTCGAGCCAGTCGAGGAATCCCGGCGTGTGTCGGTCGGCGGGGACGAACCCGACCTTGAGCCGCGCGGCGTCCACCTCGAAGCCGACACGGGCGAACGCCTCGATGATCTCCTCGACGTTGTACAGCCGCGGCATCGCAAGCTCGTCGCGTGCCTCCCCGTGCCACTTCACCATCATCGGACTGCCGGCGTGCACACCCTCGACCGCGTAATACACGCCACCCGTCACGAGCGCGTCCCACACGGCGCGCGCGTGCGCGGGGAGATCGTCGAGCAGGTAGAGCACTTCGTGGCTGAACACGACGTCGAAGCCGCTCCAACCCGGTGGGACCGTGTCGGCGACTGCGAACGTCAACGGCCGATCACCGCAGAGCCGCACCGCATCCGCAACCGCGCCCGCGGCGCGGTCGTAGCCGAACCCCTCGGCGATGTGCGCCTTGTCCGCCAACAACCGCAGGAACCCGCCGCGGTTGCAGCCGACGTCGAGGACGCGCGTGCTGCGCAGGTCGACGTCGATCGTGTCGAGCATGGCGCGCCAGATGAAGCCATGCTCCTCCTGCATCGCCTCGTCCTCGGCGGCCCCGCGCCAGTAGTCGTGCTTCGCCACAGCTGCGAGCTACGCCGGCGAGGCTTGCGGTGCGCCGGGCGTGAACGTGACCGGCAGGTTGCGCGGGCCCCAGATCTGGCCGTGTGACCACTCGACGACGGTGCCGGGCACGATGGCGTAGTCGGGCAGGCGGCGCAGTATCTCGGTGAGCGCGACCTCCGACTCGAGGCGGGCCAGGTGCATCCCCAAGCAGCGGTGGATGCCCATGCCGAACCCGAGGTGCTTGTTGGGGCGGCGCTCGAAGATCACGTCGTCGGCTCGCTCGAACGCCGACTCGTCGCGGTTCGCGGACGCCGTGAGCAACAGCACCGGGTCGCCCTCACGGAGGTGCTGTCCGTGCATCTCGGTGTCCTTCTTGACGACCCGCGCCGGTGACCCGGGCGGGAAGCAGCGCAGCAGCTCGTCAACCGCCCCCGGGATAAGTGCCGGGTCCTCGAGCAGCCGCGCCCGCTGGTCGGGGTGCTCGGCCAACCACCACAACATGCTGCCGATGAACGACGACGTGGTGTCGAAGCCCGCCATCTTGATGAGGATGCAGAACATCACGCGCTCTTCGTCGCCGAGAGGACGGTCGTCGACCCGCGCCCGCACGAGCAGCGTGATGAAGTCGTCACGCGGTTCGGCCTCGCGTTGGGCGAGCAGGCCCAGGAAGTACTCGGTCATCTCTTCGTACGCGAGCGCCGCGCTCTCGGGTTCGGTCGCGGTCGCCTGCGTGATGCGTTGCGCCCAGTCTTCGAACTTGGCGCCGTCGGCGTACGGCGTGCCCATGATGTCGGCGATCACGCTCGCGGGCAGCTTGCGGGCGAAGTCCCAGAAGAGGTCGGCCTCGCCGCGCTCGATGAACCCGTCGATCAGGCGCGTGACCCGCCGGCGGATCTCGGGCTCGTACTCCGCCATCTTCGATTGCGTGAACCATGGCTGCACGATCTGGCGGTAGAGGCCGTGCTCGGGCGGGTCCGACATCGTGAGCGGGAACCGGCGCTCGCCGTGCCCGCTGTTGGGGATCGTCGGGATGAACGACGAGAAATGGTCGGTGTCGAAATAGAGGTTGTGGAGGTCGTCGTAGTCGGCGACGATCCAGAACCCGCCATGGCAGTCGCTGTGCGCAACGGGACAGCGGGCGCGCATCGCGGTGTATCCGGGCACAGGGTCTTGCATGAACGCGACGTCGTGGTGATCGAAGTGTTCGGTGAGCTCGTCGAAGGGGTTCACTGGCCCACCATCCGTCCTCCTATCCGACGGCGCCGACGCGCCGCAGCGCCTCGAGTTCGTCGCGCGTCATTGCAAGCAGACCGCAAAACACCTCTTCGTTGTGCGCGCCGAGCTCGGGGCCGGGCCACCGCACCGCTCCCGGTGATTGCGAAAGGCGGGGCACGGCCGCGGGCATGCGGACCGGCCCGAGGTACGGGTCGTCGACGGTGACGATCGCGTCACGATCCTTGTACGCGAGCGAATCGACAATGTCAGCCGCGTCATGCGCCAGCGCGATCACCGCTCCGGCTTGCTCGAACGCGTCAACGACCTCGGGCGCGGGTCGTGCCGCAATCCACTCGCGGACCACGTCGTCGAGGGCGCGGTCGTGCTCTGGACGCGCCCGCGCCTCGGGAGTCGCGAAGCGCGGGTCCCGTGCCAGCGCGTCGCCGCCCACCAGTCGCAACATGCGCTGCACCACGTTCTCGGCGGCCGCCGACGTCGACAGCCACTTGCCGTCGGCGGACTGGTACACGTTGCCGACCATCAACCCGAGTGGAAAGCGGTTGCCTGCCCGTTGCGTCACGACGCCCAACTGGTCGTACATGGGGATGTGCCACTCGATCATGCGAAACAGCGTCTCGAACAACGCGAGGTCGACGACTTGACCCTCACCGCTGCGTTCGCGGTCGTGGAGCGCGGCGAGCACGCCGAACGCGCCCATGAGCCCGGTCGATGCGTCGCCGAGGGAGAAGCCGGCGTGCAGGGGGGGACCGTCGCCGAACCCCGTGAGGTGCAGCAGACCGCTGAGCGCCTCCGACGGCCTCCCGAACATCGGGCGGCCGCCGCCCCCGGCGCTCTGCTGCCCGTAGCCGCTGATGCGCAGCATGATCAGCCGCGGGTTCTCGCGGTGGAGCCGCTCCCAGCCGACGTTCCAGCGCTCCATCGTCCCCGGCCGGAAGTTCTCGATCAGGACGTCGGCGACCCGGGCCAGCCGGACCAGCACCTCCTGTCCCTCGGGGACGCGGAGGTCGAGCGTTACGCAGCGCTTGTTGCGTGCGGCCACCGACCACCAGATCGGCCGGCCGTCCTTGCGCGGCCCCAGCCGCCGGAGGCCGTCGCCTTCCGGCGGCTCGATCTTTATGACATCGGCGCCGAGGTCGCCGAGCAAGGTGGCGGCAAAGGGGCCGGCGAGGACGTGGCCGACGTCGATGACGCGCAGGTCGGCGAGCGCGCTTGTCATGGGCGTTTATCCGTGCCTCGGGCGGCGACGTCCTGCGCGACCCGGATCATCGCGGCGTCGACCATGTGGCCGTCGTGGTTCAACGCGCCCACACCCGCGCGGGTGGCGTCGTCCCAGGCCTCGAGGAGACGGCGAGCCGCGGCGACGTCGTCGCTGCTCGCTCCGAACACCGAGTTCACGATCGGCACGTGCGACGGGTGAATGACCATCATCCCTTCGTAGCCGATCGCGCGCGATTGGCGAGCGAACGCCTCCACTTCGTCCAGGTCATCGATGTTGGTGACCACACCGGTCATGGGATTGGGGACGCGGGCGGCGCGCATGTCGACGAGCACCTTGCTGCGTACGTAGAGCGTCTCGAGGAACGAGTTGGTCCATTCGAAGCCGAGCGAGTGCGCGAGATCGCCGTTACGCGCCGCCGCGCATCCCATGTACGCGATGCGGTCGGACGCGCCCGCGAGCGCATACGCGTCTCGGATCGCCGGCGCATCCTCCAGGCTCGGCCACAGCCGCACCGAGTGCTCGGCGATTCGGGCGCGACGCTCGCGCTCGGTTACCGCGTCGGCGACGCGCCGCACGGCGTCCGCCGAGGCCACCTTGGGGACCATGACGGCGAGCACGCCCGGGCGCACCGCGGCGTCGAGATCCGCGTCGAGGCAGTCGTCGGCGAGCGCGTTGATGCGGACACAGATGGCGGGCGTTGGCCCGACCGCGGCGAACCAATGCGCCAGCGCAGCGCGGGCCTGATCGCGTTCCGCCGGTGGCACCGAATCCTCGAGATCGAGGATCAGCGCGTCGGCGCCGGACGTGCAGGCCTTCTCGCGAAAGTCCTCGCGGTGCGCGGGGACGAACAGCGCCGACCGCAGGCG
>Ga0066709_100004287_pt1 | contig 11312 bp, 12 predicted proteins | sample GraSoiAngelo_158_FD_79665 | JGI IMG/M metagenome (GOLD analysis project Ga0066709, IMG submission 79665) | Grasslands soil microbial communities from the Angelo Coastal Reserve, California, USA - 14_1009_16_30cm | ecosystem: Environmental > Terrestrial > Soil > Grasslands | place: USA... | reverse complement strand
CAGGGAAAGGTAATTGAGTGAGAGGTGGCTGACGATTCTCCAGCCGAGTTCTCCATCGGCATGTGCGGGACGCGGCGCTGTCGGCGTCGTGATGCAACTAATCGAGGTAACAGGTGCGGCCAGCTCCATTGAAAAATCGCCACCGGCTTGTCCGTGCAACATTTGAATCGGCAGATGCCGGTTGGTGCAGAGTGCACTCACCCCAAGCTGTTGCAGCTCGGTCCGGTACGGCGCCGCATTGGAATCAACGAGCGAAAGATAGACTTCAGAGCCGGCGTAAACGCTCTTTTGGCCAAACTTTTTCTCTTTCTCACTCAATACTCGTGGCACGCGGTGCACAGTGAAAAATCCGCTGGTCTGCACATCGGTATCTTTCGCCAGATAAAACGGCCGAAATTGCTGCAATTCATCGGCGCCAACTCCATAGCCAGAGACCGACTGAACTTCGAACACCTCGAAGTCCAGCGGCCGTGTCTTATCAGCAACGACATGAAATTCCGAGAAGCGATCGGAGATTAAAATCCTATCGGCGCGCTTCGGAAAAAGATTGATGACCGGGGTGCAATAAAGTTCGAAGAATGAAGCGTCAATTCGGCGTTCTTCGAGCCTTACCTCCTGATTACTCAATACGATAATGAGATCGACCTGGTCGCCTTCGAGGCTTTGGAACGCGGTCGCTAGGCCGGTGAGTTCAAAGAAAAGGAAGCGCTGCGGAAATGCAAAATACTCGCGGAGCAGGCGATGGCCTTGAAACCCGCGAGGGCTATTCGGAAGGAGTGCCTCTTCTTCGCGAAATCCAACGCGACGGAGGGAGGTTGCCGGCAAAATCGTGCGCGGTTTCTTGCGTTCTCCTGTTACCGCCTGCACGATCACGGCAGTGCCACGCGAGAAAATCTGCTCATAGATCGCTCCGGGCGTTTCATCGGCTCCACGGAGAAAAAATGGCAGCCGATCCAGCTTCAGGGTCTTTAGCGGAATAGCGCCGGCGGTCTGCAATCGGAACCGAATTGCGGCACGACCTGCGAGTGATTCTGGCAGCTCGAGCTGCGGAACGTCTCGCGTGTAATAGCGCGCTTCGTTCAGTCGTAAAGGCCAAAGCTGAACGTCGTGTGCGGTCCGGTATTCACAGGCGGTTCTGTCACCAGGCCGCAAATAGCTCCGCAAAATCGTGCCGCGGGGGATCAGGTAGGACTCAGCTGGAGTAGCTTGATGATCTGGCTCAAAACGCACGATCGCCATCGAAGGCATCGGGCAAAGGTATTGCGGGTAGACCGTCTCCAGCAGAGACTGGGTAAGCCGCGGAAATTCTGCATCCAGTTTGACCTGCACCCGGGCGGTAAGAAAGGCGAACCCTTCGAGAAGGCGCTCCACGAAAGGATCGGGGCAGATCTCTTTGGCCTCGCGATCCAGCGCCAGTCGCCCGGCAATTTTCGGAAACTCTTGCGCGAACTCGGCCGCCGTTTGCCGAAGATGCGCGAGCTCGATGTTGTAATGGTTCAGGAGCCTGCGGTCCATGGAGCAGCACGGTTTGGTTCACGTATCATACGTGAACAGCCTCAAATCGCATCTCAGACTGTATATTTGCCGGTATCAAGATCGATCTCGGTCCGTATAAAAAGTTGTTCCGGCAACGGATAGGCCCAGAGATCACCTCGGATTTCGACGGCGATTCCATTTGCAAATTTTTGCGAGCCGGAAACTGCTGTCACCGCGAGCGAACCCGGATTAATCCGTGGCTCAAGGCGGCGCATCGCCTCGGCAATTTCCTGTTCCAGTGTCCGCAGATCCAGGCTCGAAGAAATCAAGCCGCAGAGATCGCGGGTCCCAAAATTCAAAACGGATCGTGCCGCCTCCGGAAACTCATCCAAGCCGTCCTGGGTGGTGTGCGCCTTCGCATTCAACAGCCAAATTAGATCTCGCAGCACCCCTTCGCGATAACGCTTCACTGAAATGACGCGTTCGTTTCTGCTCTCCTTTAGGGCGTCTGGATTCTCATCGGTCAGGCGATCCAGCAGGCACGGTTGAATTCTTTCGCCAAAATGGTCAGCCATAAAAGGGCTAGCATTACGACTGTGTTAGTTCGATCTGGCGCACTTCCGTCAGGGCCGTTTCCGCTTGATCGGTGGCGAACATACGTTGACCAACCCCAAAGTATAAATCGTTGCCACGATCATTCCACTCGGTCTTACGCGCCAGCCGCAGCGAGTTATCGGTTCCTTTCTCCGTCCCGGGATAACGAGTCGGAATAAACCCGGGCGCTTCGCCGCCATTGGCCCAGGTAAACTGGGCCGCCGTCCAGACGAGGTCGCGCAAATCCTGCGGTGGTGTTGTTCGAATCGAGCTGACCCGAAAGAACGGCACCCAATAATATTTTCCGTCGATGATTGCTTCGACCATCGGTCCGAAACGCGAATCAGCGTCAGCAATCCATTCAAAAGGTTGATCGTTGAGCTTGCCCGATGTAGCCGGGGCGGCTTCGAAAGCTTTGTCACGCAACTCCAGCGCCGCTGGTGCCTGCCCCTGCGCGAGCAGGGCGTTGGCCTGCACGAGCAAGCCGATCCATTCCGTTGGTTCGCCAAAGATCAACGGGCTGCGTTTGCCCGCAAAAATTTCTTCACGCAATGCCTCGCATTGCAATACCGGTCGGAAAATTTCGGCCAGGACCATGCATTCGGGATCCATATCCCGCAGAACATTAAGTTGCGTCAAAGCCCGCTCCCACTGGCCAAGCACGCTAAGTAACTGAAACAGCAAAATGCGCGGACGCGCCTCCGCCGGGGTCTTCCGCACTGCGTCCTGTGCGCAGGCGAGCGCCTCCTCGAGCTGGCCAGCTTTGATATGTTCTTCGACGGTCATAATGGGCGATGTAATAGGGAAGTTCAGCTGGGACGAATCATGGAAATATCAGAGTTTCACTCTAAATTCAAAATGCCAAGTGTAAATTTCCCAAACCGGACTGTTACTCCAAATGCCGAGAGCAAGTTAAGGCAGGCGACGTCTCAGTTGTCGGATTTAGCCGCTGCTGCGAAAATCGCGGCTAAAGGTAAGCGTGATACCGCACCCCTTGGCAGATCATGAACGCATGGGATGATGGCCACAACTCGCGATAATTGAGATGAAAGCGCTGAACGAAGACTTCGATCTCAATGAACCTTTCCAGACGCGAACTCGCGGAAGTGGTGAATGTCTTTCCTGGAATACCTCGGAGCGAAATTACTCAGTTAAGCCAGCGCGGCGGGCGCGAAACCGAAAGTAGTGGATCCTTATGAGGGCCAGCGGTATGCCTTCACGTCGTAGCCGCTCAAAGAGAAGTTCGAGTATTTCACAGAATTACTCTGATTGCCTCCAAGCAGGCGGACGTGCGTGACGCTCGAGCTCACGTAAAAGGCAACGTGATAACCGGTCGCCGAACCTGTCGCGAAATCGTTGCCTTTCTCCTTTTGGTGGATCACTGTGACCGCCCCTCTTCTGGGCAAGGTGAGCCCCACTCCCCAGTTCAGCCAACTGCTGGCCAGCGCACTGTTTCGTACCTCGACGGCCCGCTTTTGTCATGACCCAGTTAACGAATGAAGCACACCAAGGCAGCAGCAGCAGCAGCAGCAGCAGCAGCACCTCATCAGTCGTGGCATGCAGCGTGGTCGTTTCATGGTATTCGAGGATGCGCAGGTTGTTCTGACCCGGGAGGGAATTTTCATGCACGCCGAGCTCTCCCTCGGCAATGCCCATCCAATCGCCGGTGGGCTTGGGTTGATCCGCGGGCGGCGGGGGCTTCCGGGGACCCTCGGTTTGGCTCTGTTTCATCCCCAACGCCGTCCATGTTATCGGGCCGACGACACCGTCTGCGACCAGTGCGTGTTGCGTTTGGAAGCGCTTCACCGCCATGTCCGTCTTTAAACCGAAGACGCCATCTTCCGGCAGATTTGGAGAAGGTATGACACGCGAGTTGAGCAACGTCTGCAAGCGACGCACATACGAGCCGTTAGTGCCGAGCTTGAGGGAGACGAGGGTAGTCATGACGTAGGGCGCGATGGTGTATTCTAATCTTCGAGGTAAGCGCGGACGAATCGCCAGCCGTCGACCGTTTTACGAAATTCAAAGTTACCTAGTCTTGATGTCCCCGCGTCGTTAGGCGGCGCTTTGAGTGAGCGCTCGAGCATCTCTTTCATCGACTCTCCCTTTTCGGTCAGGCCACTATCCTGGGTAAGAAGCTTGGGTGTCAGCCGACGGAATCCGGCTCGGTCATAGAATCGCACTGGTTTCGTGTCAAGCGCTCCACTTACTTCAAAAGGAAACGCCGTTAGCTTTTCGAGTTGCGCTGGGTCTTCGGCTAATGCCGCCGCCCGAAACTCCGGCCAGAAATTCTTGAACTCTTGATCGCCAGCCACGTGGGCTTTCGACGCGGTCGAGCATCCGGCAAACAATAACCAAACGGCGGTGAGGAAGATCGATTCACGTGCTCCTAGTCCCATGCTTTTTGTTGTGCCCTTCACGGAGAGTATTAATGCCGCTCGAATGCCGGCCATCAAACCAACCCGGAAAATATTGCTAGGAGTCGGAACATTCTCGGGATCGCGTCGAAACATTTTTTAAGTCGAGAGAGCGGAGAGCGCGGCTGGCAGATGGAAGTTAATTGCATGCCCGGAATCACCGAGCAAACAAATTTGAAGGCCCAACAAGCTCCCGTCGAGAATGTCAGAATATTTACGGCGATGGTGCGGCGCGGGAATGGGAATGCTTCCCGTCCGCGGTACCATCATCATCGCGATCATGAAGATGATGTTTCTGCTCTTGATCGACGACGTGGCCAGTGAGCGTCGTCGCCTCGGCGGGAGTGAGACGTTTCCTTCACTTCAGAGCAAGGCGCCACTTCTTGCCGCACAAATTTGAAGTCACCACGGCGGCGGCGACGCGCAACGGGTGATCGCTGCCCACCCGCTTCTCCAGATTGACCGCGTAATTAAATAGTTGCCCTCGCTCTTCCGCTTTCCCATCGTGAGAACAGTCCATTACCAACAACAGCTTGGTACTATTATTTTTGATTCAGCCCGATTTGGGCCACACGCCCTTTTAGACGCGGGGCCATTGCCTCCCCCTCTAAGACTCGGAGCGTGATGAGCCGTAGCTAGGCAGCAATTGTCAGAAACGACCCAGGCTCAAGCGTCACGTCGTGAACGAACACGGTCTCTCATCCGGAATAGCCGTTAATTTCAACGCAGGCTCCAATCAAACCGCTGAGTCCGGCAATGGTGACGACGTTAACGTCCGGGCGGGGGGCTGATTTAAGAGCGCCCCGACCAGGGCTGCGTGACTGGACGACGTTATTAATCAAAAAAATGCTTGGCAAAGCGGCCTGGTCAGCCATGCTTAAAATAATGAAATGAGCAGATGAATGCTTCTGCGACCAATGATCAGCTGAAGAATTCCTTCTTGGACCTATATAGGCAGCCGGATTCATCATTCTCCCCTCATCATTCATCCTTTCTTGGCCCGTCGCTCCCGCCAGACGATCCCACTGCCCGACGCCAGTCCGAGTTCTGGCCGTCTAGGTTCCGTCGGGCAAGAGTTATTTCCTAGCTCCCATGCCGCTTCGAGGACGCGTCGGACGACACGCCAATACCGGCGTTCAGTGCCAAAACTGGTTAGAAGACCAGCAGACAGTGATCGCGCTGTTGAATCTCATTGCGGCGGCTGATGGGGGGGCCGAAGCCGGCCTTGCCGGTCGCTTGGTCGCAGGGATAGCGAGCGACGCTCTTTGCAACGCGATCCTGCGCTTTCAAAAGCAATATTTTCCTGGCCAACAAACGGGATTCGTCGATCCCGGCGGGCCGGTTCTCACTCACATGGAAATGATCGCCTTGCGGCCGAGCGCAGCCCCCACGCCCGCCGTCGGACAATGGGGTGAATTCCAGAGTGGATCCGTTCCGCGAGCTCTTCGCGAGGCCTTAGCGGAGGACCATTTCCTCAATCAGGTAAAGGTGGTGGAGATCCTCCGCAGCACGCTTAATAACGGCACCGTGAGCACCAGCGAACTAACTGACCTGCAGACGGTAGCTGATAAGTCCAGAAGTATCATGCCACGGTCGAAGACGATGCTGGAGTCGTTCGTCAAAGGGACACGCGACGCAATCAAAAAACGCGGACCGTACCTGTTGTTCCCATCGACGCGTGTTTATGCCGCTAATCTCGTGTGCGATTTCCTCAGGCGATCCGGCCACGGGCAGTGGCCCCACCTGGATCGGGATGAAGTCGGGATTGGCATGCTCATGCGAATAGCCTATCCAAGCTCGGTGGACCAAAATCAAACAAACCTGTGCGGACCGGCTGCCACCCTGTTCAACGTGCTGATAGACCGTCCGGGAGCATACGCCCGGTTCGCCATCGATATGTATGAAAAGGGCGAAGCAAAAATGGTCGATATTTCGATCAAACCGAAAGCCGATCTTCTCAGCTACGCCCTTCCGTCGGGGCAGATCGATCCAGTCGATTGGTTGACGCTGGCGAGCATGCGGAATTCCAATGATTGGTTCATCCACTACGATTCGGTCGACGGGACACTTTCCGGCGCTACGACCCCGATGGAGTTGGCGTATTGGTTCACCCGCGCCGGCTATTCTGATGTCAAAGAAGATGCCGATCTTGCTTACCACCGGCGGAGCACCGACAATATGGACGAGGCCAGTCGGCTATTTTCCGCGGGCTACCGTGTCTGCTTGCTCATCGATGACCCTATGATTAGGAAGGGTACTCAAGCGGAGTCGGGCTCGCGCGTGGTCAAGGATCGTCACTGGGTTGTCCTACAGTCGGAAATCGACCGGTCAGGCGGGACCGTGGATATGACTATCTATACGTGGGGTGATCGGCACTATAAGGTCCCGCAGAGCGGCGTCCTTTCATTGGATGACTTTCTGATGAACTATTACGGCTACGTGGCCGGCAAGCCGTAGCGTGACGAAACTAGTCGCCCCAAATCCGCCCACTATTTATTCGAATTCCTACCTACAAGCGTCGATTATACCAGGGAAATCGGCGCTCTGACTCCTAACCGCCTTTAACGCTCTTCAGATCGAACCACTTCTTGGTTGAGCCCAGGAGTTTTCCGGTGGCATCCTGCTCTTTGTATTCGAATTCAATCTTCGCGAAATTTAACGAGACCTGTTCCGATGGAAGAACACCTCCGCCGCCGTGTCCGCCGGTTTGAAATGACGAGACCAGGCAATCGCTCATTGCCACTTTTAGAAACTCCTGCTGCTCTTTCCCGGCTTTGCGACAGGTTAAGATCGCGTTCTTGATGTGATCGCCTTGCGCGCAGGCGAGAAAGAGCGCCGGACTCGCCTTGTTTACCGCCATGGTAAAATGGAAATCCCCCGCTGATGCCTTACCCGCTCCGCCGCCACCGCCCGCGGCAAAGGTGCCGCTCTGCGACATTGACCAGGAAAAGGAGTCGATGTCGATTTCATTCTTGTGCTTATCTGCTTTCGATTCCCCCTGTATCCCATCGATTTTCAGGAAATAATCAACTGCTGCCATAATGGTTGGTTTCTAAGGATGTGTGCCTTGTTGGTTGAGAGATTTTTTTACTAACTTGCTCCGCTCTTGACGGAAGGCAGCTTCGTTACCAAACGCAACGAAACTGTCAAGCCTTCAAGCTGGAAATGTGGTCGAAGGAAAAACTTGGAAGTGTAATAACCAGGATTGCCAGCGACCTCCTCGACCGTGACGTGGGCATCGGCCAGTGGGTACTCCGACTTTACCTCCTCGGACGCGTTCGGATCTGCCGTCACATAATGCATGATCCAGTCATTCAGCCAGCGCTCCATGTCGCTGCGCTCTTTGAATGATCCAATCTTATCGCGCACGATACATTTGAGATAATGGGCAAAGCGGCAGGTTGCGAACAGATAAGGCAGGCGAGCGGCGAGGTTGGCATTGGCCGTCGCATCCGGGTCATCGTATACCTGCGGCTTCTGCAATGATTGTGCGCCGACAAAGACGGCGTAATCGGTATTCTTCCAGTGGGAGAGAGGCATTAATCCGGCCTTGGCCAGCTCAGCTTCGCGCCGATCGGTAATGGCAATCTCGGTGGGGCATTTCATATCGACGCCGCCGTCGTCCGTCGGGAAAGTATGGACCGGTAGTTCCTCCACCATTCCTCCGCTTTCGCTCCCGCGAATTCGGGCGCACCAGCCATGAAGCTTGAAAGCACGGTTAATATTTGCGCCCATCGCGTAAGCGGCGTTGGACCATACGTATTTGGAGTGGTCCGCTCCTTCGGTGTCTTCTTCGAAATCAAAATCCTCGACCGGATTTGTCTTGGCGCCATAAGGCAGGCGAGACAGCGTTTTCGGCATGGTGAGGCCGAGGTAACGCGAGTCCTCAGAATTACGCAACGACCGCCATGGGGCATAATCCGGCGTCTGAAAGATCTTGGTGATATCACGTGGATCCATCAATTCCTGCCAGGTGTCCATGTTCATCAAGGTCGGCGCCGCCGCGCCAATGAAAGGCGTGTGAGAGGCCGAACAGATTTGCGAGATGCTCAGGAGCATCTCGACATCCGGAGGGGAGTGATCGAACGAATAATCTCCGATCAGGCAGCCGTACGGTGCGCCACCCGGTGTGCCATATTCCTCTTCATAAATCTTCTTGAATAGCGGGCTTTGGTCCCAAGCCGTTCCTTTGAATTTTCTCAAGGTGCGCCCGGCATCTTTCTTGGAGATGTTCATCACTCGAATCTTGAGCTTCTCGTCGGTCTCTGTGTTCGTGACCAGATAATGAAGGCCGCGCCACGTTCCTTCGAGGGCCTTGAAGTCCTCGTGATGCATGATCAGGTTGATTTGCTCGGACAGCTTTCGGTCGATCTCGGCAACGATTGCTTCGATCGAGCTTACCGCGTCCTTGGTGATCAGACTGGTGCTGGCGAGCGCCTGCTCGGCCAGTGTTTTTACCGCGGCCTGCACTGCTTCCTTCGCGGTGTCGGTCTTCGGCTTGAATTGCTTGTTAAGAAGATTTTCGAATTCGCTAATCTCCGCCGGTGCTGCGGCAGGTGCAGCAACTTGAGTCTCTGGATTACGCGCAGCCATGCTCTACTCCTCGCTTTTTGCTTTCTCCTCTATTTGCGGTTTGGGCGCTGAAGCTAACGTCTTCAACAATGCCGGATCATGCAGTAACTTGGCCACGAGATCTTCCGCTCCGCTCTTGCCGTCCATGTAGGTCACCAGATTGGAAAGCTGGTTGCGCGCGGTAAGAAGCTGATTCAATGCATCGACTTTGCGCGCTACGGCACCGGGCGAAAAATCGTCCATGCTTTCGAAGGACAGGTCTATGCTGAGATTGCCTTCGCCAGTCAACGTGTTGGGAACATGAAAAGCAACTCTCGGTTTAGTGCCTTTTAAACGATCATCAAAATTATCGACATCGATCTCCAGGAACTTCCGCTGGTCTACCGATGGCAAGGACTCTTCTGGTTTGCCCGAGAGATCTGCCATCACTCCCATGATGAAAGGCAATTCCACTTTCTTCTCGGCTCCGTAAATTTCGACGTCGTATTCGATTTGAACTCGCGGTGCCCGGTTTCGGGCAATGAACTTCTGGCTGCTGGCTTTTGGCATAGGTTATCCTCCGGAAATTGTGCACCCCAGGCTCAGAATTGCTGCGGAAGCACCAGGGGCTTTCACAATGGACATCGTTGGGCCTTTACCGCCATATGGCAAACACTTTTTTACGCCAATTACTGGCGTTTGAGTTTCCGTTCTGCGACGCCTTCGGCATGCTTTACGCCCGCCGAAAAGAAATCTCGCAAGCGCAGGCTCGACGCAGGGTGCGTGTTCAAAAATGGTAACTACGCCAATCTTCCCCAAGTAACGTTCCGGTATTGCCTCATCTCCCCATGCTTTTGCAGCCGCATGGCAAGGCCCTGTTAACCGCAGACTAACCGCGTCTAACTTGGCGGAGTCTCCGTCTCCCCGGCGGGCTTTACCCCAACTATTGGTTCAAGCTGCGCGCGCATTGCGGGCGTCAATTCGTCCACGATCTGGAGGAAATCCATTTCCGCCATTCGTTGCGCGCGCCGCAATAAAAGCGGCAACGGACTCGAGGGCTCGGTGCGCTCATAATATTCGCAAATTCGCTCGAGGAGTCGGAGAACATCTTGTCTCGACTGGACAGTGCCGTCACCTGTAAGTCTTCCTGGTGTAGAATCGCTCTCAATGTTTTGCCCTTCGGCTTGCAACTGACCTGGAACACTTGACATAAAAGGCGCGAGGTTTTTCTGAATTTCAGTTAGGACAGCCATTAGCGCTCCCATATCCGGAGCCCGGGCTGATCCGACGGTTTCCGTCAAGAAGCGATCGATCTCCTTTGCCAGCCCTATGGAATCCGAGATGGCGCGGCCGCAGCCCTCGAGCTCGTCGAGCTTCGTATCACGAAAAGCCGCTTTGATTTGCGCTGCTGAGGCGCGCGGCTTTTCCGCGCCGTTGGGCAAAATGATTTTGTCGCCGGCGATGTCTGCGAGGCAGAACCATCCGATCTGCCGTGAGTTTGCCAGAGGTATTTGGCGCACCCGCTCCAGAAAACGCAGCGGATCACCAAACGTGCCCAGTGGTGTCGAGAGCGAGGCAATAATGTTTACACGCTCGGTGGGATCGTTGTCCTCTTCGGGATCGAGCTTCGGGTAAACGTCGGGCCAGTAGTGCTCGAGCAATCCCTTGAGCAATGCCAAGCCGTCCCTGAGACCGACCGCACCGTCCAGTTTTACCAGCGCGAGGGAGAGCGTAACGGCCACTCGCAAGTCCTTCGACTGATTGAACAATACCAGGCAGGCATCGCGCACCGCCTTCCAATCCGGTTCCTCCGCTGCAGAGAACTGTGTCTCAGGCTTGCCCGCAATCAGTCCATCGAGCGCGAGAAAGCCGGGATCGTAAGATAGATTCTTCCCGCACGGTTGTTCCGGCGAAACAGGCTTTAATAATTGTTCGACCTCGATCATAAAACTCGCCAGACTGAACGTCTGATCGTAGTGAGACTGTTGTGCGTTGGCAAGCTCACACTTTCTGAACCGTTATCCGTAACCAGGCATTCGTGAGCGATCAATTACTCACCACGTACGACGAGATGCCTTATCCCAGCCTGGCTCATGTTCAAACTCACTCGGATCGGCTGGCTACGATTGCTGCACTTTTTGGATTGCAGACCGCTCCGGTGGAGAAGTGGCGTGTGCTGGAACTCGGTTGCGGCGATGGTACCAATCTCATCTCCATGGTCTACGGGCTCCCGAACTGTGCGTTCGTCGGAATCGATGCAGCCGGTCGCGCCAT